>Ga0209645_1000558_pt1 | contig 19128 bp, 10 predicted proteins | sample ETNvirenome_6_30_FD_184070 | JGI IMG/M metagenome (GOLD analysis project Ga0209645, IMG submission 184070) | Marine viral communities from the Pacific Ocean - ETNP_6_30 (SPAdes) (version 2) | ecosystem: Environmental > Aquatic > Marine > Oceanic | place: Pacific Ocean | collected 2013-06-19
TTGCCTCCAATCCCAATCAACAAGATCCTTTCTTCAATTGGTCTCGGAGACTTATTTAATGATGGTATTAAAGCGCAGTTTGACCAGTTGAAGACGGAGCAGTTGTTTTATTTAGGTTTCCCGTCAGTTGGAAACTATCCAAGTTCAACAGATTTAAATCCTTTCCCACCACCAGAAAACAACAATTTAAATGACTATGAGTTGTGGACCCAACAAGAAGTATCAAACAAAAAAGTTTTTGAAGAGTTCCTGTTAAGAGGTGGTCCACCCCTACAATGGAAATACGACCAATACAATTTAAATAAAGATTTGCAGGGTAGTACCTTAGAAGACGTTTGTGGTGAAGAAGAGACTTTTGAAGAGACATTTATTCATATTTTTAATGATGTTTTTGAATTAGATTACGCAAAAATACAAGAAACAACACAACAAAAACAGAAAGATTATAAAAAACAATATGAAGAAAGAGTTAAGTCTGAATATGATAGAAGAGCGCCGACAGATGCAGAACAAAACCCCTGCTGCAAATTTAAAGACGTTAACTTTACCATTACTACTAAACCCGGCGATGACATTCTTGATGCAGGACCAAGCGCTGGCGATTCTGATATATCAATTTTAAAACAAAAGGTAAAGGATATATACAATGAAGCTAAAGGCTTTGGCTCAGGAACTTTGGGAGCGCTTGGATTCACCTTGACTAGAGAACAACGTTGCTGGATTTGTAAAAGAAAGAATATTTTCAGCCAAGACAGTATGAGTTTGTTAGCTTACATAGACTCTGGTTTGGGAGAAGGCGCCGATGGCAAAGCATTCAAACAGGCGTTAAATTGTAAAGAATTTGGTTACAACAAGATTGACGGGTTTAGCCCAATTAAAGAAGGAAGTCTGGTTTCACAAGAAGGTAAATGCCCAAAGGATTAAACAATGTTAGGTAAAGCAGAATATGTAAAATTTGTTTTAAGGTCTCTTTGCGAGGAAAGAGCTAGGATTTTTGTATCAGACAAGATTGTAGCAGGAGAAGATATCCAAAGCTTGAGTAGCAAAAGCACAATAGATTTTTTAAATAAAGAAGGCTGGTATCAAGAATTTATTGAGGATTTAAAAAACACTGCCAGTGAAGAGTTTGTAAAGCTTTATAGATTTGCAGCTTTTGTATCAAGTAATATTAGCGAACAGGGCAAGAAAGATAAATTTGACATCAAAAAGTTTGATGATACTGCTGCTGATCAAGCAGAAGAGTTTGGTAAAAAAGGCAAATTAACCAACTTTGAACAAGTTCCCGGCGAGTGGCATTTGCAAGGCATTTTTATTAGCGTAGTAGAAGAATTAAAGGAGGCTTTGTAATGGCACTTGGTCAAGAAATTATTGTAACTAAAGCTACTTCACAGGGTGCGCCACAAAATTTGGATTCTATTTTCAATATTAAAGGTGGTGGTAAATATCAAGCTACCACTACGCTTAATGAACATTTTTTAATCTATTCTGATTCACCCCCAATAACAGAAGAAATTTTAGTTAACCAGATTATAACTTCTGATTTTGATGCTGTAGGCAATGAATTACCAGACCCTAGTGTGGAAGATGTGATTGAAAAAGCCAGTTATTTTATAAGAAAGTTTTATATTTTTAAAATATTAAATGGCGAGCTTGTTGAGAAGAATTATATAGGTGAAGTCTACGAGGGTATCGGCGGTGGATCAAATGCTATTCAGAGCATAGAAAACCAAAATCAAATTGAATTTGGAGAATTTAAGTTTGATAGCAACGAATATGTTAAGAAAAATTTAATAGACAGCTATGAAACAACATATAACAAGAAAGACTTTTTAACGCTAAAAGAAAAAGAACCAAAAAGCGCTGGTTTTACCACAATTTCATTAGCTAAATCTAAAACTTATAAAAATCTTTGCGATATTATTTTAGCAGAAACAATTAAGAGCTATTTACTATAGTATGCCTATTATTAAACAAGATTACGTCGGTATTGGACCAAAACTGCCTTTAGCTTATGATAAAAAGCACGGACCATATGGTCTAATCGTTGATCCAAAAGAAGAAATTAAGCAAAATTTACTAAATATTGTCCTTACAAACCCCGGTGAGAGGGTCATGGACTCTAATTTTGGTGTTGGAATTCGGGCTTTTTTGTTTGAAAACTTTACACCTGACGTAAAAACGCAGATTGCAGAAAGAGTATCAACTCAAATTGCAAAGTATTTACCTTCAGTACAGGTTACTTCGGTAAACAGCGCGTTTGATGAAGGCAGAAACCTACTCTACGTTCGTTTAGAGTTCTTTATACCAGCATTGGGAATAGCAGATTCTCTAGAATTGAACGTAGAAGATACAAATGTGAGCTTGTAATATGAGTAAAAAGAGACCACCAATAGATTTAACCAGTAGAGACTTTGGAGCAATTAAGGCAGACCTTATTAACTATGCTAAAGTTTATTACCCAGAGACCTACCAAGACTTTAATCAATCTTCATTCGGAGCAATGTTGGTTGATATGGTCGCTTATGTTGGCGACATGCTTTCTTTTTACACAGATTACCAAACAAACGAGACGCTCATTGATAGCGCAGTTGAAGCTGAAAACGTAGCAAAGTTAGCAAAGCAGTTTGGTTACAAATACCCCGGTGCTTCAACATCAACAGGCAAAGTTGCAATTTATTTAGAGGTTCCAGCCCAATCTGACGAAGCTGGCTCATTGCCAGATTCAGGAAACTTGCCAATTTTAAACAAGGGTACAATTCTTTCATCTGATGGTGGTGCATCTTTTACGCTCATTGAGGACGTTGACTTCTCAAGAGAGGACGTTGAGGTAGTAGTTGGCGAGGATGATGGTAAAAAGCCCGTTACATACGCTTACAAAGCTTACGGAGAGGTTGTTTCAGGCATTGTAGAGTCCCAAACAACCACCCTAACGGAACAAAAGAAGTTTACAGAGATAGAGATTGACGATACAAACGTTACAGAGGTTATTTCTGTCATAGACAAAGACGGAAATGAGTTCTACGAGGTTGAATACCTCTCACAAAACATCGTATTTGAGGCGATTAGAAACTTTAATCAGTCATCGGTTGAGGATGCCCCATACATTATCAAGCCAAAAATAGCTCCACGACGCTTTGAAGTTGAGAATACTTTTGAAGGAGCAACAAAAATTAAGTTTGGTTCGGGTTCTGAGACCTCAATTAGTGACAACGAGTATCCAGACCCCGCTTCTGTTGTAATCCAAAAGTTCGCAAAAGAGTATTACACTGACGACACCTTTGACCCAAATAAGATCTTAGATACCGACAAACTCGGTGTTATACCACCAGTTGGACAATTAACAATTAATTACAGAAAGAATGACGCCGATAACGTTAATGTGCCTGTTGGTGCTTTGACAAAAGTATCTTCACCAATTGTTTCATACAAAAACTCTTCTGTTCCAGCATCAGTAAAGAGTAAAGTTGTTGCAACATTAGAAGTGGACAATGAAGAGCCAATTAGCGGTCAAGTCAAGCCAGTTTTAACCGAAGAGTTAAGAATCAGAGGTCTAAATGCTTTTGCTAGCCAAAATAGAGCGGTTACAAAAGACGATTATGTCTCATTAATTTATAGAATGGCTCCTAAGTTCGGCGCAGTTAAGCGTGCAAATGTGGTTAGAGACAATACCTCGTTTAAAAGAAACTTGAATGTTTACGTCGTTTCAGAGAACCAGCAAGGCTTCTTAAGCGAAACCCCATCTTCAGTCAAAGACAACCTTAAAACTTGGTTAAATCATTACAGAATGATTAATGACACCATTGACATTTTAGATGGAAAGGTTGTCAACATTGGTATAGAGTTTCAATTAATCTCTAAGCCAGAAGCAAATACAACCGATGTCTTAAACAAGGCTATTGCAGTTCTAAAAGAGTATTACAGCAACAAGCTTTTAATGGGAACACCATTTTATATTTCAGAAATTTATCAATTACTAAATGACATTAAAGAAGTTGTTGATACAAAAGATGTTAAAATTGTAAACAAATTTGGTTCTGGTTACAGTGACACTTCTTATGATATTGAGTCAAATATTAGCCCAGATGCTAGGTTTGTATTTGTCCCAGAAGATACTGTGCTTGAAATTAGATACCCAAATATTGATATAGTCGGAGTGGTAGAATAATGGCAATTAAAAGATTTTATGCAGAAAAAGATAATACAATCACTAATGCTTTTAAACCTAATTTAATTACAAGAGCAACTGCATCCAATATGGGTGCCGCCGATATATTAGAAGTATTTAGCATTTATGGTCAAGCAACAACATCATCAAGCGAATTATCAAGAGTTATTATTCAATTTGATACTGGAAGTATTTCAACTGCTAGACTGGCAGGCGATATTCCCGGTTCTGGCTCTGTTAATTTTTATTTACGAATGTTCAATTGCCCACATCAGAACACAGTGCCAGAAGATTATGATATGGTAATCGCACCCATATCTCAATCTTGGAATGAGGGTGTCGGCTTGGATATGGATGAATATAAAGAAGCAGACGAATCAAACTGGATTAAAAGAAACTCATCTACAAATTGGTATACTGAGGGTGGTGATTTTTTAACTGCTTCTGGTGATTATTTCCTAACGCAGTCTTTTTCTACCGGACTTGAAGACCTTTCAGTAGATGTAACTCAACAGGTAGAAGAGTGGTTAAACTCCAATACTGGAAATTATGGTTTTGGCGTTTTTATGACTTCATCAATTGCTTCCGATACAGTGTCTTATTACACTAAAAAGTTCTTTGGTAGAGGCAGTGAATTTTTCTTTAAGAGACCAGTAATTGAAGCTCGTTGGGATGATTCTAAAAAAGATAACAGAGTTAACTTTGTTATCTCAAGTTCAATGCTCTCAGCAGCAGATAACTTAAATGAAATTTATCTTTACAATACCTACAAGGGTGCATATAAAGACATACCAAACCTATCTGGTGATATTTTAAATGTTTCTCTTTACAGAGATGCACTAACAGATGGCGCTCCTACTTCTTTTACTGCTAGTAAAGTTGATACCGGCATCTATTCAGCTTCTGTCTTTTTAAACACCACAGCTTCGATTCTATACGATGTTTGGAGCACAGGTGCATCTCCACCTGCCGATGGTGGTGCAAGAGCCACACAATTCCATACAGGCTCCATAACACCGACTTCTCATTCGGCTACCACTTACAATCCCTCTGATTCTTATGTAATTAACATAACGAATCTCAAGAAAGATTATGAGGCTGATGAAGAGGCAAGGTTTAGAATTTACGTCAGAGATAAGAACTGGAGTCCAACAATTTATACTGTTGCATCAACTGATATTGAAACTTCAGCATTGGACAACTTATATTACAGAATATCAAGGGAAGCCGATAATTTAACTATAGTTGACTTTAGTACAGGCTCGCTCAAATACAGCTTAACTAGCTATGATACGCAAGGCAATTATTTTGATTTTGATATGTCTTTATTAGAGGCAGGCTATTCTTACGTTATCAGCTTTTTAGCAGAAGAAAATGGCAACAAAAAGCAAATCAAAAACACCTTCCGTTTCAGAGTAGAAGAATCTGACGAGTGAGTAATTACTAATAATGGGCGCTAAAGATTTTTTCAAAAACCAGACTGGTTTATTACCGCCACAAAAAGGCGCAGTAAAAGACAACCTAGATGATTCTCTTGTAGATGTTGAATCTCCAGCACATACAGAAGAAAAATTTGAGGAAAGAGAGTATCTCTTACCGGATATAGACTATTCAGATCCAGCGAATTTTGTTCGCTATGGTCTTGCTTATGAATATTATAACAATGCGTTTGTAAGAATTCAACAACAGTATCCATATGATGGGTCAGCCGCTGAACAATTAGCTTTCTACAATGACTTAACACCTCTAGAGAAATACGTCTACGATGAAAAATATCCCAAATATAATGGTCACGTAAAGTTAGGCGTTGTTCCATACAATGGCGATAATGAAAATGGATTTGGCTCAACGGAAAGCCCACAATACATTAGATTTTATGGCGGACCACATGAAGGAAACGTTGTTGATGCCAATGTTGGTCAAGAGAACAATCTTCATTTAGATCTTGAAGATGGTTTATCTGTAGAGTTTTGGCTTAGAAAAAATGGTGTTGCAGCAGCATCAGAAACAGATTTTGAATCTTTATTGAACATAAGAAACGAAGCAGATACTCAAAGATTTTATATCTACATCGATAGAACACAGACAAGTAGAATTTATTATTTACATCAGAACTGGAATGGTACCTCTTTTGATAATATTTTAAATGATTATTTTGATTTAGGTTCAGTAAACATTGCAGATGATGTGTGGAGACACTTAGCTTTCTCTTTTAAAAAGCAGTCAGGAGCTAGTGTAAAGGCTGTTTGTTATATAAACGGACAACAAGTAGACACAAACTTTAATGCAGTTGGAGCCGCAAGCCCTGTGTACGCAATAACAGGGTCTGTTGTTGGCACAATAAACGCTGCTGGTGGTGGAGATGATGCCGCTCCAGCTACTGCAAAAGTTAATGATGAGGCTGGATATGGTAAGGCAGTATCTGCATCGTATGATGAGTTTAGAATCTGGAAAACTGAAAGAAATGGAAAGCAGATTGGTTTAAATTGGTTTAGACACGTATACGGTGGAACAAACACAGATAAGTCAAAGTATTATCATAAATCTAGCACTGATAACAAAAAAATCGATCTCGCTGTTTATTTCAAATTTAATGAAGGAATTATATCCTCTACCGGAGCAGGAACTTTTGATGCTGGTAACGAGGTGACTTCATCTACAGCAATTGGTGACAATTTAGTAGTTGATTATTCTGGTAGAATAAGCAATGGCGTTTTTATTGGCTATGACTCCACTCTTGGAATGAGAAGTGAAGATTCTGCTATGGTTTTAGCCAGTGCTTCTCTTAGCGAAGAGAAAGATCCGCTTTTATTCTCAGAAAATCCTGATTATTCATCAGCTTTAACACCCCTTCTAACATCTGGCTCAAACCATGATGTGACAAATCAAACTGCGCTTTACAACAGTATTCCTCAATGGATTAGAGATGATGATTTATCAAATGGTTCAGAAGTCAAAAAACTTTTACAAGTATTGGGTTCTTATTTTGATACAATGCACGCTCAAATTGAGCACGTAAAGAAATTTAGAGAAGCACAATACATCTCATCTACAAATAAAACAACTGATTATGTATCAAGCTTATTGAAAGCTCACGGCTTTAATGTACCAGAACTGTTCGTAGATCCAGATGTTCTTTCAAGTATTTTTGACCAAGATGAGAAGAGGGTATTTGAGGAAAAACTTTATAATCTCAAAAACAAGGTATATAAAAACATTTACTCAAACCTTATTGCAATTTATAAAGCAAAAGGAACTGAGAAAGGTTTCAGAAACTTATTTAGATGTTATGGCACTGATGATGAGTTGTTCAAAATTAATCTTTACGCCGATGGCGTAGAATACAAAATTGATGATAAAACATATGACACTTTAGTTAAAAAGCGTCTTGTTGATTTTTCTGGATTTACTGACATAGCTGATAGAGATGCTGTTATTTATCAAGGAACTTCTGTATCTGGAGAATATGGATTTTACCCTTCATCTTCAAATGAAAATATTCCATTTACAATTGAAGCTCAAATAGAGTTCCCCAACAAGCCAGATATTCCATCATTGGTTAGTATCCCACTTTTACACACAGCTAGTCTTTTTGGTGTTCATAGCTCCAGTATCTCTAATACAGATACTACTATTCCAGCCAGTGGAGATTGTGATTTTCAGGTTCAAACAAGAAGAGATAAAGAAGGGTTTGCACAGTTTGTTTTGACATCTTCAACTGGATTTTTTCCAACGTTAACATCAAGCTTCTTTTATGATGAAGAAAAGTTGGTTTATGATGACATTCCATGGAATCTCGCGGTTAGAATTTATCCACAAGAATATCCTTTTTCAAGCTATGTCACTTCATCACAAAACTACATTCTTAATTTTTACGGTGTTAAAAACTACCTTGGAAATACTCTGGCAGAATTTGAGGTTCAAGAAACAATCACTCATTCGTCAGCTAGTCAGTTCTTGACGGGATCAAACAAACGATTCTTTGTTGGCGCTGACCGAGAAGATGTAACTGGGTCAGTTAATAATAAATCAGATGTAAAATTTGCTAGATTCATGGTGTGGAACTCATTTTTAACAAACGATGAGATTAAAAAGCATAATAGGAATCCAAAGAACTATGGCTTGGCTAATCCATATCACAATGCCTTTACTTACGAGTCGGCAGCAATTTCTGCTAGCTACATTGCTAAAGCAGACACATTAGCTTTAAATTGGGAATTTGATACCTTAACTGCGTACAATGGCACTTCTTTAGATAGCACAAGTGGTTCTGCTGCCGAGGCTAATAAATACTTAGTTGATAACTTTGGTGTATACAATGGTCAAAACTATCCCGGCACACTGTTAGGGTTCCAATCAAGCAATGATTCAACCATTTTAGAATTAATGCAGGCAGAAGTTGTTCAGCGACCAGATGCCTTATATGGCAAAAACTTTGTAAGAGTGAGAGAAAATGATTTTGAATCTCACGAAATAAATAAAAAGCCTGTTAAGTTCTTCTTTGCTTTTGAAGCAAGCCAAAATGAGGTTATTTCAAGAGACATTCTAAACTTCTTTAGTGATGTGGTTTCATTCAACAACCTATATGGTGAGCAAGTACAACAGTATCGAGGAAAATATAAAGACCTTGAAGCTTTTAAAAGATTTTATTTTGACAAAGTTGACAACGTTGCAGATTTAGACAAATTTGTCAATTTATATAAATTTTTAGATAATGCTCTTGACTCAGTAATTAAGAATTTAGTTCCCGCATCAGCAGCCACTTCTGAAAAAATTAGAACAATCGTTGAGGACCACGTTTTAGATAGGCATAAATATAAAAAGCCTTACGAAAAGCTAATTCAAGATTTCGAAGAAGATGTAAATAAGGCAGACTTATTCCCAGATGCGGCTTTTGATCGCGTTCCTACGAAAAAAGCAGACCTTGACGGGACTGATATCGCAGAAGATTCAATTAAATTTGTAGATTTTGGACTTGGGGCTGGAATTACAACCACAACTTTAACCCCGATATCAATAACTGCAAATAGAAATGCTGGGGTTGGTCTAAGTTCAGCGGGTAAAAGACAAATACAAATTAATTTACGTCGCGCAGGGGAAGTCACAAGGTTAAATACAGCCGCGTCATCAGGAACTAGAACAAGAAAATATGCTTATGCGAACTTAAGAGAAGAGAAGGATCGTGGCGATGCCATGGTAATAAGCGAGGATGTTGATACTTTCAGAGTTCAGCAAGACGTATATAAAAAGGGGCGTGAAGCTAGACAGAGTTCAACACCATATTATATGACTGCTGATAAAACAGAGTTGTTGGGTGTTGATACAAGGGCAGAAATTGATCTTTCAAATTATCAAGCCCGAGACACATCGACAGATGGCTACGCTATTACTTTAGAATCATTTCCTTTAGAACATGACTACGTTAGCGATATAGAAGATAGAGCAATTTATGGTGCTAGAGAATATCAGGTTAAATTACAGACTAGAAACCCATCAATAAATACCGGGTTTGATTATTTGCCTAATGAGATAAGAATCTTCTCATCGTCAACAGACACATATTCATTAAACCCGCAGGATGATTTTGAAGTAGAATTTATTAGAAACGACTCTATACTTGCCTCACCCGGTAGAAAATCTTTAAATAAACAACTGTTAGTAACTGATGTAACAGACCGAAAGGAAAAATTCTCTTTTGGATTGTCTGTTGCTTCTTCTGGTGACCCGCTTCAAGCATACGTTACAAACCCACAAGTGACAGTCAACACGGCAGGAAGTTTTGCTTTTGACCCTGCCAAGCCCACAAACTTAGCAAAAGAAATTGAAACATCAGTTGTTGTTGGTTACAAAAATAATTATAACTGGGACGGCAAGTCAAATAGAATTATCGGTCGTCAACCATTGGAAGATGATGTTCTAACTTTAATTAATAATCCAACGGAAATTGTGTATGGAGTGGAGGTAGGATCTATATTTTCCTTCCAATTCCCCGGCAGTGGCACTCCCTTTCCAGTTCATGATCGCCAACCAATAAGCAGATCGGTAAATGCTAACGATGACGCTCTCTATAGAGTAGTTGATCGTGGTATTTTTAGAGACAGGACAGATGTCGAGACAGAGCAATTATCACCTAATGCAAACTTAAATTACAAAAATTTAAGCATAAGAAGGGCACTAACTAAGGCATATTCTACACCACTAAACAACCAAGGTTCATTCTACCGAAGTATTGGTAACGATATTGGTGTGCCAATTTATTCCACCTTACCTAATCCAAGATTGGTAAATGGTCCAATTTACACTCAATCTTACAGTCTTGAATATGATAACTCATATATCCAAAGACTATCACAGAACAATTATAACCAAAGATGGTACCTTAATAGTAACCTTGTTAGATTAAGTGAAACTAATAATGCTCCTTACATAAACAAAGAGTTCACGTCAGAGTACGAAGATCGAATAGGAGAGTTGGGGTCTTACTCGCCACTAACAAATACTAGCTATGATAGCACAGAAACTTTTACAATTCCACATGATGAAGAGTCTGTGGCAGCAGCACCTTTTGGCACTCACTTTGTAGATTTCTTAAATACAAATATTGTTGTAGACCGCGAAGTTAATGTTGCAGAAAGGAGTGTTAATCCAACAACAAATGATTATATCAACCCCAAGCTTTCATCGGCACCAAATGCAAGTAAGAAATTACACCTCTACCTTGCCAGTTCAGCAGGACCATATCAAGCATCTTTAGAGAATAAAAGATTAAATCACGCTAAAGCAATATTAAATAGCGCTAGATACAAAGGCAGCTTCTCTTATAACTTCATAGATACGTTTAATTATGAAGACATAACAAGGTTTGATTTGTCAGGTATATCATCAAAAGGTCGAACAAACTATGTTATCGTTGAAAAAGATGGGCAATTGTTAGAGATAAAATACGAACTGTATTACTACAGATTGTCAGAGTTTTTCAGTGAAAACGGTAATCGTTTTACAAAACTTCCAACAAGGCTGGTAAAACCATTACTAGAACACAAACAAAATAGAGATTATGTGGCAATTTTTGGTGAGAGAGGCAAGGAATTAAATAATCACACAGTGAAATATTTTACTTTTGCTGAACAAATATTCCCAAGACAGCAAATAATGATTAAAGATTTAAATCATTATGAGAGTGATACCAACTTCTTTATTGATGATAGAAGTAGAAAGACTTCAACAGAGACAAACTCTCTTGGTAGAAGTTTTGAAGACACCGCCTATGTCAATAATACTGGATTTTCTAGCTGGTCAACAGAAACTTCAACTATTACAGAAGGAAACCCCGTAACACACAACGATGGCGAATTGGTGCAAGTGAATTATGATGAAGGATATCAGGAAGCAGGAATTCCAGCGCATAACGGACCTTACGAAGATGGATATTATAATCAAACATACGGTTACCGTATAAACCATAGAAATAGAAATGACTCTTATGCTCCAAGAAAAACTGCAACACCTTACAAGAGTTATCAAGAAATGGTAAGCTCTATAGTGACAGATAACCCAACAATGGGTGCAGTGGTTGAATATCGCTCAGAGGGTACAATGGACTCTTTCCTAAGAGGTGGGTGCTCTGATCTATCAAGCGAGATTGGTTTGTTTGGTTATGATTTTGGTTCTGATTCTAAAAAGCTATTAGGTTTGGCTAGTTATTCTGACGAAATTTTTGAACTTAAAGATATTCATAAACAAATTGATAAATTTTAACGAGGTAAAGGGTGAAAAAACTAGAATTTAAATTAAAAGCAGCGGTTGGACCTTTTATACCATATGAAAACTTTTATTGGCATAGAAGATGGGTTCAGATGGTATCTATGTCTTTTGATGATTATTTTACAGACGTTGAAACACAGGTATCGTTCAGTGGCGCAACCGTAACTAGTCAATCTGTAGCACTATTTTCAAGCCAATTAGCCTACAATACGATTAAGACAGGCGTAGAGACACCTTACCCAGTTAGAACCACTACTTCTAGGCTATATCACGCCGCCTATGATACTGGGTCTGTAATTGCAACAAGTAATTTATTTCAAGAAGCAGATTATATTGAACATTCAGCAATATATGATGAAACTAAATTACCTGACCATATGTATATGGGGGCTCCATACGCCCCACAACTAATTCACTCTCCCGATCTAACAGCTTCATTCGACAGATTTAAAAGAAGGGGCTACAGTAAAAGAACTAAAAGGGCATGGAATAATGCAAAAAGTGAAATCCAAAGGTTTTATCAAGGTGACGATGCAGAAAACTTTTCTATAATAAAATCATCAAAAAAACATGATTGTCCAAATTGTAAATTTAGAATTAAGCGCTCTCTAAGAGATAGTGATGAACAACTCCGTGATATCACTTTGTGCGTGGCTCTGAGTAACGACTACATGCCAACTACAAACCTAGATATGATGGGTGCGCGTCCTTGGGTGTGGTGGTTACCATATGGCGGTCTTGGTTTTCATACAACAGATTTGTTTAAGGCTGGTTCTTCACACGGTTTAGATTCTTTTGAGGCAGATGCTTCCACAAGAATGACGGGATCAAATATAAACATACCAGATCAGAGAAGTTTTAAGTTTACATTTAATGTTATGTCTGATTCTTTGGAAGAGTTATCATTTCAAGAATTTTTTACAACCGCCAGCTTGACAACAAACGTGCAGAGTTTCGCAAGCGGGGGTTATGCTAACACTTCTCATCCAATGCCATTTAAAAAATATTTTGATTATGGCGTTGATAAAGAAGGATATCCATATTTAACATTAAAATCAGAAAATATAACAGCGCTTTTGAACCCAGAACACAGTTCGGCTTCTACTCCAACAGCCATGTCGGGTACTGTAACAACATTTACCCCAAGCACTGCTCCTATTTCACCTTATATTACTGATTATGATGATAATAAAGGTATTTGGTTGAGAGTTTTCAACTGTGAAGATGGCAATATATCAGCATCAGAGCTTTTTGGCTTGGAAGGGCGCAAAAAAATTGGTCAAATGAAGGAGAATGTCTTCCTAGAAGAAGCAATTTTAGCCATTCCTTTAATAGAAAGAACTAAAAACGCAGCAGAGCCGCTAAAAATTGATAGAGAAACAGTATTAGACCGTATGAAGTATCTTCAAAAAGACGGTCAATTAAGATTTAAGTATTTTGAAGATAAAGATTTACAGGGAATAACATTAAATAGACAAACAGACAAGTCTGATAGCCCAAACCCTGTTGATGATTACATTTTAGCTAGTGAAAAATATGTATTTCCACCAGAGTTTGATGTTGCAAGAATTTTAGAAGATAATACATGGACACCTTTCTTTGGTGTGACGTTTGAATTCAGCAAAAAAATTAGTAGATGCGACAGACTGTCTCTTTGGCAAGGGGTTTTAACGGATAATCTTTTATCTTCAGAGACTGTTGGACAAAAAATAAGCATTCCTATTGATTTGTTTGGTCCCGATTTTAAATTTGAGAACGAATCGATTAGAGTAATGTTAATAAAAGTAAAGAAAAGGGCAGAAACTAATTATAAAGTATGGAGAAGTAAGTTGTTGAATCTAGAATATGATCCAGCAGATGATTATAGACAATCATACAACTATCCCTATGATGAGTTCACCATTCTACCTTTGACTGAATTGGTTGCAAAGGTTACTTGCAAGGAAGACGAAGAATAATGGCTTTTTTGGATAAAAAAGAGGAAACTTTTGACTTAACCCTGACTGAAAAAGGCAGAGAAAAGCTTATGAAGGGTGAGTTTAAGCCTCATTCATACTCTTTTTATGACAATGGAGTAATATATGATAACAAATATGGCGCAATTACCGAAAGTCAGAATTCATCTTCTCCAAGAATTAAACAAACTTTAATTAGTGAAGGGCAGGTTACTTGGGATGACTCTATAATTGAGCCAGATGGTCAAAAAAGTCCATATAAGTACCCAACATACTATGAGTTGGGCAGCTATGATTACACTCAGGTTAATAAACCAGCGTGGAAAGTCTCAGTCGTAGAAGGCGAGATAACAGGAAATATTAAATACTTTCCATTAGAACTGGAACTAGCTAATGTTGTTTCATCATTGGATGAATATCAGCACGATAGAATTCCACAATTAAACGTATTCTGTGAATATAGTTTATATCAAACTGAAGAAGACAATATCAAAAAAATATATGTTGATAGAAGTTCCGATGACATGGAGTTTGAGATTTATGAAGAGAATTCTTTTGATGATAAAGAAAATTTTATTTTAGAAGTTTATCAATTTTCAAACAGTTATGTTGATCTAAAAAAGCTAGAGTATGTTGATGAACTTAGCCCAATAGCCCTAGACAATGTTGAATACTTCTTTAATATTGCAGTAGATGGTGAAGATGTGATAGAAATTAATTATTCAAAGAATTTAGAAGAAATTGAGAAGCCAATAAGTGATTTAAAGGACGAGTGTTGAGATGATTTGTAAAAATAAATTTAGTAATCTGTACACAAGTTATGAAAACATGCGTGGTGAGCATCACCTTAAGGCATTTTTTGGTATGAATGTAAAGTGCTCAATGAATGAGATTTTAAAGTTTCCAAACTTCTTTAATATAAGTGATCTTGACGAATATCTTGTAGAGGCAAAAATAATTTCAAAAAAGAACAAGCAAAATATGAGATCTGGTGGAATTGAAGGGAGCTATTTGCTAGATTATGAGGCAGAAGCAGAAGGAATTGCACCAACGCCCGTTTCTCTTGGTGGAATTGACAGTGACTTTCTATATTTCTTCTTTGAACAACATTTTCAAAGAAACGAAAAAAGAAAATATAAGTTAGAAATGTCATTTGTAGATGTTTCTATCTCAAAAGCTCAATCCGCTAGAAATCTTTTATCCGAAACCTCTAATTTTATTGCCAACTTTTTAACAATTAAACAAACAACAGCTAAAGACATTCAAAGGTTAAAGGATGCTGCCGATATAGCAAGAAAAATAGGCGGTGATAAAGAAATATACTCTTATATACAAGAGCTATCAGAAGGTTCTATAGAAAATAAATTGCTTAATGAATTTAGAGACGAGATAAAGAAAGAAATTAGATTTGTTGATGAAGAAATAAATTTTTATGGAAGACCAGACTTTAGAAGCACTGATTTAAAGAACGACCCAGCTTATGCTGGACCAAAAATTCATAAAATAATACAAAAAGAATTTAAGAACGAAGTTGAATTTAAATTTGATAGGGAATATGCAAGCAATTTAGATGTGCCAAGCCTTCCAAGTCTTCCAGAACTAACCTCTCTTAATCAGCAATCTGTCACTTACACAAAAAATGTTGATGTAAAAGCAAGAAATGCAAAGACTATTCCTTCGTTTAACTCGTCTTATTCTAAAAAACATTACTATCAGCAAGAACAGGCTTTAAAAAATAAAGCACCAAATTATAATTTAGATTTTGTTAATATGGATTATGATGAAGAGTTATTTAAATCAACAACTTTGGCGAGTGATTCTTATCAAGAAGAAATACTTGTTCTGGTGGGACATTCAAACGATGTTGTAACAGCGCCAATCTTTTTACCATTAAGTAATACTGTTGATTTTCTGCAACCGGAGTCTAGTTATTTGTGTAAGACAAATACTGTAGAAGCAGAAAACCAATACTTTATTTTTTCACCAGATTTAGTAGTATTGTAGTAGAGATAAAATATGCCATTACCCAAACCAAAAGCAGCTTTATTATTTAACAATTATTTTGACAACGATAGCCTTTCTCTACTTGAGCAGCCATTAGACATTGAACTAATTTTGGTAGGTGCTTATTATAATTTTTTAAAGGAAAAGGGTGAAAAGCTTAAGCTTAACAAAAAAACACCCTTTAGCGTCGGTCGATTTGATAAATTAGGCTACGAGACAACTTTTCAAATTCCAAATAACGGTGGTCATATTCCAGTTAAAGTTTACAATCCTGATTTTATTGAAATGTTTGTGAACAATGTAAACATTGCAGATCTTTTTAGTGAGTTCAAGGCTTCCTCTAGCAAGACAGAAGAAAATAAAAAGACTACAACATTTTCAATCAGCGGCGATCTATATGCTGCACTTGATGCAATTTTCTCTGTTGATGGTACAAGGTTGGCGGTCCCGTTCGTCGCAGGAGAAGATGTGTCCGCCGCTATAATACCGGGGAAACAAACAGGTCAGGGCATACCTATAGGCGAGGTTGGTGATTTACCCGCCGGTAGTGGTCAATCAAACTCATCAATGACTGGCGGCTTAGAGGGCGTTGAAGGAATCAATATTGAGAAAATATTTAATGATTCTACTGGAGTTGGTGCAGGAGCACCGGGGTTTAACCCAATGGGTTATTCTGGAGGCACACAACCACCTCCAACACCACCCGGTCTGCCCGGTACAGGAGATGAATCATAATGGCACATCAGAAGTTTGATTACCAACAGAAGAGTCGTAGAAACGGTATTTATTCTAGTGTTGCTTTGGAAAAATTAAAAAATCTCTTAGAAAAAGATAAATACACAACTGATTTTTTCAATATACTCCTAAACCAAGATGTTAATAAAACTGAGTTGGCTATTGTGTCACCAACCAAGTTCTATAAATTGTTTAAAGAACTTGGCGAGGAACCAAGAGTTCCCGATAACATAAATGAAAATGATATTATCAGCTTCTATAAAGACAATTTTACAAAATATGATGGTGTTTCTTACAATGAGAAGACATTTGTTGCAGACAAGAAATTCCCAGAGTTTGAGACCGAGGTCTTTTTAGCTTCAACTTTAAACAACACATATCAGGACTTCAACAAACCATATACCTCTATTGAATTTTTTGCTAACTTAAAAAAGAGTCCGCAAAATAATTTAGTCCAGTCCTACATTTCCATACCAAAAGATGAAAGAATAAAATTTCTCAAAAGGTTTGTTAAAGATAAACAGGAATTAGGCAATGGTTCTGGTGTTGGCGTTGTAAAAGATTACTCTTTAAAAAAGAAAGAGATTTATACATCAAAAACAGATTTAAACCCTACTTTGGTTGGTGATTTAAGTGGAGTAACAAGCAAAGAAAGCAACTTTGAAAGAAAAATACCACTCGGCGGTGTTTTAGGGGTGCCTGCCCCAATTGCATTTACCAAGTCTACCCAAATACAAAGTGTTAACGATATAAAAAATCAAAAATATTGCAGTTATGATGTACTGGGTTATGTTATAACAAAAAAGAAGGGCGACAAATTAATCAAAAGAGTATATGTTCTGAATGATGAAGATAATTTTAGTGGATATCTGAAATATTTTGATTCTCAAATAAAAGAAGATGTTTCTTATTCATATAATGTTGAACAAATTAATTTAATTCATGGAAAACAAATAGAGGTTGAGACATTAACTTTCCCTAGTAATGATCCCGCAGAGCAAAAAGAGTTCATAAAACAACAGAATCCAAGTATAGAACAGATATTTGGTCCCTTATTTTCAAATGAATCTCCCAATTTTGCTAATGCAGAGGACAACAAGTCGCTACCCTTTTATAAAAATCAAGATTTTCAAATAAAAATTTCATCCACAACAAAAGATGCTAAATTAGTTGCATACTCTCCAATTTTAAGTGAAGATTTGGACAGTCCAGATCTAACTTTGAACACAAAAGTATTTCAGATTAAACCATCTCAGCCAGACATAAAAATCTTTTCAAAGAAAGGTGAGAGTAAAAGCGTACTTCTTCTATTATCCAGTTTAATAGGTGAAAGAAGAAAGGTAACTCTTTTAGAGGAAGTTTCAAAAACAAATGTAAAACTAATTGATCTTGGGTTTGACGTTGAGTCCTTATTTTTCCCAGTAAAAGAGTTTAGAGTTTATCGAACTGAGGATGCACCATCTTCATATTCTTCTTTTCCTAGCAAGCCTAGAAAAATTGTCAATCCAGACAATCCAGACTTTATTGACAGCATTGAACCAAATACAAAATATTACTATTATGCAGAATCAATTGACATAAAGGGTACAAAATCAGACCCAACTAAAGTATTAAAGTTGGAAATAATTGAAGAGCAGGGTCATATTTTTAGTCTATTGGAAGTATATGAGTTTGGTCAAGAAAAAGAGTCAATAAAAGAAAAAATGTTCAGAAGACAACTTAAAGTATCTCCAACATTTTTACAATCAGCCATAAAAGACATGGTAGTCGGTGGCTATATAAATGAAGATAATAAAGATGATTATGCTAACGCATTGTTTGAAAAGTCAGAAAATGTCCTTGTAAATACACTAAAACCATCTCACAAGCTCAGAGTAACATCCAAAAAGACTAGAAGACGATTTGATATAAACGTAATTTATTCTTACAAAGAAGTTAAAAACTTTGAAGAGATTCCGCCAAACGCTGAATTGGTGTTGGAGGAGGAGATTCCGCTTGGTGTTGCAGCGCCTGTTGTTGATACAACATCGCCATTGGGAACAATAAGCCCTAAAGTTGCTTCACCAACAGCTTCTACGAGTAGTCCGAGTCCTGCACCTGCACCACCCAAAACTGCTGTTGAGGTAGAAACGAACCCTTGTTGCAAGTCAAAAGATTTTTCTATTAAGAAGTCTGGTGGTCCTATATCATCTGGGGATGAGACAGAGTTGATTCAATTTCAGCAAAATATGATCACTGCGATTAGTGCTGTTGACGGACTAGGGACTGACGAAGACAAGCTTGAAAAAGTTATGAATTCTTTGACTGACGCTGATAAGTGCTTCTTATGTAGAAGGCTTTATTGGGGTGAAGGAAAGTCTCTGTATGCTAGATTTGAAGAAGATCTTAATGATAAAGAAAAGAAGCAAATTCTCTACAACAAAATTAAGTGTACAAAGTTTGGCTATACATCCGACAGGGGAAATGTCAAAGGGTCAAGCATAAATGCAGAAACCAGTGTCGATA
>Ga0209645_1000559_pt1 | contig 19116 bp, 26 predicted proteins | sample ETNvirenome_6_30_FD_184070 | JGI IMG/M metagenome (GOLD analysis project Ga0209645, IMG submission 184070) | Marine viral communities from the Pacific Ocean - ETNP_6_30 (SPAdes) (version 2) | ecosystem: Environmental > Aquatic > Marine > Oceanic | place: Pacific Ocean | collected 2013-06-19
TCCTCTCCAAAAGGCTCTCATTGAATCCATGTTTCTAGTTTGAACTGCTAGTAATCCTCTCGGCATTCTACTCTTAGTATAGGCTGAATTGACATAATTCTCCATAGCAATTAAAGTCATAATATGATTGTAAAGTGTAATTACAGGAGAAAAACCATACAGTCTTGAAGGACTATACTTACTAAAATGCAACACTTCTCCTTCTAAGAAATACTGTTCATCTCCCTTTGCTCTATTTACATAATGAATTGGCATAAGAGGAGAACCGCATGTTTCGCAATTATCATGTGGTTCTGTTGAAATAACATCTCTATGATGAACACAAGTAAATCCTTTATTTCCTTTTACTCCGTCTTCATCAGCATAAATAAACATAGTTACAGGGTCGCCTCGATATATTTCTTTAATACGGTGCATTCTAATTTTACCATTTCCGTCTAAGAAATATTCTTTTACCATTACAATGTAAGCATCATCCATAATATTCAAATCATCTTCCAATTCTTTTAGAACATCAATAAACAATTGCTCGGAGGAATTTACATATCCTTCTAAAAACTTTTCAGCATACTGTAACTGTTTTATGTCGGGATTTCTTAAATCAGTAGAGCCACACCTAGAACATTCTTGAACAGGTCTAGTATGTTCTTTTCCACAAGATTTACAAGAAGCCTCAAATGCCTTTTCCCATTCATAGCCTCTTCTGTAAACTTCTTGTTTAAGTTGAGTTATGCAAGTTCTAACTATAACGGATTGTTGAACCATAGAATAGATGATGGGAGCAGTCATCATATAATTGTTCTGCCTTTCTTGAATACCCATATTGTAGATATTTCTATCGGCAGGTTTTGGTGTAGTGCGCCTAAAAAGATTTGTGAAAGAGAACCGCCTTCGTTTTTCTGCCATGACAACTACCCCCGTTTCCTTTGCAGTATTCTATCTATTATAGAATCTTCGCAAGGGTTTTTCTTAAAATTCCACGCCAACCGCCACTTATGCTCTTTTTTCTTTTAGGTTTAGTATCGTATTGCTTTGGGTTTTTATTAGCGTACAGTGCGGCCATGTATTTTTTTGCCTTTGATTTTGACATACCGTGTTTATTTTTTCTTTTCTTAGTATCTGTGTTGACTACATAGTAGCCATCTTTACCAACTCTTAATTCATAAGGCATACTTACCACTTAACTTTATTAGCCCAATAAGCGGCACTAGTTCTGCCTCTTTTGATATTTTTTCTATGGCGACTTTTGAAAGATTTTCTTTTTGCTTTCATTCTTTTGCTTTCACCCTTTTTTGGCTTACCCGCTACACTCGCTCCTTGTTCTCCGAAGCGAATAGTTTTGACTTTATCCCCATCTTTGACAACTACAACATGTGATTTTTTAGGGTGCTTAGGAGTTCTCTTAGGTTTTCCAAAGCCACTAACACCGGCTCTCTTTAAAGCAGGGTGTTTCTTTCTTTTAACTATATCAAACCAACTCATTTTTTGCCCCTCATTTGATTCTCTTTAGATGTTTTATCATCATCAATTGGGCCACCTTTGGCCCAAGTATAACAAGTTCTTGCTGAATGACATTTGAAATGGTGCATCCAACAATAGCCTAAACGCCCATCTTCATCAGTAGTTAATGGCATGCAATCATCCATTCTAGGTGAAATATCAAAAGCAATACAATTACTGCAATTAGACTTCTTTGCTACTTCGGGTGTAGTCTTCCATCTTTTAGCATACTCTTCCCAATACTTTTTATCATTAAGATTAAGTGGGCCATATCTAATGTTAGGATTTTTAACTGCGCTATCTCTATTCTTAGTATTAACCATTAGGTCTTGTGTAGCCAAAGGACACTCAAGTTGTTTAAGAATAATATGCCAAGTCATAGTATCATCTCGGCCTATGGGTATAAATATCTCCATCCTTGTGCATGAATATAACTTTCTTTCTTTTCATAGCATTAAGAACTCTCTTTAATTCTTTAGGAGGGGCTATTGCTTTTAGGTTTTTCATACCTAATGCTCCGCCTTCTTTTTTAATTTCAGCAAGTATTTCTTTTTCTATTTGAGCATCAGTTTTCATGGCTTTCTTTTCATCTCTAAGCATAGCAAAATCTTCACCATCAATCCTACCATTTTTATTTCTATCTAGTTTCTTTTGTTTGCCGGATAGTGCTTTGTTAGTTTTTTCTCTACATTTAGCACAATCACATCCCATCTTCTCTCCACTATTACAGTGCATTTTTAGTGTATCTTTCCAACTCATCTTGTAAATCCCCTGCCTCTACTTCTCTTATTACCTTTTCTTCTCTTGTAAGTTTTACACGCTGAACAAGTTGGCCTACATCTTTGCTTAGTTCCTTTAGAAGCATCTTTTCTTCCACAAGGTTTTGTTCCTTTTTTATCATCTTCACAAGATTGACAAGAAACCCAACCTTTCTGTCCATCTCCGCCTCTTCTTGAAAACCAACCGTGAAGACCTTCTTTCTTTTCTCTAGCGAAATTATCTCCGCCTTTCAAAAGACTATCCTTTGATACAGTTTTTAACATAGCCCCTCTTTGCTTTCCTCCTGTTTTATCTCCTAAAATTGGATGATTAGGTATGTATGGATATGCTCTTTCGGGCGAAATAAAAAGGTATTTTTTTCCATCCCTTGAAGTAATTACCCTTGGTTTGTAATCATCTCCACCTTTCTTTACAGAATTGCCCCAATTCTTTGCACCAACTTTACGGCATTGAACCAAAGCACCACTAGCATAAGCGGAAGGCCACTTTTTATATCGGCTACGCACTTTACGGTAGCAAGCATCCTTTTCTTTCTTTAGTTCTTCAAACCAAATCATTTCTTATCCCTTGCCCTTTCCCAACAACTATCACAATACCCATAGGGGTGAACATTTTTTGTAGTATAACATCTTCCACAATATGTAATTTCTAACTTTCTTTTTTCAATTATCCATTCTTCTATTTCTTGTTTATTCATGCTAGTATTCCCCCTATGTTTTCCATACTATCCATTAAAGACATTTTGCAGTTATCTTTGTATTTCTGTATGTTATCAAGATATATTCCTTCTTTCAACCAATCAAAACCAACATGGTCTTTGTGATTCTCCCATTTCATTAACTTAAATATCTCATCACATCTTCCTTTATACCAATCTTCTTTCTTGTATGATTTTTTCATTCGTATAAGTTCCATAAGTAATTTAGCATTACCTTTCTTTAGTCTAAAGTGTGGTAGGCACTTTTCTAATAGGTCATAAACATCATCTTGAGAATAAAAATTTAATCTTTGAACAGGTCTAGTTTGTTGTGGAGACTTTTGATTTAGATGTAATTTGCCAAAACCTATACTCTTGTGCATCTCTTCCATAAATGCCCTTCCTCTTTCTCCCGTAGCAATTAACCCTACTCTTGGATTGTGGTTTCTATCCATTGTAATATATCCATCGGAGTCTATGAACGCTGCCGTATAAGCCCAAATATTTTTCTTAAGCATGGTTGGTAATTTGTAATATGAACCATTAACATTAGCAACATCAAGTTTCTTTACCATTTTAGAAATCATATTTGTTGTAGTGCTTTTGTGTAGATTGTTCGGCATCCTATCGTGTATTTGTTTAGCACCGATAGAGGGACTCTTAATAATTTCACTTTCAATAAAAGACATAATCCTTTCTTTTTTGCTTTTAGTTATGGATTGGTCGGTAATGTTTTTTATTTGTTTCTTATAATCTCTTTTAGCAAGACGACATTCTTTTTCAATTTGAGCATATTCTTTTGAGTATGCCATGCCATCTTTCTTTAAATCCCCTTCCCAATACTTACAGATAGAGTCAATAATATCTCTTCTACCATTAACGCTATCAATTTTATTTATTTTTCTTAAGTCTTTTTCATTAAAACCCATTTTTAATACTGCTGGTTTATAGGGTTTTAACCAATAAATAGAATCTATGCACTTATTGATATGGTCGGAGTAGCCATCAATAATAGTATCAATTGCCTTAGCCATTTTAATTCTTTGCTCTCCTTTTAGTTTTCTTCTAGCCTTTCTCATCTTTTTAACTAAATCGGGAATGTTTTCTCCATCTATTGAATAATCGTTAGGAAAAGAACTTAGTTGTTTTCTAGCATCACTCGCATTAATGTTTAAATTCTTAGAAAGTAAATTTACTGCTTCGTAATCGGACATAATATAATCATCAACAGAAGCCAATTTAGTTCCCAATGCTTCCTCAATCTCGTCTTTAGTTTCATCTTGTTCTTCCTGCAATTCTGCAAGGCGATTCATTTGTTGCGAGCCTTCTCTATATTCTTCGGCAGTTGGCATTTTACATCACCTTAAAAATTAATTCCCATGACTCCTTGAGAGCGTTTATACTTATTGACCTTTGGCGGGTCAAATATCCCCATGTCGTCTAAGAGTATGAATGTTTCACTCATTGTATGAGTGGCAGCGTTTGCTAATGCTAAACTCATAACCATGTCGTCATGCGCTCCTATTCCCTCAAACTTTCCTTTGTCTGTTATAGCAAACATAGATAGTTCTTCTATAAGAGTAGAAGTTACTCGACGGCTTTCTTCGTTAGCGTAAGGCAATATTATTTTACCATTTTCAAAATTCATTTGTAGGCTTAGAATAATTTCTTCTTTCTTTTTTCTAGTAGTGTTAAAGTCATGCACATTTAAGTCTGTAACATTTCTAATCTCTTGTGTAAATGATTTAGCAAATGTATTTGTTTCAAATAATATCGCTTCGGGCTGAAATACTTTACCAATTAACTTTACTTTCTGTATATTTTCTCTAAACTCTACATTCTTAGAACGGTCAATAAATACGATAGTTTTGTTATCGTTTTCATCTACCTCCAATACAGTAATTACATTGTAGTCGCCGTCTGTTGAAATAGCAGGGTCAATACCAACATAATATTTGTAGCCCTCTCTACGCATAGGTTTCAAAACATGGTCTTTACTCTTTGCTGCTTCCAAGTATTCGGGATTAAACAAAGAAGTTCCCGTAGATATTGGAACGCACATATATTCTCTTGTAAACATAAGAGAACCAACTTCCGCCTTTCTTGCCATAAGAGCATCATAATCCCACCTGTTAGGCCATAGTGGTTCATTGAGAGCATTAAGACAAGGATAGGTTCTAAGAGTATATGCGGGGTTTTCGGAGAGTTGTTGGTATATATCTGTATAACTAAATGGAGTTCCAATAACTCTTAGAGAAGCGGTGTGGTGGAGTGTTGGTATCATGTCACCATAAAACCAATCTGTGACTTTTTGAATACCTGTCATACTAAACTCTTTCAAAGGGTCGTCAATAATAATCTCTTGAGGGTGAAGACCTCTAATCTGTGAACCAACAGAACGCTCTAAGATTTGATTACCATTAGTAAGTGTAATATTTCCTATCGCCCAACCCTTAGCAGGTTTAAATTTCTTAAGCATAGGGTGATTGAATAACTTGTCAATATCTCTCATGTGAACCAAAGTCTGTTTTTGGTTAGAGGAAATATATAGCATTTGATAAGGAGGCTCTCTAAAAACTAAATTCCATACAACCCAACTGTGCATAAATACTGATTTACCGTGACCTCTTGAACAAATAATAACAGTTCTTTGAGTATCATTCATTAAGTCGTGCCACTCTTGCTGATGTGTAGCAAACTCCCAACCCAATACTTGTTGAAAGAAATATGGAAATGAGTTTTTGGATAACTCCATATCCATTTGATGTTCAAAATTAAAATCGTCAAGGTTCATTTTGCCGCCTCTTTTATTTTAGCCAATGCCCTCTTTAGTTTCATATCTTGTGTTTTATTATCTAGGGCAGTCGCCGCTTCTTGTATGCGTTGATTACTATAATACAAAAAAAGAACATCTCTTTGTATTTTCTTTGGGGTCAGTTTACTATTAATTATCTTTAATATTAAATTTTTAAAAAGTTTTTCAAAGGATTCTGCCGCTTGTTCATGTTTATCTTTTATATTAAATAAAGATAATTTTGGTGATTTATATTGAGAGGCTTCTCCATATTGCCAATCGAATTTTTTAACTTCATCAAACCACATTAACTCCACCTACTGATATAGTTCTCCCGTTCTTCTTTGAATAATCTCATTTAGTTCTTCTTTGAGTTCCTTTCCATTTTTATATTTAGTTTCTATTATCTCAACAATTTTCCTAAATAATTTCATAATGTCTTTATGTTCAGCACCCTTTCCTTTGTAAGCAATCATTTGAATTATATTTGTTATATCGAACCAATTCTTTGCCTTTGATGGTGCGCCATCTAACTTTCTTTGCATTTCATATACAGAATTTACAAAAACTTGAATCCACTCTTCCATTTCATTAAGAGGAGTAAAACTTTTGTTAATTCTTCTATTTATTGGAAGGGGTTTAGGCATTTGTCTTCCGCCTTTTTGTTTTGCCCTATGACCCTTTTTTATTCCAGTAACATATACATCTAATTTTGTATCATTAGGATTATAAGGATGTCCGTCATTTATATGATGAAAAACAATAACTTTTTCGTAGTTTTTTTTGTTTTTGTTCATAAGAGAACTAACTTTAATTGAAGTTCTTGGCAAAACACCTTTAGTCATAACTCTAACCATCAAATAACTTCTATCACTTACGCTTGAATTAAGGTAATGCCAATAATTTCCTTCCGAAAGAGAAGCATATTTTTGTTCTAGTCCAGAATGAATTATATGTTGGTTTGTGTATGTTTTCCTTTCTTTTAATTTTTTCATATAGTGAGGCATAAAAATAATAGCAATATTTTTTGAATCGCCCGATTCTATAGAATCTTTAGTTTGAGCAATAGCCGAGTCTCCATATTTGTCTTTGGGTCTTTCGTCTTCCCCATATTCTTCATTAGGAAGGATTTTTATAATATCAAACCACATTAACGCCTATCCTCCAACTCATATCTTTCATTACTGCTTCTAGCCATTTCATCAGCAATACCTTTTAGATATTGATTTCTTTTTTCGGGATTCTTTACACCCCTTTTCAAATAACCATTTACCATTCTTCTATTGATAGAGTCTAAGTTGGAGTACCTAACATATTTTTTTCTATCTTTAGGAAATTTATCTTCCTTGATACCAATAATCAACTGTTTCCATTTATAATTACTCATAGGTTTTTCGCCCTTCGCTATACCGCTTGGCGAGAAAAAACCATTTATAATAGTTGGTTCTTTAACTACTCCCCACCATTCACTTTCAAGCACTAAGAATTTTTGCACTTGGTCGTTATAGTTAGTTCCTTCAAGTTCCTCTTGTATTTCTTTAGGAAGGGATTCTACTTTCATATCTTTAAAACCTGCATTTCTATAAAGTTCGGCTGCTCTTGGATTTGTTAAATTAATATACAATGTCTTGCCTCCTTTTTCTTTAAGCAGTTTATCCAACAATATATCCGCAAGTCCTTCATACCCGTCACTTTTTCTATATCCTTTTCTAATGTGTATTCCTGCACCCAATAGTGCTTTCTTATATTTAGAAAATCCAATTACTGCAATAGGTTTATTTTTGTAATATGCCATAAACATAGTAGCAGGGCTAGTTGCCCAAATAGAATCTTTGGATAGATTACGCCCATATCTAATACTTCTTTTTTGAAATTCAGTATAGCCATCATCAAGAAACTTTTTACTAGCCTCATCCTCGCTCATTTCTTCAAATGTAATGTCTTTAGCCTCAAGTACAGTAGGTGTATTTTCTGCCATACCATCACCTAAAGTTTGCCTTGATTAAATATACATGTTCGCTATTGATGCCGTGTGCCTTACTAATGTTATCAAAAGAATCTATCTCATTTACTATGCTAACTAATTCACCTGCGCTCATATCTAAGTTATGCTCTTGTTGCATTTTAATTAACATACCTTCTACATGGTCGAAGTTATTTTCATCTCTAGTAGCATAATGTATTTCTTTTCCTTTTAATATCCTAAGAGAGTCGTGCGCTTCCAATAAACGATAATACAATTCGGACTTTTTCATAGGAGTAAGTTTCTTAGCCTGTGATAAAAATTCATCAATAATAGTGCTTACTTTTTCTTTATCGGCCTTATCTTTTTCACTATCAATTATCCTTTGTTTGTTTTGTTCTAAAGCATCTACTAAAACAAAAATGGGAGTTATTTCAGTAGCATTATCAATGCCTGTTTTTTCATAGGCTTCTTTTGTATTTTGGCCTTCAAATTCCTCAAGAATAGTCTTGTTAGTTATCTTATTAATTGCACCAAAAATAGAAGCAATATCTCTATCAATAATTTCCTCCATGCCCTTTTCACTCGCATATATTTCATCAAGGGATTCTTTGAAGTCTGTTGCTAGTTTTATAATATTTCCTTTTTTCTCAATCTTAAAAATTTCGCCTGTATTGAGGGCTTCTAAGAAAGGTATGAGTTGTTCTAAATTTTTTCTTTTGACAAAACCTGTTTGGGATTTTCTAATCATTTTGCTCATTACCTTATATGGTAAAAACCCGCCCCCTTTTATTTTTCCTTGTCCCCCTTCAAAGTCAATAATAGAACTAATTATTCTTAGGTGTCCATTTACACTAAAGGGTAATTTTCTACCCACATTCACACTAGGTAAATTCATAGGTGCTACAAAAAGTTCTCCTATCATTTCACCAACCGCTACTAATTGTTTCATAACTTTAGTTAGTTCCCTTTTCTTTCCTTCTTGCCCCTTTTGACCGTAAATATATCTTCTTAACCCTAAGCCTGTTTTGGGGTCGGTTTCCATTCCATATTCCGCACCAGTACCTTTTGCCGTTTTTGGTTCTTTACCAAATTGTTCTATATCCATAAAAGTAGAAAATGCTGTTCTACTTTCTTCTAATAAATCAGCAAATACTCTAAAGAAATCATTTAGAGTTTCTCTCACTTCATCTGCTTTAGAAGAATAATTTGTGTCTTTTCCTTTATACGCTTCCTCTAATTCTTTTTCTTTAAACATAAAAATAGGCAGGTGCATAATTTTTTGGTCGTGACTAGTTATTGCTTCGTGAGTATCTAATAACCTTTCAAGAAGTTCTTCTCCTGTTTTTCCTTGAAGTAATTTGACTTTCTTTCCATCTCTCATATCTTCAAACATTTCTCTAAGAGTGTCTTTGAAATCTTCATCGTTAAATACTTCTGCAATTCCTTCTAAGTCTCTTTTCAAATAAAGTATTGTTAGAGGGTCTAAGTTTATTTTATTTCCTAAATCTTTGACTTTGGCCATTTCATTACTAGTGGCTAAATTTTCTCCTATCGAACCTTCTCTAATTCTTTTACCTTCACCAGTAATAGCATCAGTTCCTTTTATATCAATTCCGCTTTCATCTGTTTTTGTTGCAGTTAATTGTCTTTCAGCCAAAAATTTGTTAATTGCTTTTTGCGCCCTACCCTCAACATCTCCAACATCAATTTCTTTTTGTGGAATTTTAATGACATAGTTTAAATTTTTTAGATTTTCTGTAACGCCTATAAAATTTTCAAGGTCTTGTTGAAAATTTTCATCGGGTGCTTTTCTAATTGCTTTGAGTCCTTCTACTAATTCTTCTACTTTTTTATTGAATCCGTTTTCGCTTTCATCTGTAAACTTATCATATATTTCTTTCCAATAATCATAGATAGCCCCTCTCTTGTTTAAATCATCCATTGAGGTCTTATCGAAAATATTAGTTAAATCCAAATTAATATATTCTATTGTTTCATCTTCTGTTTCAGCATACTTCTCTTCTATTGCGGAAATCAACTTATTGACATTCTTTTTGTAGATGCGAGCATTAGAACTTGTCATGGAATTTAATAGTGCGGGAGTACCTTCAAACATTTTAAAAGGTCTTTTATTAGTAGAAGTAAACGGTACAATTGAACTCTTATCAACATCAAATTTCTTTCTCTTAAATGAAGATAATTTAATAGAATCGCCCGTATTAGAAAGTTTTACTGCTTGTTGCCCCGTAGCCCCTAAATTGATTTTCATTTTTTGCAGTATAGTTTCTAGGTAGGCTTCATCTTTTTGCACCGCATTATCAGCCATTGTAGCAACCGGCTTTGTTTTAGTAAAGTGTTCATAGATAGAATCTAAAATGCTCAGTTCAGCATCAAAACCATCACCTTTTAAATCTACTAGTGCATCATCATCTATAACTCTCTTATAATCTCCGCTTTTCACAAATCTTTTTATTGTTTTTTTCTTTACTACGCTTTCGTCGGTATTGCTTTGATATAAGGAATAAGACTCTTGAAAGGCATCCTTTACTTCTCTAAAAAGAGCATCTTCATTTTTAATATATTGATTCGCCATATTATTCCCCCTTTATCTCTAATAGTTGTTTATCGGTTAATCTGTTGAGAAGACTCTTAGGTATTGATTTAGGATTTTGTGCTTTTTCGTCTAACATCTTTTTTAATTTATCCTTAAAAGCAGTTCTTATTTTTATAAGGTTTTTCTCAACTTCACTAGCAATCTCACTTATTAGGGATTTATCTTTTGTTGATAAACTTTTCTTTGAAAATTGATTTTTGCCCTCAAGTAATTCTTCTAGTTTATTTTTCAAACCTTCATCGTCTAAATATAAATGTGCTATTGAGAATAAGTAGGCAAAGCCTTCTCTAGTAGTTAATCTTCTACCAAAATAATTTGTTAAATCTCCACCAGTAGTTATCAATTCATCCTTAATGTCTTTAGTTTTCTTCTTAGATAATAGATATTCAAAAAACGCTTTTTCGGATGGTTTAGAAAAAGTAACTTCTGTTTCAATTTCACCTGCTATTATTTTTTTATTTTCTTGTAAATCAAACATATCAAACTTATCGTCTTCATCGAAAGCATATTTTAGCATAGCATTAACAAAGGAAATTATTTTCTTATTACTAGTGCGGAGTTTATCTTTATCTGCCATGCGAACAAGACCGGCATTTAATTTTTGTTCGGGAGTATCGTATTCTTCCTGTGGATATATGTTTAATTTTCCACCATCCATAAAAGGAGCATAAAGGCTTCCAAACCTTCGTATGTTTGCTTTACTGAATATATCTTCAATATCTTCGGTATCATATTGTTCAACTCCACTCACTTTATCGGATTCATCTATCCTGCCTTTGTATGCAGTTGCCGTTTTTTCAGTAATTCTTTCTACCGCTACTGAAAAAGCATTACCACTACTACTACTAAATAGATTCTTTAATGTTGGGTGATAATAAAGTCTTTTATGGCCACTAGTAGCCTCATACAGTTGTAATTTTTGACTATCTTTGCTCGGTGGCCCTAATTTAAAACTAAAATAATCCTTTAAATTTGAAACTTTAGCCTTTCTTGAGCCTTCTACTAACTCAAAATACTTCTCTATTGTGTTTTCGTTTATGTCTGCTGACTCAAAGGAAAGTTCTTCTCCAACATCAAAATTTATAGTTTCAATAACTTTTTTGTCTTTTTTATCTAGTATTTCTCTAAGAAGTGGCATATCTTCAAAATATACTATCTTTAATTTGTATTTTTTTGCTATATTATCGTCTTTGAATCTTAATTCCTCTTGAAGAACTGTCCTTTCTTCTTTGCTTGCGCTTCTTGGGGTGCGTTTACCATCAGCAAAGTCTAGTTTCTTAGGCCATGTTCTTCTAACTTCTTTTTTTGTTGTTGTGTGGGTATAAATGTATTTAGACATGCCTTTAATCCATTCTTTTTTATGTTTTTCAAGGTCAAATCCCTCAATTGGAACAAGTTTTTCATAAGTAGTAAAAGATTCGTTGCTAGAAGTTAAATTTTCGTCATTATCGGAAGTCTTGCGAAAACCTGCAACATTCATAGGTAATTTTTCTCCAAATGTGCCTATCCCTATGACTAATTTCATAATATTAAACTGCATTTTCTTGGGGTTGTCAAAATCTTTAAGACTATTCTTGCTATCTTTCACATTTTCTTTAAAAATAGCGATAATTTTTCTTAAATTTTTAGAACCTATGTCTTTTTTAATTTGTTTAATGTTATTTTCTTTAGTTGCACCATAAGATTTGTATTTTTTCATCAAAATTTTGTAAAATTCATCTAAATTTGGGTTTTTACTGTTGATAAATTTAGCCACTTGGCCTTCAAAATCTAATTTTGGCCTTCCGCCCTTGTCTCTAGTAGTGTTAAACTCCAAAACTTTACTAAATCTCTCAAATATTTTTTCTTTAGCCTGTTTTCTTTCGTTTTTTGGCACATCTGCGACATATTTTTCATGTGCTTCGGGAAAATTACTGCTAAATAAACCCAAAAATGAATCTAAATCGTCATAATTAATACTACCTGTGTCTAAATTAGCGAATTTTGAAAATATTTGTTCTCTTGTTTCAGCGATATTATCATTTTCTCTTTTAGTCGAACTTTCTTTCACTATCATTTTGTTATATTCACTATCAAGTAGTAAGAAATCCCAAAACACCATAGGAACAGGAAAGGTCGGCATAGCAATCTACTCCTTCATATTTCGCCAAGTATTCTTTTCAATTCAAAAGCATATTTTTCATCATCATTAGAAAATTCCTTTTTTCTATCCATCATATAAAGTTCATTTTTAATATAGGCTCTAACAAACTCATCATCAGTCATAGGCTTTCCGCTTGGCCTATCATCATAATAGTCTCTTGCACTTTCAAGCGTATCAAGACCTTTTTGGCCAAATCTATCCGTGATTACTTTAACCAATAGTGCATATTTTTCCGAAGGGAAATCCCTTTTCATTATATCTTTCCAACTCATTGTAATTTCTCCTTTGGTTCAACTTTTTCATATAATGTGATGGAGGGGAAAAAGGAATAATCTTCTGTCTCAATTGTATATTCTGCGGGTTCTCCATCATACGATTCAGCCATAACATATTGAGTTTTACCCGTTTTGTTTGCTCTTTTCTGCGCTTCTTTCAGTGCTTCTTTAACTTGTAAGAAGTCTTTTTTCAATATATCTTCCCAACTCATTGTAATTTCTCCTTATCTAAATAAAAAATCATTTGATTCGTATAAATCATTACCAATAGGTTCAACATGGACTTTTAAATCCATAGTTCCTTCGTGTCCTTTATTCATAAATTCTAATTCTGCTAGCAAGGAATCACTATCTTTATGCTTAGACTTAGAATCACCAACTTCTTTAGATTCAATATATAGAGTCCATCCATTTTTTGATGCAACATCTAAATAATCTTTTACATAATCTCTTAGTTCACGCAAAGGTTGTTTCTTACCTAATTTTTTAAGCACATATGGAATATGCACTGTCTTAAATTTATCTTCCTTTATTATATCTTTCCAACTCATTGTAATTTCTCCTGCATTCTTTTCTTAATGTCTAACCAAATTTCGGGATTGTTTTCAGCAAGCACTTCTTGGACAATTTGCATTTGTGCAAATATAATTGTGTCCTGTCTCTTATGTATAAGTTTGCCCTTAAACTCCATGAGATATTTTAACGACTCTCTAACTTCTTTCGCAAGTTTAGTTAGGCTATCTATCTCTCTAGGTTCTAAATCAATATCATTAAACAAATCATTCAACTTACTATCGAGCCTTTGTATGTTGGCACTTAGCAAATCAATCTCATTAACTTCTTTCTTTGCTATAATAACGGCTGCGGATTCTTGAACAAGTGGTGCTAAGTGGTGTTTCATATGTCTTTGAATTTGCTCCTTTGTTGTATCTAATGCTTCGGCAATAGCCTCACTTGTAATGTCACCATTCGACAAACTTTCTTCATAGTGTTTTCTCATTGGGTCGGTGCATAATACACACTTAGGATTACTACTATTTACATAATCTCCCATGTGGTTTCTTTGGTGTTGTGCCGCAGTTCCACTTCTCCAATTATGGGTTCTATCTAAATCATCACAACTTACTGAACCTTGTTCAAGAGCCTCTTCTAATGCTTCTCTATCTTCATGTTGGCAAAAACCACAACGCTTTCTAGTCACCATTTAAACACCTACTGACTCCAAATTAATTCATAATCCCCATCTTTATATTTAGTTAATTCCGATGGCCCTAATTTCCCATACACTTCATCGGGTGAATCTTTATTAATTTTTTCAATTTCTTCATCGCTCAATTCTGTTTCATCGGGTAATATAACTCCGGTGACATAAATTCCAATTTCACGCATATATGTTTCTCTTTGTCCAAAACTAAATTCCCATTCAATTATTGCTTTTCCTTTTTCATCGTCGCTTGTTGTGTCTTCAAAATCTACTGGTGTTCTAAAAGCAAACCCATGATGTTTATTTGTTGGTTGTAATTGTTTAATTAAATCTTTCCACATTTTTTTCAGCCCCATAAATATTCGTGCCAAGACTTCTTTACATTGTCTTCTGTTTCTTGAGGAACTTTCAAACCTTTAAGATTTAGATAATCACCCCATCTTAGTTTCTTTGACTTTCCTTTACCAACTACTGCTACAATCAATGAAGCCATCGCTTGTCTTTGGAAAGGCTTCAAGGTAAAGTATTTTATGTCTCCGGCGGGAACTTCTTCTAATCCCCCTATTCTAGCCAACAATTCTTTTTCTGTTGTAGCATATTTAACTCCCTTAGTTCTACCGGATATAGTAAATCGCATACCTTGAAAACTTGCAGCCATTTTATTTAGATTAGGTCTTCCCCCTTTGCTAAACAAATCCTTTCTCTTTAACAAACTAAATACATGTTTTCTAATCGAAGTGAAATTACTTAGTAGAGAAGGTCGCCTAACTAAAACATCAATGTTTTCTACACCTTTATTTAATTCAGCAATAGCAATATCAATTACATCCTTAAGTCCAATCTTTACTAAGTTTCCTCTACCAAACAATGCTTGAGCCAAAGGAGGATTTGCAGTATTCTTAGATTTACTATACCATGTTTCGGGTGCTTGTTTTGCATCGGGGTATTTTGTCTTAAACCATTTATTTGCATAGTGTCCATAATAAACTTCTTTGCTTTCTTCACCACTTCCCAAGTTATTTCCTTTGTTGTCAAATTTTTTAGGAGACTTAAATGTAATATTTCTAGGATTCAGCGTACTATTAGGTTCAGCATACTTATCTATTTTTTTCTTAAATGCTTCCAAGTCTTCTCTATGTTCTTCTGTTAAAAAACCAACATTGGGGAAATCTTTCATAAATTGCTGAATGTCTTTTAACAAAGTAAATGTTCCTGTTCCTCCTTTATTTGGGGAATTATCTCTTCTGTAAGAACTTGTAACATGTTGTTCTAATTGAGCATAGAGATTATCGGGGTGTGGCTTTCCACTCTTAGTATCAATTTGACCCTTCTTTTTGCCCTCTCTTTCTCTTCGTATTTTTCTACCTTCGCTTAACAAACGCTTGCTTGAAATGCTTTGGCATTTTTTCTTCCACTTATTATATTCATCTATGAATTTATATGTGCCATTAATGGTAATGTCATTTCCTTTCAAACTAATTACTGCTTTCTTTGCCATTTTTATCCCTCCTCTTTTTACCATATCTTATGTTGAATAGTTCGGGGTTAGTCCCATGACCGCCAAATGAAACTCCTCCGGCTTCTTTTTCAAAAGTATCTCCTTCAAATTTACTTAATATTAATGATTCTAAAGAGTTATCATCTAACATACCACTCTTAAATTCTTCTTTTAGGTCTTCAACCAATTCTTCATATGGAATGCCATAATCCTTTTTCTCGGCTAATTTTTCTACTGTATTAAGATATGATTTAATTTCCCTAACATCACTTTCTAAGTCATTATAGATTTCTTTCAATTTATCCACAAATACTTCCGAACCTTTAAATTCTTTTTTGAAAGTATTTTTTTCAAATAAAGACCTCTTTCTTTTTTCCCCTGCTTCGCCTAATTTAATCGCTTCCTTAGTAGAAAGTTTTACTTCTTGGTCTGTTATGTCTTTTTCTCGTCTTGATTTAGTATGATGTGCTTGAAATGGTGGCATTCTCCTATCAATTTTCCCTGTCCGATGTAGTTTTTTTTCATCAACGGGAACATAATAATTATCATCACCCTTCGACCCGTTGAATTTATACAATACACCATTTAATTCTACAAAAGGCGGTGCTTTCATATCCTTTAATATGTTTTTCCAACTCATATCAAGCCCTCGCTAAACTTCCAAGTATTCTTTTAATGCTATCCATAGTAGTCTTGTGCGCTCTATGATATTCTCCGGCTAAGTCTTCAAACTCTTCACCATCAATCATTTCTTCACCATGAAACTTTCTAACCATTTCATCTAATTCTTTTAGAATATCTCTTTGCTTGCCAAAGTTATCAATGGCATTTTGCGTAGTTTGACGCTTTAGGATAGTTTGCCAAGACTTTTTGAATTTACCTCTACCGCCTCTTGAGGGTTTAATGTTACGGTATTTCTTTTTTCTTTCTTTTCTTTCTTCTTTTCTTTCTTTTCTTTCTTCTTTAGCCTTCTTTTGGCCCGTTGATTCTTCCCGTTCTTGAGCGTCTGCTTCGGCTAAGTCTCTCCATTCTTGAAATGTCATGGGATTTTTTACTCTTCGTTCTATAGGTTGATTTGCCCTTCTTCGGAGTCGTTTTATTCTTTCCTCTTCTCTTTTATCTAATTCTCTTTTTCTATTATCTAATTCTCTTTTTCTTCTATATCTTTCGGATATTTGTGTATTCTTTTCTTGTGTTAGTTCTTTTTTGCCTTCATCCGATTTTAAATAATCTTTTACTTCTTTTATCTTCATTCTTAGAACGGGAATGAAAACATTTTCATTTACCCAACGCTTATTTATGGGGAGTTGTTGTCTTAAATATAAATCGTGTTTATTTTTCCCAAATGCTTCCTGCAATTCTTTCTTAGCCAAATTAATAACATCGTTTGTATCTATTCTTCTTTGTACTGAATCGGATGCACTTTCAAGTTCCGATAGGTGTTGTTTGTTAAATCGCTCAAACATAGAGTCTTTTTCTAGAACACCTATTATATATTTAGCAAACCCTTCAACTTTATCTAAGCCATATTCTTTTTTGGTTTTATTCCATGCCTTAATGTCTTCTTCCTTTCTTGACAAGTCGGGGAACTTTCCTGCCAATCGGGGGTTCTTTTGTCTTTGTCTTTCCGCCACTTCTTTACTTACGCCAATAGCATAATACCTCGCAGTATCGGGAATAGTTAAATTGCCTAGTTTATCTTGATAGTTTGCTTTAATCCACTTGGCATCTTTATCCCATACTTTGTAGCCTTCGCTTCTCAATTTTTGATATAGCCCACCTTGTTTATCAATTGCTCTATCAGTAATGAATCTCACTCTTTCGGAAACATACTTCTGTGAACCCGCCCTTGAAAATCTAATTGGGCTTAGTTCGGGATTATTTGCATCAAACATTCTTTCTGCGGGGTCGGGTCTTGAAACCTCAATATGTAAAACAGTTGCAGGGTTTTGCTTATCCCAATCTTGAATTATTTGCTTTAACTTAACGGGGTCATATTCAAAATTAATGTCATATTCGGGAATCTCAAAGCCTCTTGGTGCTTTAATAACATCTTGCCAACTCATTTCTTATCACCTGTTATCAAATCTTTCTTTTGTTTGCTTTCTGCCTCATCTAATTCTTTTGACTTTGCATCAAACCAACCATCTAAGTAATTACACCGTGTCATATTATCTACCTTCAACAATTCTTTTTACATCGTTTAATTTTGTATTCTTTACTATTTCATACAGTCTTTTATCTTTAATAAAAAATGGAGTAATAATTATTGTGTATTCTTTTCCTATCCAGCCCGATGAGGAAGATAAATTTGCCTCTCTAAGTAATTTAAGAATTTTTACCATATCATCACTTCTCGCAAATTCATCATCAATAGACGCAGTATAAACTCGCTTATTGTTAGGGTCGCCAATGCGCTCGCCTTCTTCTATCTTAAACTCAATTTTTTGTTTAAGAATATTTTCCCATGTCATATTATTCACCTAATAGATTGCATTAAATCATCTGCTAAATCGGTATATTCTTTGGCTTGTCTTTCAAGATACTCCCTACCTTCCATATTTCTTCTCGCAAATTCGCCATATCCTTCTGCATCTCCGCCCGATGACACATTATCTGTTGAATCACCAATACCATATTTAAGATAATTAGCATAAACCCTCAAAGCACCAGCAATCCCTCCTACTACCTCTTGGGCTTCTTCTTTGCCTACTAATTGTTTTAGATATTTAGCATTCTTATTAAAAGTGTCAGCAATCTGCATGAGGCCATTTTGTATATTCTCAAGTTCCTTTTGATTTAATTCCTCTAACATTTTAATATTTCTTCTTGGCCCTTGCTTTGGTTCTTTTTTCATTATATCTTTCCATGTCATATTATTCACCTAATATTTCTTTAAATTCTTTTATATTCTGTTTTAGTTCTTCCTTTAATTTATCGTCTTCGCCACCAACAACATAGCCGTATGCAGGGTGGCTAGTTCTTTCTATGTGTTTTATAGTAGAGGTTTGGCCATCTATTAAATGCTTAAGATAGTCTTTATAAAACTCTTCTTCTGTTAAATCGGGTTTATTTTTTTTAGTTTTTAAATACATTTCAGCCATTCTTGAAACATCTTTTTTACCGTATTTTCTTTCTATATATTCTTTGAATCTCTTTCCTATAGGAGAACTAAAAGCATCATTTTCTTTCTTTAGTATATCTTCCCATGTCATATTATTCACCTTTATTCTTTGGGTTTTTTTGACTATATTCCTTCACATACCCATCTATCATTCTTCTAACTTCTTTTGCGTTATCTTCACTTAATTTACTTATCAATTCATCAAGAGTATTTATCTCTACTCCTCTTAATACCTGTTTAAGTGCCTCTCTAGGTCTGCTTTGTTTAGTTATTATATCTTCCCATGTCATATTATTCACCTAAATTTTAAAATCCTTTTCTCCAAATATTTTACTAATCATCTTACCATTTCATCCTGAAACCATCTCTAACTTTGCATGCTCTATCATGGGGGTATCATCAAGATTTAAATAATTACATACTTCTTTTATTATCTTCAATACAGTTTCTTTATCATCAGTATAAAGTGTGACAACATGCCTTTTTCCCTCTATGTAGGCCGAAAGACTGAGCCAAAACTC
>Ga0209645_1000560_pt1 | contig 19113 bp, 27 predicted proteins | sample ETNvirenome_6_30_FD_184070 | JGI IMG/M metagenome (GOLD analysis project Ga0209645, IMG submission 184070) | Marine viral communities from the Pacific Ocean - ETNP_6_30 (SPAdes) (version 2) | ecosystem: Environmental > Aquatic > Marine > Oceanic | place: Pacific Ocean | collected 2013-06-19
TCCGGTCAATATTCTTACACCGTTGTCTAGTTCTTGTCTAGTTGTCGTTAAAGTGGCTTCCGCCTGTTCAATCGCTGGTTGGATTTTTTGCATGAAAGCATCTGCCTTGTCTGCTCCCATTTCGTCTCTGATTCTGTCTGCCAGTTCTAGCATACCTTCTGTCTTCATTGATGCTAGATCCTCCAAGTAACCTGTGACTTTGTCCATCATGTCCTTGGCCGCTAATATTAATTCTGATTGTTCTTCTACACCCTCTGTCTGTAGCATTTTGCTAACTTGTTTTTTCTCATCAGGAGATAAACTTTGTCCCTTGTCAAGTTTGCTCTTTGCACTAATGGCCGTTGCACCCGCTTTAACTTGAGGGTCACTCGCCATGCTACCACCATATTCTCCAAGTTTTCTTTGAGAAATTTCTTGATTAATGATGTCTAACATCATTTGATTTTTCTGATAACTGTCGTCTTTCAACTCCTGTCCAAAATGTGTGTTCTGTGTGATTTCGTGTATCTTAGTTCTTACGTGATTTGCAGTATCTTCTAGTTCTTCTTTAGTGAATTTTGAAAGGTCCATTGTTTGATTGAATCTAGATTCGAATTCAGCCAATAAACTTTCAGTTGTGATAGGTTTTGTAAGGTCTAAGCTCTTCATACTGTGTTTATTTATTATCTATGCTCCGAACGTGTCATTAAAGATTTGCTGTATCTTGCCCTTGCAATCGTCCGCTAGGTGGTTAGCGACATCTAAACGATCCCAATACACGTCTTCTGTGAGCTCATCTTTCTCCTTCTGGGCCTCCCTAATCATACGTTTTGCATTTTGTATATCAAACAATTGGCTTGCGAATTTAACATCTAACTCAAGTATGTTGCTTGGCAAGTTTTTATCGTCGGCAAGATGATGTGCAACCAATATCGCTGTCTGCTTAAGGTTTATGTCTTCATGTAATATCTTTGCTTCAAGCATATCGGCTATCACATAAATGTACCTGGTGCCCGTGCTCTTTTTTGGCACGATTGCGATGTTTCCAATTAATATACCTTTTGAGAACTGCTTAGGTAGATGTCTGAAAGGACGTCTTGCTTCTTCCTTTTTGACGAGGTCAGCAAGTTTGTTCTTGAGTCCATAGGCCTCAATCTGTTTTACCAGTTCTGATTTTTTATTTTCTGACATTAGCAATAAACTTTATCTTCCTATTTAAAGCATATTGCATATGGGTATCAAGTTTCTTTCTCACGAATATCGCCTTGTCTGCCAAAATTTTGGCTCGCTCTGCGTCTGCCGGCGATAGATCATTACTCCTGAATGAATCCAGAGAATGTGCCCTAATAAATCTTAAATCCTCTTCGGTCACGTAGACTCTGGCCTTGGGTGCTATCTGTATGAACATTTATTGGTAATTTTAGCCTGGCATCTTCATCAGGATCACTACCACGGTAGATAGTAAGCCTGCGACTACTGTGCCTGCTGTTGCTATGATTGTTTTTGTCTGAGATTTATGACCCGCTGTCATTTCTTCGTTCATTCTGCCTAGACGGACTTCGATCGCACTCAATCTATCGTGTAGACCTTTATATCTTTCCGAACAAAGATCAACGTGTGCTTCTAGGTTTTGTTTTTCTAAATCTGTTGTACTCATCAATATTATATATTCTCTTAATTCCTGTTTGATCTCTCTGATCTGTGCTTTTATAGCCTGGAACTGTGCCTGTCGCATTGCCTTTGATGAGCCTTTGAATGTGTTTTAATTGTGCCTTAATGTACTCTTATTTATCTGTAGTGCCGGCGTATGAAAAGTACGTGTTTATGATGTTGCCTGTGAGTGCATTGATTACTCTTTGTTGGTCTGTGCAAGGTTCCTTGGTGGACTTCTGTAGATTTTTTGTTATGAAAGTCTGTATTGGGAAATGTGCGGTGTTCGTGCAATCTGTAATTACTGGCACTAAATTGAAGTCGTCAATCAGTTGTTCCGTGGGGTTGGTCATTTCACCATACACGCCAGATTGCTCAGTGAAAAACTGGAAGTGCCATGTTGTTTGTCCACCTTGATAGAACGAGCCGAACCCGTGGTTGCCTAGGTCAGGTGCTTCTATCCTCATTGGTGGATTCTCCCATGTGATGTTACCTCTCATCTGTAGCAGTTGCAACATAGTGTTGAAATTGCTGTTTTGATCACGGGCCATTGCCAGAGATTGCTTATCGTGTATGACATCTCCAGACGTTGACGTGAAAGGGAATGTTTTTTTAAGATTACCGTTCAAGGTTATGTCCACCAGTGTGTGTAATCTGTATTCGTGCATGTCAATATTTAAGTCAATAAAAAAGGGCGAACCTAATTAAAGATCCGCCCTTTGGTAATTTAGTCTGTGTGACTAAGAGTGATTATTACGCATCACCTCTTTGGTCAAACATTCCAACGAATGTACTCGCGTCACCGTTTACGTGACCTTCAGGTAATAACGTTCTTACTGACACTTGAAGTTGGTTCGCAGAAGAGTCACCTGAGATGACTGATCTGATGTCTGCTTCTATGTCTGCTTCAGCGTCTGCAACCACAGTAGCATCAACGTCCATGTTGATGTCACCTGTTGAGTCTGCCGCATTGAACTGACCTGGTGTACCTTCACAAATGTACTGGTACGAGTCAATTGAGTTGTTCGCAGTAATTGAACTAGCCTCTGCCGCATCGCCGTCTGTTGCTTTCGCCGCCAGTCTGTAAGATGCCGCTAAAAGAGTACCGTTTCTGTTAACAACTTTAGTTACTTGATCGAAAACAGAGTCTAATGATTCAGGTGTTGTCGCTGATGCGATACCTTCAGTTGCGAAGATTACTTCGATGAAAGTAAGACCTTTGCCATTAAATGACTGTCTTCTTGTTAGATCTGTTGATCTGTTTTGTGTTATTGGCATAGTAGTTTTCCTCCTCTAACTATTAACTAACAGCATTCGCAGTTAAGATACCAATTTTAGTTTCTGTTACTGTCGCGCCTGTTAAGTCTGCAGTTACTCCAGGGAAAGAATCACTAGATTGATCTAATGTTCTGATGTACGCCTGTAATGCCGCTATTGTTGTTGTACCGGAAAGAGTGTCCAATTGGTCAGTTCTCACCATGTACGTTTTTTGTGTGTCTGAATCAACCAACGGACCTTCTGCTAAGATTCTTAGTCCGTGATGTTCAAATGCATGTCTAGTCATTTGTAGACCTGCTGTTGTAGAGCCTGTAGTTAAGTCACCTGTCTCTGCTGAAACGTCAACGATGAAGTCAACTGTTAACAATGTTACGTCAACACCTTCTGCTTCAAAGTTTTGGTTTAATGAGAAGTTACCTTTTCCACCTGCCGTTTTTGTTCCGTCATAAGCCATTTTATTTTCCTCCTAAAATGTTATTATGCTACCTGTGTATCAGACAAGTCTCTGTCAGCCGCTGTCGCAGATGAGATGTTTGCTGTTACTTTGTCAGGTGTTAATGCGTTCAATCCTCTGATCGCCGCTTGGATTGCCGCTACTGTTGTTGTTGAACTTATAGTGTCTAAAGCGTCTGCTCTAACCATGTAAGTTTGCTCTGTGTCTGAATTACCTAGAGCACCATGACCTAAGATGTTAACACCTTGGTTTTGGATTGCTTCCATAGATAATTTCAAAGCCGCCGTGTTCGCTGATGCTGTTGAGTGTGTAACCTCACCCGACACGTCGCTGATGTAATCAACCGTGATGAAGTCAACTCTTACACCCTCGCCCTCGTGAGCAAGATTTGGTGTTTGAAAGTTTCCTGGACCACCCGCTGATATCGTTCCGTCGTATGCCATGATATATCCTCCTGTTTTCTCTGATATTATAGCTCTGTTCCCGCTCCGGGAACATTTGTATCTATTTATGGTAAAGATTGGTAAATTATGCTATATTATTACGATTTAAGCCAGACTTCATCACTTTTTGTGCGTTTTTTGAATTGATAGCCGAGATCCTTCAATATAGCATCACATTTTGAAACAACACTTGACCGCTTGTGTCTTTTCATCTCTATGTTTATCACAGGGTTGTTATCGGTCAATGTTTGCCTTGCACCATTCAGCAACGGAACTTCAAAGCCGTCAACATCTATCTTTACGAAATCAACGTTGGTCAGTCCAAAACTGTCCAGTGTCCTGCAATCTATGTCTCCGTCCTCACTCTGTAATTGTGTTGAGTTGAAGTTTTGTCTGGCCTTGTGTTCTCTGTCAGACAGGCCATATGGCCAAAGGAGCACATTGGCTTCTGTGATATTTTTCTTAAAACATTCTCTGAAGTTAGGATTAGGCTCGAAGCATACAACACTTTCAAACTTCTTAGACAAAGGTCTTGTCCACTGTCCAATGTTGCTTCCAATGTCCAGGCAAACACGCCATTTGTCCACGTAGTTTAATGCACTGTCCCTCTGAGCCTGTTGGTCTCCGCCAGCGTCTTCTAGGTATGTGGGTTGTGTGTGCTGTCCATAAAGCACCCAAAAACTATTTTGATTGGCCATCTACTTTACAAGTTCTTGAACTTTTTTGGTGATATCTGTGCCTGGCAGTTTAGACTTCAACATTTGGAGCATTTGTGCAGTTGCCCGTGTTTTTGTTCTGCTATCTAGATTTTTGTAATCAATCACTGCTCTTCTAAGATTTCTGTAATTTGCATCATTGATGCCTAGAGCTCTTTCCAGTTGTGTCAAGAACCTAAAAGGTTCCTCCCATGTTCTTAGATATCTTCTCAGTGCCATTACAGGAACTGGTTGTCTCTGTCGCATCGCCTGTGCTTGATTCTTATTTTTAAGTTTTTTTGTAATTTCAGGATCACCGGAAACAATGGCCAACATATTTGCAAGATCATTATTCATCATCCTCACTTGATCAAATGTTCCTTTTGCCATGGTTTGATCAGCGTACATTTTGGTAAAACTTTGTCCTGTATCGAATTTTCTAAGCAGAGTAAGAGCAAGGAAACTTAGATATATCCTTTCGGTCACTTCGGGAAATGAGAACCTAGACAAGTCATTATGTCTCCTTATGACTTTGCCCTCAGATACATACTTTAAGAAAGGTGTTAACATACTGGTATTTATAGAGCATATGCAACGAAATCTAATTCTCACAGACGTTATGAAGACAGGTGATCACGTAGAACTCGAAAAGTTCATACAGATGAATTCGCTGGCCAATCAACAGTTCGACTGCACGGGAGATTACTATGATCTCCACAACTACGATCTTGATTCATATGATAGGAAGTTTGCTATCATTGACACTTCATACAGAAACAAGAAACTGCAAACCAATGAAGTTTTCGTACAGGACCTAAGGGTACGTTGTGATTTATTGCACAGCCAAGGTTTTGTGTTTATCAAGGCTACGCCATGGGAATCACTTGAGAACATAGAAAAGACAGATCCCGCACCTAACATAGAGATAGATCATGTCAAATGGTCAGGTGGTGTGAGTTGGTTTTGGTTCTATATGTTTAACAAGCACAGGGATAATGCTTTCAAAATAGACCATAGTAACAAGAAGCACGAGTTCCTTTATCTTAACAAGTTTCCAAGACCTCACAGAGTTTCTTTATATAACAAATTGCAAAATGAAAATTTACTGGACAATAGCATTTACTCATTTAGAATGTTAGAAGATCCGGTTATACTCGAGCAGAAATATGAATTGCCTGGCGTCGATACTAGGATGTATCCAAGGTTTGGCAAAGACCAGGACATGACCGAAGCACCTTACATGGATACCGCATGTTCCTTAGTGTCGGAAACCAATGTCAATGACACCGATGTATTCATGACGGAAAAAATATGGAAGCCAATAATTGCTCAACACGTGTTTGTTGTGCATGGCAATTATCTGTACCTTCAAAAATTGAGAGAGATGGGTTTTAAAACTTTCAACACTTACTTCGATGAAAGTTATGATTTAGAACGTGACAGCCAAAAGAGGATTGATAAGATAGTACAACTGACGAAAGACTTAAAGAAACTAAAATGGTCTGATATCTATCTGCAAAGTCAGTCGATGAGATTGCATAATTACAATCATTTTTTCAATCGTGAAAAACTATCTGAACAGATAGACAAGACGTTACTTACTTTTCTTGAATTTGCTGACAGCCGTTAAGTTTCTTCTCGAGAATCCCAACCTGTCTACTAACTTGACTGCATTTCCTGATTTGTCTACTGCTACAAAGCCTTCAGGTTCGCTTACCTCCAACCCACTGTCGGTTTGCGAAAATGATCCTATGGCCATCGCCTGATTCATTTTCTTCAATACAAATGCCTTCATTGTCTGCACTGCTCTGTAGAATGTAAGCATGGCCTGTAATGGTTTCTTGGCACGATTAAGGAAAACTGGCATCTGTTTCATTTTTTCTTGCCTTAGTTGTAATGCCTTCTGTGCTTTCAGTCCTGCCATCTGTTGTTGCATTCTATCGTTGTAGAACTTTTTGAATCCAAGCAAGAATTTGTTAGCATCGTTTGGCAGTTGTCCTTGCCTCACCATTGCGTTGATGTACATCTGGAACATGGGAATGAAATCCTGGTTTTGCCCCAGCACACTTGACAGGTTCCTTGGAACGTTGTTTAGCAGTGTTTCTAATTTCTCTATGCCATTAAAGAACTGTTTCGTTTCTTCATCAGTGAACTTGGCACTGCCAGACACGTCTTTATAGGTTGCATTGTCAAAGAACACATCAGGACTCTTTAAAAATTCTCCAACGTCTGCACCACCCTGTGCATTCATGTCTGCAAGACTGTCACCCACATATGTGGTATGGAAAATTATGCCAACCTTTGCTCTGTCAATTTGCTTTCCTAGATCTCCCGCTTCTGGTACAGCATACGTAATTTGATTTGGCGTGAATGTGAGATGTGGTTTGCCGTCAATATTTTTTCTAATTATATCCTCGTCCGTGAATAAAAGATCTCCCTGCACCACTCCTTGGATGTTTATTTTTTTTAGATGAACAAGACATTTCAACAATTTTTGTCCTAGTTCGTCTGTGCCGTGATTGTTTGCGATGTCTTTCTTTGTGTAGTTGACTTTGGCATTCTGGGCAAACACTGATTTTGTTCCTACAAAGAACCGACCGTTATCCGGATTGGTCCCACATACCACAGCAGGTGCACCATCCCATTTGACCGATACACTCATTGCCTCTGAACTTGTGCCTTTAAGTGTTAGTAATAGTCCTCTGAAATATTCTACTACTGCTTTGCCACCTTCATAACCATCAGTGATCACTATGTCCTCGATATGTTCAAGGTGTGTCCTTTTGAATTCTGTAAGGACATCTTCAATTAACATGATTAGTCCTCTTTGTATTCGCCGTCTTTGATTTTTAGAACATTATTTTTTATATCTTGATTTTCTTTGATCCTAGCGACACCTTTTGAAAATTTAGTTGCGTCCATGTTTTTCAACGCCGAATTGAATTTTTTTTCTAGTTTGAATGCTGTGTCTTGATCAAAATTCTCTCTGATATAAGTCATTAGCCTAATAGCAGACTCTAGAATATGTGAGGCACGACTCTCAACCACTTCTTCTTTGTCCCTTTTCAAGGGCATTGAGCTCAATTCTTCTAATAGACTTCTTGTATGTTTTTGCATTGTAGGTATTTACTTCTTATTATAGCATAATAATAGCAAAAGTCTATTGGGGGATTTGCTTTTTATACACAAAATACTTACGTTGATTGGTATCATCACGTATATCCAGTATTTTTAAGTTAAACATTTCACTTAATTCTATAATGAACGGCACATTCCAGGCATAGAACTCTATCCAGTCTGCTTCAGGCTTGTCATGTTGCACGCCTGGGTTTACCCGGAAAAACATTGTACCACCGTTCGCCAATAAATCTACACATCTCCCTACTTCTGCAATGATCTTGTCTCTGCTACCGAAGTTCACTGAACCCAGACAAAGTATCACATCAAATTTCTGATCTGTTTTATATTCTAATGTGCCAACTTCAAGGTCTGCTTTGTTATTGTAGGGATCAATACCTATTAAATTATTGATCTTTCCTTTGAATTCATTATATCCACAACCTACATCAAGCACTGCTCTCGGCTTCAGATTGTTTACCTCGTCAATTAGTTGCACCCCAGAATACTTCCATTTCTTCATGTCATTCTGCCAATATTTAGAAAAGTATCTATCGAGACATGCATCATCAATTGCATCTGTGTATTGTTCAAGTGTATCGCAACGTTTTACCTCAACGCCAAATGTTTCTTTTATCCATGGTTGTGTAATTTTATCGAGATCATTTTGACTGTGTCCAAGCAATCTGGCAAATATTTTTTTGTTCATACAACTATATTATATTATTGTAAACTTTATGTCTATATCTTTTTCTTTATTGGCTTTGCTAGTATCTCTCTGGTCTTGTCCGTCATCACACCCGTGATTACCAACATTGGTCTAGGTTTGTTACTGGCGTTGGCTGTTGCGTGTGGAATGTTAGGCCAATCAAACTTGTGGATGTCTCCTGCTCTCCATCTGTCGAACTGCTCATTGCCATACATCAGAAATTGACCCGGCTCCCAGTCTTGTAGCATCACCATTATACGAACAACATTGTTTGGATCAGCATCCAAATCATACAGTTTGTCGATGTGCATGTTCAGTACCTCGCCTGTGAACTGTATGTGCAGTTTAGATTTTGTACTCTCCATTTCAAAGAAGTCAGTCATCCTTTGTAGTGTTGGACATTTCTGGAAGTCTTTGAGGCCTCGATATATCGTCATCTTGGGATCAGCACCTGCCGTCTTTAGGTCATTCTCTTCTGCTTCCACATCAACATTGACATTTTCTCTGCCTGTGCCTTCCCTACGGTTGCCCCAGTTAAGTGGCTTTGCATCTTGTATTACATTTTGTAGTTCTGTCTGCCACCCACCCGTGAACTTGCCTAGGTGTTGCACACAGTCTGTGTCCTTGTGCCACTTGTTGAAGTGGTAGTTGCTTCTTGCTTTTGCTTCTTCCCAATTACTTGTAGACATACACTTGCACTCCCTTATCTGCGTAGTTATGTATCCTGCCTTTTGTTTCTGGGAAACTTATGTCCAGTAGTCTGCAAAGGTCTACATTGTCTTTTGGTTTATGAATTTTGTCTTTATTGTCTTTCACGAATTGCATGATGTCTCTGTTTTCATTCTGTATGTGTACCCACATCTCATCTAAATTTTGGAAGTGTCTGTAGTTTGGATATGTAATATTAAATTCACCACAGAGTTTCCACCACTCCAAACATTCGTAGTCATTCCTGTACACCATGACTATCGGATGTCCTGTTTGTTTAAGTGCATCAAGTTGGTGTGCAAATGTGTGTGACTTTACTATACGTTTGCCTTTGCCGGAGAATGGGCCATCCCAGTCTGTATTTTCAAACTCCATGTCTGGATCCCAATATGCACCTATGTGCATCAGGTGTTTGCGTCCAGGGGTATCAGCATCGTGGAAGTAACGTCTTTCCTCGGAGTAGTCTGTGTGATCTATATCATCACTCCAGTAGATGTTTTTTACAACACTACTCCACTTTGATCCTGGTGCCCCTGTAAACAAAATATACATCTACTTGGTCAACTCTTCCTTGTAGATCGCATTGTATCCTAATTGATTTTTTCCAAAATCAGATAGTGTTTTCAATGCACCTGGTGTTATGAATGATTTCAGCGTCCTCACTGCGGCATCACCCTCTGCACCTGTTCTCCATTCGTACTTGCCAACCTTCTTTTCGATAGCGGCAACTGACTCTGGATCCTTGATCATCTTGTCCAGTGCGGCCACAAGTTTATCCTTGTTTGGATTGCCCTTGTTGACCCAGAATGCTTTCTGCAAAGCATCTCTCCAACTCTTGACAAGTTTGTATGCATCATAGAAGTCACCACTTGGTGCTACACCATGCATTTTTTCAAACAGTGCCTCAAAAGTTGGCTCTGTGAAGTTAGGATCTTTGTCATGTCCGCCAGTTTTTACATTCAGCAATCCATGATGGAACCATGTGTATGCTTCACCTTTTTTGATAACAGGCATCACGTGTTTCTTGTATGCGGCAGGGTTTTCTCGTGTCGCGTTCAAATCACCTCTGATAAATGCCAGTCTCCTTTCAGATCCCTTCATACCTTTCACCCATATGATCTTGTCTTCGAATGTTTTTACTGGATCATTGTTTGGTCCTGCTAGTAACATCACGATCGCCATGATCTCTGGAGTCATTCCAGATCCTGATGGAAACTGTATTGGTCCATTTGTTGTGTCCGCTTTGTTTCTCGCACCAACGATAATGTTTAGGTTCATGTGTCCAACCGACTCCCAATCAAAGTAGTTGTAATCAACTGGTTCAGTAAGATATGATATACCGTTACCACCATGTGATACAAGTATTGTCTTGTCGTCGAACCTTAGTTTATTTTGGAACTCATTGGGTCCAAGTTGGTCTCTTGCACCTGGCTTGTAGATAAGATTGATCTTCTCACCTAGGTGTTTCTCCCATTCTGCCACAACTATCTGTGCCCACACAGAAGTTCCACCAGATGGTTTTTGTGGCACGATCAAATTGTAATCTGCCAGAGCAGTTGTTGTCATTAACAACAACGCAATTATTGTTTTCTTAAGCATAGTCTAATCGACTCCTTTTTGTTATTCCCCAATACAATAATGCTATAACACATATCATGATAGAAACAAAGATAGGCCTTGTTATGACATCGCTTAATGTATGTAGGGAGGTTAGTTGATAAGTGAGGTTGTATATCCTGTCACTCAATATGAATCCAATCAACAGTGCTGGCCTGCTGACTTGGAATTTCTTACACAGCACTCCAAATGTAGAGAATGCTATCAGTACCGCAAGGTCTTCCCATCCACCTGTGTATTGTAGAGTCGCCCATACAATGAAACCAAGTATGATAGGGAAATAGTAAACGTATGGAATACGTGTTACCCAGCCTGCGAAATATGCCAGTCCATAACATAAGACAGCGGTGATTATTGTCCCAAGTAGGAACGCATATGTCATGCTGTCAAATAATTTTTCGTCGTAGAAAGTATCCGGAGATCCTAGATCTATCCCTAGATACAACCATAGTCCCATCAGTATCGCGGCGAAACTAGCACCGGGAATGCCAAATAAGACTGTTGGAATGAATGATGAGGCCTTCTGTGCGTTGTTGGCACCTTCAGCACCGACAACACCTTTAACATTGCCAACGCCAAACTTCTCTTTCGGATTAGCGGCAACCGTGGCACCGTATGCCAACCAGTCTGCCATTGCTCCTCCCAGACCCGGAAGTAGTCCTATGAATGATCCTATTGCTCCACCCCTCACACTGTCTTTCCAACATCTCAATGTGTCCATGACTCCTTGTTTGAGATCGTTCCAACTGCCGTGTTCCGCTTTGATTGTTGTAGTCTTCTTCCTGTTGAACCATCCGTCCCATAGTTCTGGTATCGCAAAAAGTCCTGCCATGTAGGGTAGTATCTGCACACCGTCTTCAAGATAACGCCAACCCATTGTGAATCGTGGAACGTTATTGACATCAACTCCAACCAGTCCCACCACAACACCAAGCACAATGGCAAGGGTGCTTCTTACATATTTCCTGGTGGATACAAAGCCAACTGTGACGAATGCCAACAGCACCAACGCCCACAGTTCAGGTATGCCCATGTACATAACAACTTTAGTGTACCAAGGCAGAAACAAGAACGTCAATGATCCCCAGAACAAACCATTACAGGTTGATGATGTGATTGCGGCAGATAGTGCTCGTGTTGCCTCTCCGTTCTTGGCCATGGGAAAGCCATCCACCATTGTTGCGGCCGCTGAATTGGCACCTGGTATGCCCAACAGCACACCTGCAAATGAATCACCGGTTGTAGATGAAGCGACAACTGCCACACAGAATATCACGCCCAGGTAAGGGTCTCCCACAAAGTAGGGCATGATTCCGAATAGTGTGATTAGTCCTGTCGTTGCTCCTGCGGCTGGTATAAGGCCAATGATCAAGCCATACGCAATACCCGCCATTAATATAGCAAGTTCCATATCTGAAATTTTCGGGGGTTAATGTTGTGAACTTCCATGGGAGCGTTACAACAAATTATGTGTTTCTACTTATATGTTATACTATATACTTTATATGAAAATGAGTCAACAACAAAAACGTAGAATGTATTCACATTATGAAAGGTATGCCGACGATATAGACGAAGACTTTTGGCCCATGATGGGCGTTCTGTGTACAATTTGGGGTCTCTGGACAGCAGTGATACATTTCTTGGATTGGTTGTCATTTGACGTTTTACCATGGTGGTCAGAACCTCTCACCATAATACCTTTTATATTTCTATTAATAATGCACGAGAATTTTGACTCCCTTAATCCTTTGCACTGGTGGCCCATGTTCTGGGGGTACAAGGCAAAACTACCCGACGAGGACAGGATTACAATCAGACCGCTTGACACAGAACGTATCATGGAGCAACACGGTGGCAAGTTAAACGTGTATATAATTGATTATGAAAGTGTGAAGTTCCGTAGGAAGAAAGATGCTGTTATTTTTGGTTTGAGGAATCTGTAGACTTTTTGAACACAGATCCTGATATTTGCTTATACAAAGATAGTTGGTCCGAAAGTTCTTTGATGATTTGTCTATAGTCAGCATTCTGCACTTCAAGATTGCCAACTTGAGCTTCTAGTTTCCTGAACTCGGCGGATTTATTTTCCTTGGCCATTGTAGTGCTTGAAAGATCTCTTCTTGTGTTTGTTCATCGAGCTCATCTTTATACGGCTCTTATTCTTCCCTTGAGAAGTTTTCTTAGGTCTGCCCTTTTCATATCCGCTGTGTGATCTTAACATAATATTATAATATAGTAGACAGAAATAAATGTCAAGTGTATAATGTAAATAATATTATGATCAAATACCAGTTAAGATGCAGATGCAAATACGAGTTCGAAGGCTGGTTCCCCAGCAGTGCAGAATACACAAAGCAAAAGAACAAGGGCATGATTCAATGTCCCATGTGCGACAGCACCGCCGTGGACAAGGCTATAATGGCTCCTGCTGTGAAGACCTCCAAGAAGAAACAGATACCAGATGATTACTTCGTAATGGGCGAGAGTGCGGAACAGATACTGCGTAAACTCAACAAAAAGATCAAGAGGGATTACCAGGACGTTGGTAAGAACTTTGCCAAGGAGGCCAGGAAAGCCGCCAAAGGCAAGAGAGATCAGAAGTTCTATGGTAAACCTACCAAAGAAGAGACAAACAAGTTGCTGGACGAGGGCATAGACCTGTTCGCAGTACCAGACTACAAGGACAATTAGTCGCATAAAAGTTGATCTTTATGTGTAGGTTGACTTAATACACTTTCTAGTATATAATTGTAAACATGGAACGTAGGATAACAGAGATTGAAACTCCAGAGTTGCGTAACCATACATTAATAACAAAGGAAAAGGAAACAATATGCTAACAGGTATGTTTAATACACTTTTTCCTTCTACTAAAAAGGAAAATAAAACCATGGCAAACTCAACACAATACGTTGTTTACACTAGAAACTTTAAATCTAGAGCAAAACAAATCGGTGTATTCGCCGAGCCGGCATCTTCATACAAAGTAAATGGTGAAGTACACGGTGGTAAAATCAAGTTCAAAAACTTAGCAGTAAAAAACACTGCAAGAAAGACAGCAACTAACAAGTTGTTATCTAAAGGTTTGGACTTTACTGTTGAAGTATTAGGTACAGCACCTAAGGCTTCTGCATTGACTATGAAGTCAAACATCATTTCTTTATTAAAGAAATCAGGCAGAAAAGTAATTAATTACTCTGCGTAATTAATAATTCTAAAGGGCGGTGCTTCGGTATCGCCCTTTTTTTACGGCGTAAATATCAATATGGAAATAAAAATATTACACGTCGAGGCCAGCACATACTGTAATGCAAGATGTCCGCTTTGCCCTAGGAACGCACATGGATATAATGTTCCTGGCGTTTACGCAGAGCAACATCTATCAATAGAAAATTACAAAAAAGCATTAGAAAAATTTCCTAACCTTAAGTTTGTGTACTTCAATGGTAACCTAGGTGACCCCATGATGAATCCTGACATTCTAGAACTTGCCAAGATCAGTCAGTGCTACACCAACATTTTCACCAACGGCAGTATAGGCCGTGAAGAAACATGGAAAGGTTTGGCAAAACTAATGGGTGAGGTAACTTTCAGCATTGATGGATTAGAGGATACAAACCATTTATACAGGCAAGATGTCGACTGGAACAGATTGATGCAAAGGATAAAGTGGTACATAGAGGCCGGCGGTACAGCGGTTTGGAAGTGGATCAAATTCAAACACAATCAACATCAAATTCATGAAGCGGAAACAATATCCAAGCAACTTGGATTCAAAAGATTTGACGTGGTAGATCATGGAAGGAACTATGGACCTGCTTTGAATAAAAAGGCAGAAATTACACATTGGATACTACCAGCGGATGGATCAAAGTCGCCTGAAGAATTTAATGTTCAAGATAAGATCACAAGGTATAAACTTAACCATGATAATTGGAATGAGTTCAAAGGCAAAATAGACATTGCCTGTGAACATGAAATAGAACAGAAAGTTTATGTTGACGTGAATGGCGATCTGTCTCCATGCTGTTACCAAGGTTTCAAACTACCCAACAGAAAAAGGATAGACCTCACAGAGTTCCAGGCACTGAAGGATACTTGGTCTACGACCAGTTGTGATAAAATTTGTGCATCAACTTGCGGGAAAAGTTAATCATCTAACCACTGATGTAGTCTTTATCGTATTCAAAATTTGATTTGAAATCTTTCATGCCATGTGTTATTGGATTAGTGGCATCATGATTTATTTCAACAAATTCCTGCCATACCTGTTTAGAAGGAAACTGTATGGTCATCATGATGCTGTGTTTATCGCGTAATTCAAAACTGGTTCCTTCTACTCTGTCCACGTGTACAGGATGAGGCACTAGGTTGAAATGAACTTTTGCTTCTTGCAAATCATTGAATTCAGTGAAAGGAAATGCGGCTCTCATATCATTGGTATGATAGCCTAGGAAACTTGGATCTGATTCGAACAAGAACTTCTGCACATTATCAGTTGTGACTTTTGTTCCGTCCTCTTTGGTGAAACTGTATCTATTTGGATCTCCGTCGACACCACTATCAAAACCTGTGAACTTATCAGTGTCATAAGACCTGTAAACTTTAGTCCATGTGAAACTCATAAAAGAGTTATTATTCTATAGACCCCAGGATGAACTTGTGACTATGTTGGTTTGTGTTGTTTCAATAGAATTGTACGTGTACCATTCTGTTTTGATGTGTGCGATGTATCTATTGCCGGCGAAAGCAGTCCCGCCATCGTATGCGGCGGCAACAGCATCTCTAAAACCGTTTTCGGCGGTTTGATTGTCAAATTCATATGAAACTACCAAGGTCTTGTTGCCGTCAGCAAATGCATAAGTTTTTGTAGGTGAGTTTGTGTTCCAGACCGCTGGGAAGTCGAATTCCGCATAGGCTTGTTCCGCTGTGCCTGTAAAAGTTTTAGCCTCAGGGTCTCCACCGTCAGCCCAGTGTAATTGAAAATATCTTTTGTGCATGAAATCCATTGCCATACATAATCTCCTAATTTGCATATGTATTTATCCACTAAGTTGATAAAACATAGGCTCCTACTGGCAATTTTACACTACTCTGCGAATTTACCTATCAAATTAAACGTTTCATCGAAGTCATTTCCAGCGGTATGGCATATTAGAACACCTAGTTCTAATTGATTCAAGTCACCTATAGTTTCAGTCTTTAATTGCCGATCAGTAATTTCAAGGTATCTGTCATAAAAAGGCATGTTTGACTTGCGTTTATTCGCTATAAATTCAATTGTCTTGTCTTTAAGTGACGCTGATGCAAAATATCTTCTCAGATCTTCGTTAAATTTGTCAGGGTCTAGCAGAAAGTTTGTCATGTCAATATTATAACATGTAGTACACTTCGGCTCTTCATATCTGTGATACACTCTGGCAAATTGTTTGGCCGTGGTTGGCGTTTTCATCTTGATATAATTCAGATATTTTGGAAAGTATTTCAACCTTTCGTCGCCAAAGTAAGGTCTTATGACATTGGCCTCTGCTGTGATCTTATCCGGATCAAAGGGATGAATGTGTCCTATGGGTAAACTATGTAAAGCATGTCCAATGTAGTGTGAGTCACTGCCAGCGTGTTCAAAATCAATTGAGTATTTTTCGATCCCTATTATTGCTTTGATTAGATGGCCCATGCAACCTGTGTTCCATGCCACCGTGTATTGCTTAGGCTCCATAATAGATGACATTTTTTGCTTTTGGATATGTTCTCCATGGATCAAAAATGATTGTTGATTCGTCGGCACTTACTTCATCCGACTCATGCACCCTGACGATTACTTCGACGGGAGTGTCAAAGCCGTTGGCTATCTTGCCACCGTTCTCTCTAACGTAATGCTGTACCAATAGGGAATATGATCCGTCCACCAGACTTGTTCCTGCTTTGTAGGAGTCACTTGTGAAATATATATTCTTTCCGTGTTGAATAATTGCTTTGGCCATTGTTTCGGCCTGTTTCTCTCTGGCAGTCATTATGGATTCAAAAAGATCATAACCGAGACCTAGATCTTTTGCCAGCCAACGTAGAGCAATGTTATCTCGAGGATGACAGGCACCACCGTCACCCATACCTGCTTTCATGTAGGCCGGACTGACTATTCTCTTCGTGCATTTTGCCAATGACTGGGTCACCTTATCAACATTCATGTTTCCTAGTTTGTGTGCAACGTCTTGTATCATGTTGACCAGTGCAATTTTGTTACTGATGAACGTATTGTAGAATATCTTCATAGACTCGATCTCTTCCCAGGTACCAAATTCAATCCGAGGATAGTTATCACAGACCTGATTGTAGAATGCTTCTAGTTGTTGTGCCTTGACTGCAGTTTCATAGACACCTTTCTTGGTTCCTATCATTATCATTTCTGGATTAATCATGTCATCAGCAACTGTGCCCATTGCGATAAGATAAGGATTGTAAAGTAACTTAACATTTGTAACTAATGGTGCCAGTTCTCTCCTGATGGTTCCCGGTAACACTGTTGATATCAATACAAGACTTTGGGTCACACCCATGTTCTTGTTGCACTTTGTCAAAACTTTCTTTACAGAATCGTAATCAAAGTTTTTCACTTCTAGGTGGCTTGTAGGTGCTCTGCCGTCGTACCCTTCTTCGTGTGGTGTGGGTGTGGCAACAAACACAATGTCACGGTCTCGCACAAGATCCTCGATGGAGTCTCGCATTTCTACCAAGTCACTGCTTTTGTGAGCGATATCATATCCGGCCACGTGGAATCCTTTTTTCCTTATTGCTTCGGCACAAGGCATTCCAAGTTTACCAAGTCCTATGAATCCTATTCTTTCCCCATAAATGATTTGTGGCATGTGTGTAATTATCTTGTTTATTAATCACATCTGGAATTGTTGGCAAACATCGCACATTAAATACCTCGTAGTGTAGAGACATCAAAATAAATGTTAGCAAAGAACGAATATAGTAAATTAAAAACAGTCATCGTGGGAGATGCCACCGGGGCCAAGGTACCAGAAATGGATACCAGTCTTAGATGTGTCAATTATGCCGACGTGGCAGATACTTCTAGTTTACCTGGTGCTGGTTTGTATCCTCAACAGGTTATCGATGAGGCAAACGAAGACCTACAAACATTTATTACTTTCTTACAGGGAGAAGGAGTCAGGGTCAGGAGGCCGGATCAACAACACGAACCTAGTTATTACAAATTTTGTCCTCGTGACACTGTGTTTGTACACGGCCAGAATGTGGTGTATGCACCTATGCCTTTGATTGCTAGGAAAGAAGAATACATGGCATATACGAAACACTTTGCATGGTCCGAGTCTCTGAAGAAACACACAGTTGAAATCAGCCGTTCAGAACAGTTGTACAACAAGGACTGCGTTGGCAACAAAGATATTTTGGCCTTGAATGAAATCGAACCTTGTTTTGATGCCGCCAATGTTCTCAGGAACAATGATGATATTTTTTATCTCGTGAGCAACAGTGGCAATCATAAAGGAGCAGATGCATTGCAAGAATTTCTAGGAACGTCGGCAAAGGTGCACAAGATCGAAGATGTTTATTCTTACCTACACCTAGATAGCACCATTGCTTTCCTAAGGGAAGGACTACTGCTTGTGAATCCTAGCAGGATAAGAAGCAAAGATCAACTACCCGAAGTGCTACGTAATTGGGATATAGTTGAGGCACCGGAACCTGTTGACATAGGACACCACCCGGGATATTGTAACTCAAGCACTTGGATCAGCATAAATCTTTTTTCCATCAATGAACAGTTGGTTGCACTTGAACAACACCAAGATAACCTTAGGAAAATACTCGAGACACACAAGATAGAATGTGCGATGTTGCCGATGAGACATGCCAGAACATTAGGTGGATGTTTCCATTGTGTGACACTGGACCTTGAGAGGGAAAATGTTTAAGGTAACACACCAGTGGAACAAACTTAAAACCTGTGTAGTTGGCAGTGCATACCCACCAGAACTTTTCAGTTTCATTCAGAACACCTCATTGAGAAACAAGTTTGAAAGACTAGCAATAGAAACGGAAGAGGACATCTCACTGTTGGTTAAGAAATTAGAGTCCTTTGGTGTGCAGGTCATACGTCCTACAATGCCCAAACAGTTTGACGAATTTAAAATTAGCAATGGCTACATCGCTCCACCTATTTCTGCAAGAGACTTCATGACAATGATCGATGACAGGCTTTACTATCCTGGACTACCCAACATAAATCATGCGTGGCACGAGTTTTCAAACCATCATGATGTTAAAGACATAAAATCTCTTGGCCCTGAGATGCTGGAAGAATGGAAAAGATTTCAAAAGCAAGACAAATACATTTTTGATAAGAAGGCCAGTTTCTACAGAGACATTTTAACTTTGGCACTTCAGCAGGGCAACGAGGTGGTTGCCAGTCCCATCGACTACATGAAC
>Ga0209645_1000561_pt1 | contig 19094 bp, 26 predicted proteins | sample ETNvirenome_6_30_FD_184070 | JGI IMG/M metagenome (GOLD analysis project Ga0209645, IMG submission 184070) | Marine viral communities from the Pacific Ocean - ETNP_6_30 (SPAdes) (version 2) | ecosystem: Environmental > Aquatic > Marine > Oceanic | place: Pacific Ocean | collected 2013-06-19
AATGCCTTGTATGCCCTTGGTTTATAACCTTGACGTCTTGATTTACTCCAATCTGCACTGTAATAATATTCTTGCACTTCTCCATCAATCATTTTTCCGCTACGAATATACTGTGAACCAATATGGGCAATTTTAGCAATTGTTTTTCTGTCTTTACTCCATATCACATTTACGTAACATCCACCAAACAATTTTAAATCCAATGCTAAATCTTTTAACACGTCATCTTGACTGTTGTAAAGTAATTCATTTAGTTTTAACCAACTTTCCTTTGTTGATTCTGACTTTTCTATATTTGTAGCATGTAAACCCTCTCCATATATCATTGCACCAATTGATTTTATTAATGCTCCATTTATTGCACTTCCTAAAAATAACTCCAATAAATAATTTGGATAATTATTATCTTCACCAAAACTGATATATTGTTGGTTTGGTTCTTCAACCAAATGTGGAATATTGTAATGTGATAATTTAACAAGATCTAAATTCATATTTTAAAATGTTATATAAACACTGTTTGTGTCAGTGTTGTTTGTTGTGTATGAGGTAAATGTTGTTGTGTTTTTTGTAGAATCAAACATATTTAGTATTGTGTAATATACAGGTGTTGCTAATGCAGGATTTAAGTTTGTGTTGCTTATATTTTTATAAATAGTTACGTCATAAAAACCAAGTGGAAAATCAGTATTGCCTACATCAATTATTCCACTGTCTAGATCTTCACTTGTTGAGTCAAACCAATATATTATACAGTATCTATCGCTAAAGGTTGTTGTGAAGATAGTCGGTATAAAATATTTAGATTTGCCTGTTTGCTGACTTTTAAATTCAACTAAAGGTCTGATTGTGCTGTTTATAGCATCTTTAATGTCTAGTGAAGCACTATGCAATGTTGTATTTAAGTCAAATTGTATCATACTTCTACAAAGTATTTGTCTATAACATCAGCATGTTTGTCTTTTATGATGTTAAGTGTTTTTTCATCTATATCATTTATACAGTGAAAAACTTTGTTTTTATATTTATTTTTTACTTTTAGCATTTACAGATTTTTTTACAAAAAATGCGTTACGTATATGTTCTCTTAACAAAATAATTTCATCTTGTGTCAATTGTCCAAGTGGTTTATTAACTGAATCCACATTTGCATTTTCATAATCTTTTTTTAAGATATAAGTCATAATTGTTTTATTATAAATATAAAAATTATGTGTTTTGTTTAGTGTGTAATAAAAAAAAGGCACAAAAGTGCCTTTTCTTAATAGTATAAATCAAGTTATCTATGTTCCATATACAAATGCAATATCAGCTTTATCTGATAATTGATCCCATGGATAATCTGCTGTTGATGCTCCAAGTGTTGGAGTTATTTGTATTGGGGGAAGTTTTTCATCTGCGCTAAATTCAAGAGTGTAACCAGACAAATCACCTTTTGCTGCGCCAGTCACCATTGTTCCTCCAGTTATGTTTAATCCACCATTCATACCTAATAAAAATATATTATCCATTGAATCACGAACAAATATCTGACTACGATTATATGCAGCTAATTTTAGCTGATTCGTTGTGTCATGATTTATTTTTTGTAAAGTAACGGATAATGTTTGATTAAAAAAAGTTGTGCCTGTTGCTGGATCACTTGTAAAGTTGACTGTCATAGAACTTAAATCTGGACGTAAATCATAAACCAATAATGTCTGTTTTGATGATGTTGGTGTCCCAAATGTGTCCCAATCTTGGAAATCAGCATCAGTCATTTCCAAATCTGCTATTGTAGCTGATGCCTCAATATTGCTGCAAAAATTTGGTAAAATATATAATGTTCTCAATCCACCAATACTGTCTTTACAATCAACAAGTCTTCCGAGTGTTAAATTACATGCCATTTTTTATAATATTTAAAATTTATTATTCAGTTTTAATTATAAAAAGAGGAGTATATTTCAACTCCTCAATTTATTAGTGACTATTAAGTCCATATTGATGCAGCAAACACACCATCTGTTGCAACTGCTGTCTGTACTCCAATCGCAAAGTTCATTACAACTCTCACGTTGTCTGAACCGTCATATTGATATGTTGGTATAATTCTTGCCTCAGTGTAATCTGTTGCTAAATTTGTTCCAAAAACTAAGTTGTCTGGATATGTTGCAATGATAGTATCGTTAAACATACCAGGACAAACATAGATTGGATATCCATAATATGTCAAGCCAGTTAAATCTTGTGCTGCACCCAACATATTAATACCTTGATTTGAACCAGCTTTTGCCAATGCTAACATATAAATACCATATGTTTTTGCATTCATATAAAATCCAAATCCATTTTTGCCAACAAGACCTGGATTATTTGAAACAGCTGATTCATATGTGCTACCTAAAATATCCAAAATGTTACTGTCTGCAATAACACCTCCATTTGTTGTAAAATCAACTTCAGTAAAGTCTTTACATGCACTCAAATCTGCCTGTGCCTCGCTTAATGTTCCATCAGTTGATTGAAAACCAGTTCCAAATATTGCAGAACTTCTCCAAATACCATTCTCAATGTCTTCTCCAGCTTTTGCTGCCACAGATGCTAATAAAAAGTCTTCAAATGTTCCTGGTAAATTACCGTTTCTGTCCATGTTTTCACCAATCCATGTTGGAAATATTGATGCTCTACAAATTTCTTCATTTACTTTGAGATCAGTTAGTGTCAAGACTTGTTCTTTAAGTTGTGTGTCATTACTAGAACTAAATCCACAATTGCTTGTGCCACCAGCAACAACAACTCCAGATGCAAAACCTAGATTAGAAACAACTGCTTTGCTATTTAGACCATCAATTACTCTAACGTAACCCTTTGCAACTGTGTCAAGAGATTTAACAGCTGCTGTTACATATGGTAATGCTAATTTACCTGCATAAGTGTTTTGTTGAACGTCAATGTCAAATTGATATTCTTTACTTAAATTATAATTTTTTGCCATTTTTTTAAATTTATTTATTGTTTATGTAATATGCTGCCCTCTCTTTAGTTGACAGTTTGTTAAAATTAACAGAATCGTTAACATATGTTCCTTCTGGATTTAATGTTATTGTTTCTGTCGCTGGTTCTTTTGATAATTCCACAATTTTTGCATTAAGTTCTTCAACTTGTGTCATTAACTCACCAATAACGTCCTCAGATGACATTTCAATTTTTTCCTCTTTTACTTCATCAGAAATATTTGTTTCCGTCATCTCCGTTTTTTCTTCAGACATTTCATCCTTGTGTTTTTTCATTTCACGAACTTCATCCTCTAGTGCTGCAAGTCTTTTTTCAATGTCATCATGTTTGTCCATTTCCTCTTTTTCTTCGTGTTCTTCTGCCTCAACTTCTTCTGCCTCTGCTTCTTCTCCCATGTCTAATATTCTTGAATCTTGATCAATAGTCATTTTGTTGCCATTCTCCATTGTGTATTCTCCTTGTTCTAACGGTTCTGCACTACCATCATCACCAACAGCAAAAACTTTGCTGCCAATCATAAATTGTTCGTCTTCAGTTGCTATAACTCTGCCATCGTCTAGAATCATTTCTGCATACATTTTAACTTTATAAGATTTTGCGTCTTTTTTCATTTTTAAGATGTTTAAAATTTTGTCTATTGTTTTCATATACATATAAATATAATTTATTTGTTTCTTGTTTAAATCTTTTGTCTAATTACTGTTTTTACTTTTTATACTTCCACAAACTTTTGCAGCAATTTTTTTATCACCATATGCTTCAATTTGATCTTTCATACATTGATTCCAAGAATATTTTGCCAGTGCTTGTTTTTTTGCATAAGCAATATATTCCAACATTTTATATTTTCTTTTTCTCTTTTTTTTCTTTTTACCTTTATGGTATAGTTCTTCCTTCATTGTAGCTTCAGAATGATCATTACATGCCATATATAAACGTTGTCCGTCAAGTGTATGTATGTGACTTCCAGAACACGATTTGAACATCTCTCCATATATTTCTGCCTCTTCCTTAGTTCTGAATAATGGCTCTCCGTCCATTTCTGCAACAGGATTTAATTCGTTTTCAAGTATTACAGTTTTAATTTTATTTAATGTTATTTCATCCAAACAATCAACACAATCATCTTTTGGTTTAGATGCCTCTATAAGTTTGTCGGTAAACCAACCTTCAATACTAAATCCACGTACCTCTTTATCTTTTATCTTTTGCCATATTTCATTGTTGTTTTCAACACTAACTTGAACAAACCACGTTCCAATTGGCATATTTTTAAATCCCCACATGTTTGACTTGTCAAATTTTTCATCTTCCTTAATCCAAGACTCAACAACCGTTAATCCATCAATTTTTTCTGCATGTTCCAAAGTATGATTGTTGTTGTTTAAATTTTCCATAAACAATTTTTGTGCCTGTTTAATTGTTTCCTTTGTAAAAAAAACGTCATATTCTTCATTGGTTTCCTTATCTAATCTCGGTATTTTTTTGTCTGGAATTAAAACTGCTCCAACTAGTTGTTTTTTATCATCATCAAATTTTGCTAGTGATAAAAAGTCATTGTTAAAAAAAACAAAGTTTTCCTCTATTGCTGGAAATTTTACAACAGATATTGCCTCAACACCAAACATTTCGGCAGATTCGTCAATGACTAGTTCAATTAATTTTTTCTTCATACATTAATAAATATAAATAATTATGTTTTTGTTTAAATTATAACGTTGCTTGTAAATCCAATTCCTCTTGTAATGCTTGAGCATTTGATATTTCTGTTTCTACAACAAATGCCTGTACTGGAGTTGATTCTCCAAGTTGTGGCTGATCAATCGCTTGTATATTTGGAGTCAATGCTCCAATACCTTGTTCTGCAACAGCTGTCTGTATGTTGTCTGGAGTGTCTAGATCATCATTTCCGCCACCTTTAACTTTTTTAAACACTGCTTTGGCTTGTGCAATGCCAGACAAAACTGATGCAACACCAGTGGCGATTGCGCCTAAATTTGCTGGAAAAGGCAAACCAGCTCCAGCTGCAATTGCTCCAGAAATACCTCTTGCTGTGTCAATCAGAATTGATGTTAATGCTGTTGCTTTTGCAAGTTGTGTTCCTTCACCAGCTAATTGTCCAACAGATGACAAAATATCTTGTGCAGCTGTAACTCTTAATGCCTTGTCTGCTGCAATTTTTGCCTCTGTTATTTTTAATTCCTTTTGTGCCTCATCAACTAATATTGCAAGTCTCTCGTCACTAATATTTTTTGCAAATTCTAAACCTAATTCTGCTGCCTCTTGTTCTAATTCTAATCTTGTTTGCTTTTTTGTAGCTATTTCTTCATCTAAATCTTTTTGTTCTTGTAATAATGCATTTTGATTTAACAATTGTTCTGACTGAAAACCTGTTACTTTTGCTTGGACTGCTAGTTTTTCTGTTTCCAATGCAAATATTTCATTCCTTAACTCTTGACTATCACCTTCCAATTTAATACGATTATTTAGTGAATCTATTTGTGCATCAATAGCATCTTGTTCTGCTTGATTTTGTTCTAGCAACACTTCAGCAAGTTTTTCGTTTGCAGCAATTCTTTGTTCAATTGTCAATGACGTGTCATCACGTTGTTGTCTTAGTATTTCCGCCTCTCGGTCAAACTGTTCAATTAATCTTTGTTGTTGTAGTGCTAAAAGATCATAGTTTTTTCTTGTTTCTGTTATTGCTTTTCCTTGTGCAATTATACCCTCAACTGTTACTCCATCAAAAGTTTCTTTAAAAGAGTCAACTGCAACTTTTCCAATATTTGTGATTTCATTAACACCCTCTTTAAAATCAACAACAATATCTTTTCCACTTTGTAATGCCTCTTTTCCAGCCTCTTTTATACTATCTTTTGTTTCGTTTATGTCTGCTGTCAGTTTTTCAATTTTGTCAGCATCTTTGCCACCAAAAACGGATTTTTCATAAGCCAACATGGCTGATTGTATGCCTAATTTAATTCCTTGGAAAGCAATTTTTAATGGAGTCAATGCAATGTCTAAAACATTTTTTGTTATTCTGCCCAAAGCATCAAAATTTTCGCTTGACTTAGAAACAGCATTAACTGTGCCAACAATTGCATCAGTAACTAATTTAAATGCCACACCGATTGAATTAAATACTGTTTCAACAGTGTCTGCAATTGCTTCGTTTTGCATTAATGACTCAGACAATCTGTCAAATGCATTCAAAACTAAATTTATTCCAATGCCTTTAAATGCTAATCCAACACCTTTAAAACCCTGTGCAATACTGTTTACACCTTGTTCTGTTTTTTTTGAAGTTTCTCCTAGATCTTTGACGTCTTTTTCTAGTGCTTCAATACGTCTCAATGCCTCCTCTGCATCCATTGTAATTGTAAATGTTTTTTCTATCGCCATAATAATCTTATTAATTGTTTTGCCATTCTTTTAAAACTTGTGTGATATTCTTCCATGCCATATACAAAATCCAAATCTTTGTCTTTATACTCAACTAACTGAATATGATCAATAGTTGGAATTATTAATTGTGCTGTTTGTTTAATATATTTTTCTAGTTCCATAATAAATATTCTCCATTTTGTAATTGTATTAAATCAAAGTTTTGGAATAATGCATAACTTTCCGAAAAACTTCGTTCAATATTATATATGTTGTTAATCTCAAAGTCCACTGTCAATTGCCAGACTCTCTGTGTGTCTGTTTGACTGTCTTGCAATCCAAATTCTATTGTTTTGCCATCGGACAAAATTGACAATGTACATGTCTGTGGATTAACACCTTCTTTAAGACTAAATTCAGGGGTACCACCAGCTGTGCCTAATTGTGTGATTGTTCCAGATTTAGAAATAAATGCTGTATAATATGCAAACCCTTCAAGTGTTCCAAGTGTGTAATTTGTGCTGGTTCCACCAATAACAGTTGCTGTTCCTTTAACTCTAATAAACATATTACCATTAATTGGTATTTGTATCTGTCTTTTACTAGAATCGCCTTGTGTATAGGCATAACCTTTTGTGTTTCCTGTTGTGTTGCCAATTAAAATCATTCTGTGTGACTCTCCGTCAATCTTTGGCTGTTTTATACTGTAATTTTTATATTTTATGACTAGATCATCACCTTGTGTTGGTACGATACGTTGAGCATATTTGTCAGTGTTTGTTCCAAATAACATTGGTTGATTTAAACCAAATATTTTACCAGAATAAATTGCTTTACTTGTTCCACCAGAATATATTGCCCTGTTTGATTTGGCATTTAATTGTCTTACAGACAAACTGTTTGAGTTTGCCTCGCATGGATATAAATTTTGACTAGCCAAAAAAGTAAAATTGTATCTGGTTGTGCCTCCAACACATTCACAACATTCTGGACTAACATATACTGAATCTGGAAACGTAAATGCTTGTGTTGGATTTGAAATTGGTGCAAAAACATAAAAAATGCCAAGTGTGTTGTTACCATTAAAATCTGCAAGAACTGAGTCACATTCAAAACATGCTCCATTATATTTTTCATTCACTTTTAACAAAGTAACTTTAGAACTTGCATCTTGTCCAACTTGATAATTTGAAATTGACAATATTCTATAATATGTGTCTTTTATAAAAATTTCGTCTGCAAAACTAAACTCAAAAATATCTGTTTCATTTAAATTCATGTGACACTCTAAAATTCGTGCCTCTTGTCCATATATGTCATTTAAATATGGATACCAATATTTATTAAATAAACCATTTGCTGGAGCATTACTTTGTGCATTCCAATTAAAGACTTGAAGTTGTCCACAAATGGGTCCATTTTGATTAAAATACAAAGAACGTGTTGATGCCAAAACACTGGATATGCCATCACTATTTGGAGTTAAATCAAATGGAGTACATAAAGGATAGTTTGTAAATTCAATTGCTGTTATTTGTCCACTGCCAGCGTCAGTCTTATGTAAATATATAGACGTATCTAATTGAAAACTTTTTATATCTGTTGGCGAACCATTATAAAAAAACAACTTGTGTTTTGTTGGTTCTAAGACATCTTCCGTTCCTGTGTCAGTTTCCTTATATGTCCATTCATATTGTGTCGCTACGTTTGTTAAAATACTCTCCTCGTCTGTTTCTGTACTTGTAAACACTTTTTCATTTATGTATGGTGCAAAAACTGGTGTGTTTTCCAATTTGCCACTTGCAAATTCATTAAATGTTGTTTGTTGTCTATATATTCCATATGGATTATATTGTGGCTGTTCTTCAGCTATTGATTTATTTAGTAAATCAACATCTGTTTGATCTTTGTAAATAATCTGTTGTTTTTGTAAACTGCTTGTGTCCTTAATTACAATTTCTTTGTCAGTGTCTAATTTATCACTCCAATGAAGTAATTTTCCACTAGCTGCAAAATCATTATATGGTTCTATTTTTAGTTTTGTAGAGTCTTCATTGTCTGCAACAATTACAAGATTAAATCTTTGGATAATGTCTTTTAAAAAATCTTTTTGTGTTAATTCTGGGTCAATATTTTGATCAACATCAACAATTTTGTCATATATATTTGTTCCATAACCTGTCCATTGTGCTGAAATTTCATTAAATGCACCGTTAAATAAATAATTTTGTGGCACGTTACATGTATTGCTTGATTCTGTCAAAAAACACTGTGAACTTCCAAGAATCAAAACTCCGTCTGGACTTCCGCCACCTGTTGTAAATTTTCTAAAATATCTTGGACGTACTTTAAAATAACAAGATTCACCAACATTTAAACTGTTTAAATCTGATGTAAATTCAACTTGTCTATATCTTGTGCCTGCAAATGCATAATTTGGTGGCAATTCACCATATACAACTAAAAAATTTATTAAAGCATCATCTCCAACACGTCTAACTTCCAACTCAAATGGATAATCTTGATTTGGATCTAAATATCCTTCACCTATTGATAAATTTGCTGCCCATAAATTAGTTGTTTCAACAATAAATTTAATTTTAACTTGGTTTAAATTAGCAGACACTTTTGTGAGTGTCATGTTTGTAGTGTCCCAAGCATTACCAGGATCAAGTGGCATAGTAAATCCAGTGATTGGAGTGTCTGTGTTTGCTTGTATTACTGTCCAATCTGGGTCTGTTTGTACTATGTTTTGTGTTATTGTATATGTTCCCCACTGAGTATCATTTCCAACCATCATCTGTCCATCTAATTGGAATACACTTTCACGTTCAACTGGCATTGGCATGCCTGTATGTCCGCCTGTTGTCATGTATAGTTTTCCAAAATAACTTCCATTAATAAATGTACTTGTGAAAGAAAAACCAGCTTGTGCTATTATTTTTTTAACTAGTTCTTTTATTTGTATAGCTGGACGGAATTGTGTTATGTCAACCTTTTTTTCAGCTGCATCTTCATTGGCACTCACATCACTCATCCCCAAATAATTGTTAGTGCCATCATAAAATGATTTGGGACGTGTAAAGCTAAACGGATACATTACTTTTTGCACATTAACAGTGTCATCTCTTAAACTAACTGGCGAACTGTCTACATTAAAAAAACCGTCTGTTGAACCGTCCCATGATGCTTTAATGTTAAAATCACTGTAAACATGATCAAGTTCGTCTCCAATACAATCTTGCAATTTTTTTGTGCCAATATTTGTAAATAAATCAGCTGAAGTTGACATTAAAACAACTTCATATAATCCTTTTTTTAAAAACACTGATTTTAGTTGTATAAAACCCTCAAATTGTGGGACTGTACCAACATATAAAACTGCATTAAATTTTTTTTTGGTGCTATATACTAATGTTTCAAGATTTACATTATACCAATTTTGGAAAAATTCGTTGTTGTTGTCAGTAAATGGCAATTTAAAAGTTTGTGAATAACTTGCCTTTCGTTTTTCTGGTTCTTTAATATCTGCGAATTGGAAATTTAAAGATATATTTGGCTCCTCTTGCAGATCTAGTTCATAAGAACTTTCCACTGTTGCTGTTTGTGTTGAATTTCTGTATGCTACAAGTCTGACATTCATTTAACTATTTGTATTAATTAGGTTAGCATATTCTATTTCAATTGTGTATTGTATTAAATTATCATTTACAATTGTTTTTCTAATATGACTTGAACTTGTTACAATTACTGGTTCTGTTGTTTGTGTATCTGCATTTTCTACAACATATACATTTTCACTCATAATTAATTTTTCTATTATGTCTGCATCAGTTTCACTAATATAGTCAGTATTCAAAGTTTCTTTTAAAATTGCTGTTGTTCCTCTGACTGTCTTTTGTCTTTGTGAGTTATCATAGCGATATTTAGATTTGTTAAAAACACCCAACATTTTGCCATATGTTTCACTTGTAACGTCAACTGTTTGTTTTGATTTTAATGAAAAATTAAAATAATCATATGCACCTAAACTGTTTCTAAATGCTAATCTTCTAACTTTATAATTTTTACAGCTTCCATCAGACTTAACAAAATAATATGTTTGTGACCTAGCAGATAATGTATTTGAAACAGCTTGTACTGTATAATATGCATAATTAGCATTGTTAGAGGGTTTAGCATTTGTTATTAATGTTTGTCCTTCTAAATTTGCTAATCCACAACCAAAGTATAATAATCTGTGCTTGTCCTCTTTTGTAATATTAGGTGATACACTTGTATCTGTTGTTGCAGTTGCAGTGAAGCCACCATTACTAGCTAAATTAGAAAAGAAATTAGTTGATATTAATGTTCCGTCTGATTGAAAAAATTTTACTGCAATAAAACTTACAGCAGAATCTAAATCTGTTAAACCATTTAAAAAGGCAATTGTGTGGTAATCTGATGACTGTAATCTGTTGTATCTTCGTATACCACCCTCTACACTAAATTGTGTTTGTACATCTGATAAAAATTTAGCAGTTGTGTCATCGTGCTGAAAATCTTTAAATTGGTCACCTTGTATATATGTGCTATCATATGAATTAGAAGTGCTAATATAACTCCTTGCTGTTGTCAATGGCAATGACGCTTGTATATAATACAGTGTTTCAGTAACTGCGCCACTTGTGTCTTCAGTTGGTGAAGCACTTGCGCTGGTACTTGACTCTTGATATCCACGAACAGTAATGGATGCCAATTGTGTTTTGCCTGTGTCTCTGTCACCACTGTGTGAAAATATTTTATCTGTAACTCCAAAATTAGCTCCCAATCTGTGTATTGTTTCAAATGGCAATCCATCTTGATTTTGATCATTATCTGTATTGACTAATTGTGTATTAACAATTTTGCCTATGTCAAAAAATGCTCTTGCTTTATTATTGGCTATGTCATCAGAGAAACCATTGCGTCTTTGTTTCATTTTAGCAATTAAAGTACCTTGAGAACCGTCAAACACTGTTACAGTACCCAACCACACTTCCATAATTAACTTATAATAAAATAATGAAGAAATATTGGCATCTTTAAATAACATGTACCCAATTAATGGAGTCCAATTTGTTATAACTGGTAATTTTAATGTGCTGTTTACTGGCTTTTGATGTAATGATAAACTCATATTATGTTCCTATTTCTAAATTTAATTTTTTTTCTATGTCGTCAGCAAATGCCTTAATTATGTCATTTGTCTGTTTATTTAATTCTGATGTTAATGGTTTTGTAAAGAACTGTGTCCTTTCCAATCCTCTTTGTGCTATTGCACGTCCAATCAAAAATGCTGCACTTTTAATGTTTTTTTTATTTTTTTCAATAAATCTTCCTGTTTTTAAATCTTTTAATTTTACAGGTTTATTTTGTAGCCATTTTTCAACAATGCCTTTTTTTATGTTTTTTTTCTTAAAACTAAACGGACTTCCTTGTCCTCTCATTTTTCCACTTCCTTTGAATCCACCAGAACCTTTGACACCTTCGTCAACAAAATCCCAATAATCTGAAGCATCACCAAACTCAAAACTTAAAGTGATTTTTGTACCATCAGCTGCCACCAAATAATCAAAATCTTTGTATAATGTGTTTTGTTTTGTTGTTTTCTTTTTACGTGTTAATATAGAACGTCCCTCTTTAACAACTTTTTCGCCAAGTTTCTGCATTGCTTGTATAGTGTTTTCAAATTTCATTACGTGTTATGTGTTACTGGTGCAATACACAAATTATTTTTATTGTTAACATCTATTGTAATGGATGCACTCCACCCAGTTAATAAATTGTTAAATCTAGCTGTAAACGGATCACATGTGATTGGCATTTGTAAAACAACTTCATCATCAACCCATGACTGTGTTGACAAACTTTGTTTAAATTCTGCTATTACATCAGACATAATTCTAAGTGTCTCAGAATATGTGTCTATTCTTCCTAATCTTTGTTTATTTGGTTCTGCGCCAACTTTGTCATTTATTTTATCCATAACATATATTGTAAATGTATAACTCAAAAAACCAGTATTAACAACAACACTGCCAGGTTCTGCATACAATATAATATAATCTTGTGCACCTAATTTATTAATGTCAACTTCGTCCAATTCACCACTGTGAAAACTTTTTATCTGGAAATGTTTTGTGGCAATTGTTTCTAAATAATCAAGTGCTTTTTTATATGTGATCATATTGATTTTTTTGTTTATTATTATAATCTTGTCTAAATGCTAAAAAAGTTAAAACAGATAAAATTGGTAAACTTGTAATTTTATCAATATTTAAAATATTTCCGTCACTAAGACTGTAAAGAGTATTGTACCATCCCCATTTACTGTGCATTGTTACACTTTTTGCATTGTCTTGTTCAGATTGTCCAAATAATTGAGAGAATTGTGTGCTAATCTGTTTCCGATAGTCAAAAAAAAACCTAAGCTAGATAAGGCATTTTCCATATTACATTTTAAAAACAATTGTTCTTTAAACTCATCTGGATTATAAACTTCAATGCTGTATCTGTCACCTCTTTTTAATTTTATTTTCCTATACAATATTGACATTATTATATGCAAATTTTCAATTGGCTGTTTACAATATTCTTCCAAATCAATGTATTCGCCAGTTGTTAGTTTTGATAAATTAGGAATAAATCCATATTGTTCTCCGTCAATAGTTATAATTTTTTTAAAATCTTGTTTTTCTGGCTCTCTGTCAACTAAGTCTTTTAACGTTTGCATTATGAATAACAAATCACTGTATGACATATTTTTAACAATTTTATTAGATGTATTACATAACAATGCAACAGATCTAATAATTTTGTTTTTTTCTGAACCTTTACCATTTTGTATTTTTAAATACTTTTGGTATGTTTCAATTGATATGTCTGTCCATTCTTCTGGTATAATTAATTTTACTTCCATTTATTATAAATATAAATTTTTCTGTTTTGTCTTTTATTACATAATATAATATTTGCCACTGTGTTGTATTGTTAACGTGTTTAAACACAAATATCTTGTGGCATCAATTAAATGATCATTAACTTTTACTGGAGTATTTAACACGTCTCCATTTTTATCTGTTGCCCATTTATATCCTCTGAATTCTTTGATAGCATTTAAACTGTCTTTTGTAATATTTATTTTATATCGTCTCATTATGTCAATTCCAAGATGTACTCCAGCGCCTTTTTTTGCTGGTTGTATATTATATCCATAACGGAAAATTTCCTCTATTGATTTTGGCTCAGCTGAGTCACCAATAATCAAATCATTTTTTGATATTCCAAAATCTTGAAGTTTTTTTGCTAGGTCAGTATTTGTCAAACGTTTTTCGTATAACAACTCTTTTATGTATAAATTGTCGTCTAATTGTCTAACCTCTACAAGTGCAGTAGGACTATTTGTAAAGCCGAAATCTAATCCAAAGCCGACAAGATTTCCTTGCATGTCATCAACTAAATTAAATTTTCTGAAAATCATTGTTTGAACACTTCCAATTTCGCCCAAACCATAAACTTGCCAATAATCAGGATCTAGCTCTTTTAATCTTTCAATCTCTGCAATCGTGTCTTTATCCAAAAATGGATTTGCTAAATATGTTGACTTTATAAATGTGCAATCAGTTCGTGTTGTAACTTTTTCATAAATCCAAGAATATGGATCAGATGGGTTATAATCCAAATATATTTTTTCTGTTGTTCTTAAAATAAGTTGTTGCCAGTCTTCATAAGTAAATTCATTTGCTTCATTAAGCCACAAATAATTTCGTTTTCTTCCTCTAATTTTGACTGGCTGATCAACCGATATAAATTCCAACAAATTTCCATTTAAGGTATATGATAATTCTGACTTATTATGATTTTCTTCCTTGTATAATTGTAAATCTTTTAAAATTGATAATATGTCACGATATGCTGTGCCTTTAAGTGCTGGAAGTGTTTTTCTGCATATTGTAAAAACTTTGTTTGTCTCTTGCAAACATTTTACAATAAACAACTGGCAAAGCGAAAAAGTTTTTGAACTACGTGTTCCCCCTTGTAAACATGTAATTCTTGTTTTAGACTCAATCGCTTTTTTAAAAACATTTGTTGTTTTAATCTTTGCCAGTGTCAATAATTTCAATTTTTAAATTTGTCAGTGGTTTGTCTCCACTTGTAATATCTAATTTTTCGGAATATCCTCTGTCTCTTGCTTTAGATTTAAGATAAAATATAATACTAGTTTCTTTACCTCTTGCAATGTTTTTAATTAATTCGCCTTCTACATAATCAATCTGTGCCTCTTGTATTTCTTTAACTGCCTTAGCAAATTGTTCATCCTCTTTCATATATCTGTAATATGTTGAACGACTTACATTACCAGCTTTTTTACATGCATGATATACAAGTCCTTGAGTTTCTTGTAATGCCTGTAATAATCTTTTTTTTTTATCGTGTGCCATTTGTATTATTTAATCTGTTATTTTTTAAACTACATATACTTTGTGTTGTATAGTTTTTCTCTTTAGGTTTTACACCTTTTGTGTATTCGTGCCACCTTTTATAGTATTTCATAATTTAACTGCCTTTTGTCCTGTAAACTGTTCCCACCTTTCTAAAATTACATCACAGTATTTGGTATCTAATTCCATTCCATAACATATTCTGTTAGTCTTTTCACAAGCTATTAATGTTGAACCACTACCAAGAAACAAGTCTATAATTTTATTTTCTTTTTTACTAAACTTTTTTATAAAATGAGTGCAAAGTCTAATTGGTTTTTGTGTAGGGTGTATTCTTTTTCCGTCATCTTTTTCTAATCCAATAAAACCTGCCCACTTAATATGTATTATTTCTTTTTTATGTTTTTGTTTACTCCAACATAACTCAAATTCATTACCAATTCTTCCCTCCATACTTTCACATACTTTATCCCAAACATAAACACCCCCTGTATGTAATAAATTCATATAATAATCAAAACCCCACCAAAATTGTTCTTTTGTATCTTTAAAATAATTTAAAATAAATGTAGGGTCAAATTGCTTATCATCACCAATTACTTTTTTTTGGTTTTTGACTTCTGCTATACTATTTTTATAAATATCTTTATAATTTGTATTTAAATCCATTCCGTAAGGGGGGTCTGTAAATACCATATCTGCTTTCTGTCCATTCATTAGTTTTTCAACATCACTTTCTTTTGTGCTATCTCCACACATTAATCTGTGATTTCCTAATTGCCAAACATCACCTAGTTTAACTCTGCTTTTTTTTACTTCTGGAATATGGTCATCTTCTGTGTTGCCTTCAAATATTTTATCTATGTTAAGTCCTAAATCAATATGCTTAAATCCCCAATCTACTAAATTATCTATGTCAAACTCATTAGCAAGTATATCCATATCAAACTCACCAGTGTTTTTATTTAGTCTTATATTTAATTCTCTTTCTTGTTCTTTGTTTAAGTTTAATATTATACAAGCTATATCTGTATATCCTAGTTCTTTACATATTTTTAAACGTTGATGCCCACCTATAACTACATAATAATTTTCTGTAAAGTATTCGTTGACTATAATAGGATCAACTAAACCAAACTTTGTAATTGATTGCTTTAGTGAATTATAATCTGATTTTTTTATTTGTCTTGGATTATATGTTGCTGGTTTTAATTTGTCAATTTTAATTTTTTCTATTTTCATCTAATTTTTTATTAATACTTATTATGGCATAAATTTGATTGCAAACATTTTCTAAATGTTTTATTCTAACATACATGTTAAAAGAGCTGTCATTACATTTTATGTGACAGTCACGACATAATCCAACAAGATTCTCAATATAATCATTTTTTGTTTTGTTTCTTCGTTCAATATGATGTATATCCACAACAGGAGCATCACACATTTCACATGGTATATATTTGTCAGTTATATCATATCCAAAAAACTCAAAATATACTTTAGTGTGATTTTGCATCTTCCATTTCTTTCAATCTGTCTTTTTCGCAAGTTAGCAAAAATTGACTATTACAAAAAAAACACTTGCCATATTTCATCAACGTCATTCTGGAACAACCACAACAAAATCTAAATATCTGATTCATTTTTACAACTATTATTATAAACCTCTAGTAAATTGTCAACTGTACTTTTGACACATGGTGAACAACTAGATAATTTTTTATTTGTTTTAAATATTTTATTATATATTTTTAATAAAGCACTTTGTTGTGTTTTAGATATTACACCCTTGTCAATAGATGGTTTAATTTCTTCAAATATCATAATTTCATCTTCAGTCATTTGTCTAACATATGGAAACAAACTATTTAATTTTTTTCGCCTTTGTTCACAACCACAATCGTCACCAAGTATTTTTTTTGCTACCTTGTCAATACCCGTTTTTTGTGTTATTTTTTTTATTGTATCTCCCAATCCTTTACTTACCATAATTTGAAGATTAAATAAATAATTACTGAGGTACCCAAAATAAACATATATTGATCAAATTTTTGTTTTAATTTCATTGTTTTATAAATTTTTTTACTTTGTTAATTGTATGATATATTGTATTTCTATTAATTTTTGTTTCTTTGCTTAAACTGTTTAAACTATGATCTTTTTTATAATATAATTCAAAAATTTGTCTGTCAAACCAATGACATTGTTCTAATTTATTATTAATCATATCAATAAATTCTTGTTTTTTTTCTTTTTCCTTGTCTGTTTTGTAATTAGTTGTAATAGTATCATTTATTTCTGTTACTGCCAGACTGTAATATTTTTTGTATTTATAATAATATCTGCTAGTTTTAGAATAATATTGATTTAACATAATTCTAGCAACGTAAAATGTTAACTGTTTTTTTTTTATTAAAACATTAATTTTTTTTTTATCTATTGCATATAATTCTTCAATTATAAAACTAAATAAATCATTTTTGTCTTGACTTCCACCTGTTACATTATGTGCCATGTCTTTTAATTTATTATAATTTTCAATTATGTATTTATTTAGCATATTTTTATAACACATGGAATATTTTCTAGTTTCATTAAATTATATTCAATATTAGATATATTACTTATATCAATTTCAACTATATTTTTATATTTTGTTAACAATTTATTATAAATATAATTTTTAATGTTTTCGTTTTTTTTCAAATCTCGCAAGATAAAAGACATATTTTTACCACTTTTAAAAAAAATTGTAAACATATAGTTGTTTATATCAAAATAATTCCAATGTAATCTTTCGTGTCTAGTATTAAAAAATGTTGGTTTAATTTTCATTACTTTCCTCAATATCTGCATATTCTGATGCTTCAGCATCAACTTTGTAATAGTATGTGTTTATAAATGAGCCATAAAATCTATACCATTCTATTTCTTTTTGTAATTCTATAATTTGCATGTTTAAATCATTAATAAAATCTTTATTTGTCATAATTTATTATTTAAATATTTACTAATTAAAATAATTGTTTCATCTAGATTATTTGTATATGTTGCATAATAACCATTTTCAGATAATTTTTTTAACCATTGTTTTTGAAATATAGTTGGTTTATTATATCCAACCTTTAACTCAATTGCCAAACCACAATAATGTCCTCTAGGTTCATAAATAAATAAATCTGGAAAACCACGTTTATAACCGCTTTTTTTTGCTTTAATTCGTTGTGACATGTGTATTTGATATTGTCCACCCATTGAACCACAATATAAAACATTCTGAAGATCTAAATATTTGCATATTGCTTTTTGTAATTCGTATTCTTTCATATACAACTATCTAAAATTTCTTTACATAATTCATAAGGTACAACACTTCTTAAATAATTACCTTTTATGCCTTGTGTACCTGTCTGTGAGCCTCTTGGAGCTGCTTCGTGACATGGCATACCATTTTTACACATTGGTCTTGGTTTCCATATATCTAAAGCATTAGTCCATATATCTGTTGGTTTCATTCTTGTATCACCATATTGACAATATGTTATTGTTGCCTTTGGAATACCTTTGACAACATCTAGTTTTCTAAGTTTACCCCTAGGATTTTCAATAAAATAGTAAGTCGGTTGTAAAAAATTTATTATGTCTAGTGTTTTTTTCACAATCTTTACACCTAGTTTTGCTTGTTCTGTTTTAGGTGTGTTATCTTTATTCCAATGATGTCCAATACTTGCAACACTAAAATAAGTACAAGGTGGTGATGCCCATACTATATCTATACAATTAATATTTTTTTCAGATAGTTTTTGCATAAGTAAATCATTATCTAATTCTAATATGTCAATAACTAAATCAATATTATCAAATGCCTTGTAATCTGTTGTAAAGGTAGTCATACCTAATTCTTCTGCTACTTTGCTAAAACTTCTTGATCCTGCAAATAATTCTAATACCATCTGTAAAATTTATAAATTATATATGACACAATTGGCGTTGTCATAATTAAAGTAAAAATATTAATATGAGGTTCACCACAAAAACCCAAAATATGTTTTATAAACTCAATCATTCTTTATGCTTTTTTCTCCACATTGTGCCAGCTGTTGGACTATATACTGTTTCAAAACCTAATTCTTTTAAGTGTTTTGTGTATTCTTCTTGTCCACGTTTGTCCAACTTCTTAAAATAGTATTCATCATAATATTCTGGAAATTTAGAAATATTATTAGAATTAAAATTATTTGATGCCCA
>Ga0209645_1000562_pt1 | contig 19059 bp, 26 predicted proteins | sample ETNvirenome_6_30_FD_184070 | JGI IMG/M metagenome (GOLD analysis project Ga0209645, IMG submission 184070) | Marine viral communities from the Pacific Ocean - ETNP_6_30 (SPAdes) (version 2) | ecosystem: Environmental > Aquatic > Marine > Oceanic | place: Pacific Ocean | collected 2013-06-19
CTTGAGCAGGCAATTATGCACGAGACATCACGCAGCAAGCATCACGAGGGTCAGCGCAGCTTCTATTCTGCCATCAAGGCTCGCGTCACTGATGATAAAGTCGTCAGAGATGTCTGGAATATCAGCGAAGTCAAAGCTAAGTATGAGCAGGCTTTGGTAGAATAATGTTTAACAGGGGGTCGATCAACCAGCGCAGAAATGTCAATTACGCTTCGCCCCCACCTTACAACAGGGGGCCACGGTAGCCACGCAGAAATGTCATGCATTCCTCGCCCCCGCCTTATTTTGGTGCCACTACAGGTGCGCAGAAATGCCAACCAGTTGCCGCGCCAATGGGAAGGGTCACAAATACCATGCAGCAATGCCGCTTTGCCGTCACCCTTCCCCACCTTACAACAGGGGGTCATGAATAGCCCGCAGAAATGCCTGCGAAAGAGCGCCCCCACCTTACAACAGGGAGCCACCCAAATGACGCAGCAATGCTATTCATAATTCGCTCCCGATTTATTTGGTGCCGCTCAACACTCGCAGAGATGCCACAGCACTGGCGCACCAACAACCAGAGGCCAATCAACTAACACAGAAATGTCAATTATGCTTCGCCTCGCATAAAACAAGGAGATCCATTATGGATAAACGTTACGAAGACCCAACCATTGCCAAGATATATCTGACTTGGCGCAACAGGCAGAACATGGTTCGCGCTGAAGCAAAGCTGGTGTTGCAGATTAAAGCAATCTGCCGCAGCTTTCGTGACGGCGACATCAAGGAAGCCAATAAGCTATTTGCTCAACTAAAGAAGGGCGAAGGCACAATGGATGAATATGCCGCCACAAAGCCACTATTTGAGGCAAGGCAGCCGCTCTTAGAAAGCCGCGCCGAGTTTGAGAAGTGGCTTGTGGGGCTGGCAAAGGAGCTGCCAGTATCAACGTTTGTCGATAAGGTAAAAGGCTTTGGCCATCTTGGATTGGCGGGCATTGTCGGCGAGGTGGGCGACTTTATGGAATACGAGAAGGAGCTTGACGGCATATACAAGCGCGCTGGGCTTGCCGTGATAGATGGCCAGAGGCAGCGCAAATGCAGCAATGCGGAGATGGCATTGGCGCATGGATATAGCCCGTCACGTCATTCGGTATTCTGGACGATTGGCGACAGCCTGCTCAAGAGCCAAGGCAAAGAAGAAAACGCTGGCCCGTATCGCAGAATATATGACACGCGCAAAACGCTTGAGCGCGAGCGTGTGGATAGCGATGGCCACGCACATAATCGTGCAATGCGATACATGACAAAGAAGCTGGTGCGTGATTTATTTGTAGAATGGAAAGCAGCATGACCAAGTGGACGCAAGACATCATCATCGCCGTGGCGATTGCCGCGTCGGTGCTGGGCTGGATCGGCGCTGTCAGCATGGGGTGGATGTGATGACCCTAGCTGAACCCGTCTTCATGGCTTTCGCCGTCTTTTCATCCGTAGACGAGTGCAAAGCGTTTGCGAAATACTACGATCTGGCGCGGGTCTTTGAGCCGCAATGCGTCGAGATGGGCGGCGAGGCAGACTATCGCCGCCCGTGGCCCGACGTCAGACCACAGCCACGGCCAACACAGGAGAGTAACAATGGCTAAATGGGATCTATCAAAACTGGAAGACTGCGCCAGCGTTGGCGCGCATATCGACGAGGACAGCAGCACGCCGACGCAGCCAACGCCGCTGATGCTGGTCATGTCGATCAGGCGCAAGGCCGACATCATGCGTATGGACGCGGGGCGTGGCCCTGAGCGCCTGACGATCAAGCAGCGGGCCGAAGAGATCATGGCGCTCTGCGAGATGCTGGAGAAGCGGCTATGACGGAACACATGACGCCGCTGGAGCGCTGGAAGGAGCTGGCGATCATAGAGAACGCGCGCATGAAGCGCAGGCTCATTGGCCGCGATGACATGCACGCGTATGCATATAAGCCGTGGCCGCTTGAAAAACTGCGCAAAGAGATCAAGCGCTGCCTGAGTAGGCATGACGAGCTGTCTGTGGGCGACTTGTGCAGCATGATTGAGCAAGACGCCGTGCATATCGACATTGGGCTGAAGACCATGCGTGAGCGGCGTACAATCGTGAAGACGTCGTTTATCGAGGGCCAACAGCTGTATCGCCTGCGCACGCAAAAAGAGTTCGCTTTATAATGCTAATTAAGCTCACAGATAAGGATATGGCTGATTGCCGCCAAAGCGCTAATTTGCGCTCAACACTTGCGCGGGCCGGTGGCATTGTAAATCAGCAGCGCGATGTACGCAGCGGCGTTGATCTGGATTTCCTTGGCATACGCTCAGAGGTTGCTGTCGCCAAGCTTTATGAAGTTTCATATAATCCCAACACGCTGGGCGTAGATGACGGCGTTGACCTGTGGCTTGGCGAAATAAGCATAGACGTGAAATCAACGTTTTACCCGACAGGCCAGCTTCTGTTTAAATCGCTTGAAGCATTCAAATCACGCGCCGCCGTGCTTGTGACAAAGACAGATGACGAAAATGTGATGGATGTTGTTGGTTGCATATCGCGCAAGGCATTTGTCGAAAAAGCAGTGCAAACTGACTTAGGTAAGGGAAAATGCTTTGTTATGCCGCAAGACCAGTTGTGGGGCGTTGAGGAGCTTTGGCGGTCATATAAGTGCGAGCAACTTTGCCCGTAGTAACATTATGATATTTATAGTATATTCCGGCTGTGGCCAACAGCATCAACGTCGGACGTGCAGGCGAGTTTCTCGTCGCAGCCGAACTTGAGCAGCGCGGGATACGCTGCCATCGGGTAGACATGCAGGACGATGACCTATGGGTTAAGTCGGCCAGCGGTGAGCTGTTGACCATGCAAGTGAAGGCGACCATCGAGCCGCGAGCTGATCGCAGGCGCAAGCCGTGTTACATGTTCACGCGCGCAAATGGCGATGCGCAAATATTTGCGTATGTGGCTCTGGATATACGATTGTTTATACTGCGCACCGCGCCAAGCGGCAGAACGGTACGCATCAAGCCCGCCGAGTTTACACCGCAGGCTATGGATGACAGCATTGAGGCGATGCTAGGTTAGACCATCAGCTCGAAGTGCGGGGCATCTATGAATGGCCTTCTGGACTGGCTGCGACGCGTGTCGATGTAGTCGTTCATCGCATCTTCCATCGTGCCATCCCACTGTGCTATATTTGGCACAGTCCACGCGGCACCCCACCTGATCGGCACATCTACCTCGCGCGCAGCTTCGGCCATTGCATCGGCTATATCGTCATACAGATTTAGCTCCCACGATCCACGAGGGCCGACATAAGCCATGAGATCGACGGCCAACCCGTCTATATGCTTCGACTTCATCGTCTGAGATGCGCCGCTTTTCACAAGCTCGCGCTGCTCCTCGATGGTGCGAAGCCCGCAGATGACGCCGAAGTCGATCTTGGTCATATGTATTGCGCTGGTGACGACAGCCGCCATACGCTCGTCCACGCCTGACAGCTTATCGCGGCTGCGTGCTGATAGTTTAAACGTCATTTCTTCAAGCCTTTCATTGTGCGGATGCCAAAGCTGGCGGCGATGGAAGCGTACATGCCCCACTGCACCCAGAGCGGCGTTGTCTCAAGATTAGCAAAACCCTCTGCCATTACGTCTTGCATGGACGGCACAAAATTCATGCACAATATGGCCACGAAAACGATTGTCCACAGCTCATCCTTCCAACTGTCTTTGCTAGCCTCGATAGCCGACTGCTCCCAATCCATCTCGCCGGTTGCCTGCTTCAGCTTAATCTCAGCATTCGCTTTCTGGATTGCCGTCTTGCCATCGAGGTAGCTTGTCGCCAGCCCGCCCAATGCACCTACTATCTGGCCAATCATTTCTCAGACCCCAGCCAGATGGCAAAAGCTCCGCTCATGGCTCCTGTTACAACTGATATTAAGCCAGCTTGTTGTGTTGATAAATCTGGCTGGCTTAACGCCCACTCGATGCAGCGTATATACATCACAGTCATTACCAGCATCATCAGACGCGGCATGATCTTCCAAGCAAGTATCTTTTCCATTTTACACCTCTATGTTTATGTTACCGCCTTACCGCGATCCAGACAAACCCAAACAGCGCGCCAACGCAGATCAGGAACAGGAACAAGCCCGCCGCCCACGCGATGATCGTCTCCTTGCGCTCAATGCGCTTATACATCGCATCCTTCTGCTTTTGTCGGATCTCGTTTTCCATGCGGATCAGCTCCTGCCATGCAGATGGGCCAAGCGTTTCTGAGATCATCTTGCGCAGCTCGTCGCGCATATTCTCGCGCTGCTTCTTTTGGACGAACAGATCCATCGCCTGCTGTTCGACATTGCCGAAGCTCTGATACCATTTGGGGTTTTCTACGCGCTTCGCGGCAAAGTCGAAGTCGCTGATCGCCTTAGACCAGCGCCCCAGATCGCCAGCCATGCCCTCCAGATCCCGCCCGATCTGGCAGCCTTTGCGTATTGCGTTGAACGCTGTGGACGCTGCCATGATTGCCGTGGCGGGGTCTATCATGGCTCATCGCTCCATCAGGCGGTCTATTTTCTCTTCGATGCGATCAAAGCGCGCTACGATCTGTGCCATGACGGCTGTGCTGTCTGCCTTGGTGACGTAATCCTTTGCCATTTCTTCGCGGGTCTTGTTCAGTAGAATATTGAGGCGCTGCATCTCGTCCACAGCGCTCTTCAATACCCAACCGATCAGGCCCAATCCGGCAGTTAATGCCGCCGTCCAAAGCAGATCAGCGTCCATCAGTAAGACCCTTCCCAGACGCGGAACTTAGAAAACTCGCCGGACATCATCTTGCGCTTGACGACTTCCTTGGCCGCCTCTGTATCAGACCATGATACACCAGCTTCCTTGAGCCACTGAGCCAGCACAGCGCCGTCTAAGAACCCAACAAGCCTATTCTCGCCCGACATACCTATGCCAGCGTCTTTGGCCTTCTGCACGTCGTTCAGCGCTTGGCTGACGTCATGCTTCTTCTTGATGACCATGTGGTCATGCTCGAAGTCGATCTTTTCCGAAATCTTCGCCATGTCTTATTTCTTCTTGGCTCGCTTAGTTGGTGCGGGTGCAGGCGCAGGGGCAACATCCCCCATCACTTTCATAGCATCTGGGCGAACGCGCATAAGCGTCTCAACCTCTGCTGTCGGCAATTCAGCGTTATCGCCTTTGACAAGCTTGCCGATTGATGTGTGGATCTTGTGACCTACAACTAAAACTTTTTTCATGTTATTCCCTCAGTTAAGCAGAAGGGGCGCAATCGCCCCTTCTTGTAGTATATTACGATGTGGTGTTGTCGTAAATTGCGCCGTTGGCTTTCTCGTTTTTCGAGCAAAGCGCCAGCTCTGTTGTCACCTGACGTGTGGTGTTGTCGCCATTTTTGGCCAAGGCAACGTTCTTGGTTGGACGCAATACTGCGCATTCCCACATGTTGTCTTGCAACACGAACACGTCACGGCTGCGGTTTTCGCGTGACGGCATGAACTGCACGGTTCCCCACGGCGTCACATATACCGCGAGCGACTTGACCACAGTCTCGTCACCGGCTTGCACCGCTGAGCGCTGGTTGTTGTTACCAGTGAAGCCCAGAGCAACGTTCATCTGGAAGGCTGACAGATACACTGTATCTGGCTTACCGCCTTCTTCCCAGATTGACTGCATAACGTCATCAAACTTGGCCTGCGAGAATGCAGTTGGAGTGCCATCGTCTGTACGGGCGTCTGTGCCGTCGCCGGTTGGGTTTGCGCCAGAGTTACCAGACTGGAAGTTTACGTTAGTAATCAACCATGATGGTACACCACCAGTTTTACGTGCAGCAGTTGAGGAGCCAACTACGTTACCTTGGTTGGCAAACAGAGCTTTTTCGATGTCCAGTTTTTGCTCTTTAGCGATAAGCAAAGTCTGGTACGCCATTTCTTTTGCACGACCGGCATTGTCTACCGCTTCGTCCGTATCAGAAATAACCACAGCATTTTTAAAAATCTGTGTGCGTGCGCCGAGGCGTACAGTTGGTGTAACGGCATCAGCAGATGTTGCGTCACCCTCAATGTGAGCGTTTACGGCTGACGCGCGCAACGCTTGTGTTTGCCACTCAACCAAAGTGTTGCGTGCTTTTGTTTTAGCAGACTTGCTGTAAAACGGGGTTTCGTCAGGATCTACATTGTAGATCACATCAGATAAATCTTCACGGATGCCAATGGCATCATATGTGTCGAATGTGTTAGTCGGCTGTGTCATTTCCTTAATCCTTTCAAGGAGTTAGCTTTTTAACATCAAGCTCAATGCGTCATCGATTGAACCTGACTTCTGCAAGCGCTGTTGCGCTTTTTTACGGGTAGCAGCCTGCCCATCTGGGCGTTTCTTTGCACCAGCTTTCACCACGGGGCGCACGCCTTTGGCCTTTGCCTGTGACTTCTGCTTATTCGCTACCAACTGTCTGTATTTGCGCGCATCGTTCAATGCCCGCACATACCTTGCATCTGCGACTTTGGACATTTCTTCTGGCGTCCAGCCGTAGTAAACCCCAGTTTCGATAAGGCTTGATTTTAACTTTTCGCCTTTCTCTGGGTCTGCAAGCTCAGGGATATACTGCGTCAGCACTTGTGCTTGCTCGGCAAGGTAGGCTTGTTGAGCCTCTTGCTGTTGCTTCGCTTGCTGCTGCTGCATTCCATGAAGTTCAGTTAGCCGCTGGTCATGCGTTGCCTTCGCCTCGTCATATTGCAGCTTCGCTTCCATGTAACCGATAGGGTCTTGGTCGAAAAGCTCTTTGGACGGTGGGGTTGGGGCTTGCAGACCACCTTGCTGTGCGTTTTGATACATAGCCAAGATTTCTTGCTGCTGCTGGGCTAATGCTTGAGACTGTTCCTTGAGCTGTTTTTCTAAGGCAGCATTCTCTTGCATCTTTTGATTGATGTAACCCTGACCCGCCGCAGATTGCTTTAACTGATCCAGTGTCCAGTTTTCTTCTTTGCCGTTAATTTTAACGGGGATTAAACTGGTGTCTTCAGCCGCCTCTACTAGGTCTTCGTCATCAATTTGAACATCATCGACATATTCAACGTCTTCTATGTCTTCATCGGATGCCTCGACGTCATCATCGCTTTCGGCAATATCATCAACCACTTCGCTCTCAACGTCTTGAGTTGGCGCTTCAGTTGCTTCCACTGCTTCGCTTTGATTTTCTTCTGTTGGCTCTGGGGCCAGCATTGCCTCTACGGCATTATTTAGGCTAGTCGCTTCCACGGTGCTAGTTCCTTCGTTTGCGATCTAAAATGACCTCTGCTGCGATTGCAGCGTCGAGTGCGTCACTGATCTTGTTTAACGCACGCAGTATTGCGTGCGCTTCCTCGCGCATCTCTATGTCAGAGGCTGCGCTGTTAGCGAAGATGCGCATTTGCTCTTCACGAACATCGTCCACGAACGCCTGAAACGCCGTGTCATTCTTTAGCCGTTTTGCGTCATCGGCTTGTATGCGGATGTCAGCGCTCACTGTGGTGTACCCTGAGCAATGCCGCCGATCATGCGAACCTTATCCTGCTCTGCCTTAATGCGAGCCGTGTCCACTGCGGTTCCGTATTGGCCATATATCTTGGCTGCATCTACCATCAGATCCTGAGCCATCTTATCGCGCTTCAGATCATCATCTGCCGCTGCTTTCTGAGCGTCTAACTGAAGCTTCATCATGTCAGTCTGCGCTTTAGTTTGCGCCTTCATCTGCTCGGCCTGCAAGAATGCAGCATTCGGGTCTTGCGCCTGCCCCTGCTGCGCCATTGCCGCCTGCTGTTGCTGCTGCATCTGTAGCATCTGCATCTCAATTTCTGGAGTGATTGGCGCAAAGTAACGATCAGCATTGCGCACGCCGGATAAGGCCAACTGGTCAGCCAAGTTGTTGCGGATATTGGTCAAGCTCACCAAGCCGTTCATTGGGCCATAGTTTTGATAAACCATAGTCTGCATCTGCAAGGCTTGCTGCAATGCCATCTGCTTTTCTTCTTCGCGGCCCGTGCCAAGCCCGACGTTGATGCTAATGTCCATAGACGTATCCCAGACACGCGGATCAATCGGCACAAACTGGCCGTTCATACGCATCATCTTTTCTTCGTCTACGTTCTTATTCATCAAGCGCAACATAATGCCGAACAGCTCACGCATACCGCCAGCAAGATTGCGCACCATTACTTCTGTCTGGCCCGCAGCAGCCTGCACAGACGCTTGAACGGCTGCTTTGGTTGTGGACTGCAACGCGTCTGGGTTCAGCCCCACAGAGGCGCTTGTAACGCCTGTCTTCTGCTCTGTAAGCTGATCCATATATGTCAGCGCAGACAGGGTTTGGCCCGCAACAAATGGCACGCTCAAATCCTGCACAGATCCGGCTTGGCGCATCCTGACCAAAGCGCCAATCTCGTTATTAAGCACATCATCAATATTTACCGCGCCGTCCACAATCCCAATGCGTGGGTTATTGGTCATGGCTACGTTATCCAAGATTCCCCGCAAGATTGATGTTGCCGCGTCTTGGTCATTCTCAATCAGCTCAGATACGCTATGACCGTACCAACTGTGCGGTTCTGGATCGACCTCAAACTTGGCAAACGGGATCTCGTCGCATGGCATGTAATCCAGCAGCTCATATGCTGTGCCGCCGCATAGGAACTTATACAGCACCGGCACGCCTGTGCCATCTATATCCATGCGCATGTAAGCCTCTGTAATCCCCACAAGCTTCATAGACGGATCTAGCTCATCCTCGTCAGACAAGTCTTCTTCATATCCTTGCCGCTCAAGCACCTCTGCGCCGGTCATGTCATTTGTGCCGTCGATTGGCGTCAGGTTGGATATGACGTCAAAGTCAAAGCCCATCTCAACCAAATCACCAACACGCATATCTGTGCGGTGCGCTACGACATAGGCATCGTCAAATGAGCGGCAATCACGATTAACGAAGAACTCTTCTGGCGGCACGCTTTCCATGCGTAGCTCGCCCTTCATTTCTGTACGGCTAATCTTGACCGAATGGACAGGAAGCTCAACTTCCATGCCAATTTCATCCATAGAGATGGACATCTCCATCGTATGCTCAAGAACCTCAACGTCATCAGCGTCTAGCAAGAACGTATATTCATCGTCTGATAAGTCGGTGTACGTGTATATCTCGGCAACAGGGTAATCTTGCCAATATGCCTTTACGATGCCCTGCTTCTTCACCATTGCATCTTGGAACGCATCATTCAGCACGCTGTATCCATCGAGACGCGTAAACTCATGCTGGACGTAACTGGTGGCCTGCTCGGCCAATGCAACATCCTCTGGGCCTTTTGGGATAAACTCTACCGGCCTTGCGCTGGACATAAAGATTCGCATAAGGCTGGGCTTGATTGAGCGTATGGTGTCTCGCACCTTAGTTGCCACAACCTTGCTGCGCCCGTCTTCATATCCAATATCAACCTCGCCATCGTAATAGCGCTGCGCCTTGATGCGGTCTTGGCTGATCTCGCTCTCAACGAAGTCAACGGCCTCGCTGATCGCATTCTGAACAATGCTTTCTATCTCGCGGCGATCTTTTGGTTGTGGTTGCATGTTATTGTTCCTCAGTTCCAGCTACTGCGCCAACGATATAGGGTGCCATTGTCTTTTCTATTCTAGCAAAGTTTTTAGGATTACTTACATCCAGCAAAAGATCCTTCATTATATCAGGGTCTTGCACGGCATCAATTAGTAGCCTTTGCGCTTTTGCATTCGTAATGTTTTCTAAAAACCGCTGAACGCGGCCAGACGCAATTTGCGCTGATTGCAAGCTACCGCCAAGGCCGCCACCTAATTGAGCGCCATATCTCGCCGCAAGGATACGTCCGGCGACAGAGGCTATAACATTTGGCTTAAACATTGCCATTGTGTTGCCGGTGGATGATAAAACCCTAGCTTTGTCTAGCTTTTCAAGCTCTTTTGAAATTATACGCAACCTAGACATTTCGCCCTTAGACAGCGCTTGCTGGGCAATGCCGCCCAACACCTCGTCGCTCAATGCCTCGGACAGTCTAGTTCCGCGAAGCTCTGATGTAGCACCAGCCTCGCCCGCAACCTCAAGAACCCTTGTTGACCTTGATATTAATGCCTTAGATATTGCTCGTTTCACACCATCTAGCGCTGCGCCTGTTTTATCCTTCTTTGCAGACGCAATCAGATTAGCCATCGCTTTAGTTGGGTTCGGCGCAGATATAACCGCGTCTATCGCTCTTTCTGGATTTGATGCAGCAAACTTAGCAGATGTGCTTTCTTTTATAGATTTTGACAAATCAGCACCGCGATCTGTAACGTCTCTAACCCGTTGTTGGCTGGATATTGATTGCTCAATCTCAGACCTTACGTTGGGAAACTCGTCCAAAAGACGCTTATTCGTTGTTAAAAAGTTTTCTGCTGCTGATCTTGAGAATTGATCGCCAGTAAACACTTTTTCATTAAAAATGTTGCGCAAGTAATTTGCAGTAGCGTTTGTCGCTTCGCCTGTGTCTGGCGCGCTTCTGACGGCGGCAAGAATATCCTGCTGCGCTAAGAAGCCTTTATCCCCACCGGCCCCAATAGTGCTTTGCAGCGTAAGCTCCCTTGGCGTTGCTTCTTCGCCCCGCACGGTTCTTTTTAAAAGCTTGCCCGCTGTTCCCTTAGAAAACTTGTCGTGCATCTGGCGGCTAAATGTGCGGGCCTCAACGATTGCTCTATTCACGTCGGTATCTGGCCGAATGTCATCTAAGCTTGCAAGGATAGAGTCAGCGATCTGGTTGGCTATTCTGGCCTGATCTCTATTCACTTTGTCGCCAGACACTGCATTTCTCGCAGTATCACGCATGGCCGTGTATAAAGAATTTACCTCTTTTACCTTATCAGTACCTGTTTCTTTTGTAGCTTTTAGAAACTTTTTGGCATAAGTTGGGATATTGTTTTTGCCGATACGTGTCGCGCTACGCTTTAAGTCTTGAATGGTTGACCTTATGCCAGACACATCCATCTCAACTTCATCAGGTATCTTGTCCCAAAGCATTTTCTGATTTGCTTTGGCAACCTTTTCAGCCCTGCGTAGCTCATCGGCAACAATATTGCTGGCCTTAATTGAGTCAGTTTCTGAGGCTGGTATTTTCTTTTGCGCTGATGCTCTGGCGGCAGCGATATAATTATCTAGCGTGTCTGAAAACTCTGCCTGACGCTGTGCTACGAATGCTTGCGCATCTTCAACCCTGCCACCAAACTCAAGGCCTTCTCTTGCGGTTGTTTCGGCTTCAAACTGGCGCTGGGATATTGCCTCTGCAACTTTTGGGTCTTGCTGCATTGCTGCACGCTGCAACTCAATAAGCTTTGCTTCGTTTGTTTGCTCGGCAGGCGTCAAGCCAAGCTCAGTATCGCCTGATCTAATTCTTCCAGCGACTTCTATGGCTCTTTCCCTGCCGCCAGCAAGCTCACGGACACGCTCCCCAGCCAGACGCCTAGCTCCTGCTTGCGTGAACGGCGCAACAGCACCGGCAGTGGCGCTTATTCCAGTTCCGAGCAAAGGCGTAGCTCTGGCAACAGCAGCAGCGCCACGTCCGGCAGTTCTTAATGCTGGGCCAACCGCTGCGGGGGTCAAGCCACCTGCAAGCCCAGCAATCTGCTGCACCGGCTCGCTGTACCCTCTGCGCTCTGCTTCTTCTGCGGCAGTGGCAGCAGCGCCACCAGCAGCAAGCTCCGCTGCAAACCCGCCAGTTGTTGCAAGCTGCGGAGATACCGTTCTGGCTACTTGCCCAATAAGGCTTGGCGCGGCCTGCAAAGCCTGCACACCTTTAGCCACAGGAACAGCGGCAGCAGCGGCAGACCCAATCCCCGCCCCAAGGTTTTCCACAAAACCTTCTGCCTCGCCTTCAGCGACTCTAACCCCGCCCGCAGCCATTAAGTTCTTTAATCCAGTTGTCGCGGAGCCTGTGTATTCGTCAAATGGGTTTATAAAGTCAACTAATCCACCAACACCTTCGGCAATAGATTTATTCATCTGTGCGGTAAAACCATCACCCTCTTCGACAGACGCCTGCACCTCTGCCTCGGCTTGCATTGACCTTATGGCCTGAGCAATTCTTGTGGCGTTCTGAGTGTGCATCTGCCTGTCTCGCTCATCTGTGGCAGATTGAGCAGCATTGTGCGCGCTTTTGAGCGCCTCAAGCATTCTCTCGTATTGCGGGTCAGCCATGATTATTTTCCTGCTGGGGTTGGAGCATAGAAGTCAAGAATGTCATTCATTTGCGGGTCAACCGCGAGGCTTGAGGCTGGGTTTAGCTTTGCGGCAAAGGCATTTTGCAGTGACTTGTAATCCCGCAGCAGTGCATCAAGGGAGGGCAAAGCCTCCATAGCGGCTTTTTGTTGTTGGACTGACGCCCCGCCGCCGCCTTGAGCATTTCTCTGGGTGACAGCAAAAGTCTCCTCAAGAAGCCTGACCATTTCCTGAGACTTTTGGTAGGCACGATCTGGGCCAGTTGTCAGCTCGTTGGCTGAGATGGTAAATCTGTCCCTTATTTCCTCTCTTGTAAAGTTTGATGGCTTACCCGCAACATCCAAACCGGCAAGTAAAATTGTTCTGCCTTGCAAGTTTTCAAGCGCTGATGACACTGCGCCAGCTTCTTTATACGCTTGACCAGCACCAATCGCGTCACCGACTACATTGATTACATTTTTAGTCCAGCCACCAAGCCCAAGTGCCTCAGATGGATCAAGCCCCTCGAACTGACCTTCGGGGGCAGCAGCAACATCCTCTGCCTCTGCGGCAACAGATTGAGGCACGCTTGGGGCAATGACATTACCTGTGCCTTTATCTACTAGCTGCACTTGGTTTGTTATCGGGTCTTTGCTTGTAACTATTCTGCCATCCGCTATCGCTATGGCAGTTGTGCGGTCAAGTCCAGTCTCCATTAGCCTCTGAATTTTACTTTCAGCAGCAGAAACTTTAGTGGGCTTTGCCGCCAATAGCTGCCTTTCCAAACCAAACTTATAGTCTGCCAATTCCTTCTGCCGCTCAAACGCACGACGCTCACCAGCTTCTGCAAATAGCTGCGCTGCTGCTTGCTTCGGGTCTAGCGTTCCTGCTTTCACCATGTCGGCAAGATCAGTCCGGCCAGCCTGCTCAAGCATATTCACCGTGCGGTTGCCTTTGATCTTGTCTGCGCGTCTTGCTTGCGCAGCCTGCAAGACTTGCGGCAAATTTGGGTCAGGATTGATCGACATGCTGTTTAACCACCCAGCAAGCGCGCCAGCCATATTCTTGCGGCGGTCTGTCTTTTCCTGACCGATAAAGTCTTGCTCTGTGAAGCTTAAACCTTGGTTTTCCATGCCGTTCATTCCTTACATTCCCGCGTAAGCTGTCGCGCCTAAGCGAAGATAATCAAATAGTCCGGACTGACGTGATTGCGTTGTTGTCTGCGGTGTTGGCGTGGCCCCAAGCGCAGCCAATGGCGCGGCAAGAGCTGCCTGCGGTGCGCCTGTGTATCCAGCGTATTGGCCTTTTGCTGCATCGATGAGCGCCTGCTGCAATCCCTGTTGCAATAAGCCTTGCTGCGCAGTTTGTCGCTGGATAGCTTGGCCTGTGCCAAATGCTTGCTGACCCAATGCGCCAAGCTGCGATGCTGCGCCAAGTCTCGCCTGCCTGTCAGCCATCGCCTGCTGCATTGCTGTGGTATATCCAGTTTGACGCTGCTGAGCCGCGATGTCGCCTGCCATACGCCCGTATTCTCCAGCAGCAACGCCCTCAGCAACGCCTTGGCGAGATCCACCAAACGCACGCGCCGCTGTTGCTTGAGCGCCAAGCTGGTTCATTGCCATCTCTTGCTGCCTAGCAATGTCCTGCTGCGTGCGGTCAATTACTTGCTGCGTATATGGATTCATAAACGCGCCAACTTGCAGCGGGCCTCTCATTGCTGCCTGCGTGCCGCCAAGCGCGCCTTGCAAGGCGCCAGCCGCCGCTTGGTTTACGTTGAAGCCGGTTTGCTGAGTTGGGATAGCAGACGCGGATGGAGTCGTCGTAGATTGCACCTGTCCCGCGGGGTTGGTACGGCCATAGCGTATCTCAGCTGAAGGCACATATGGTATGGCAGCCGCGCCTCCACCGCCTCTCTGAGGCATCATCTCAACGCCACTTTCATCAAAATATGTTCCTCTCTCAGTCAACTGAGGAGCCGCAGCAAATTGACCTTGCTGTGGCTGCGCTATTTGACCGCCGCCTTTTCCACCTTGTCCAGCCATTATCTTATCCTTTATCTATTTTCCACCACCGCCGCCGCGCCGAGGCGCTGCTGACGGGCGAGCCGTTACAGTAGTTGGGGCTAAGCTTCTTGCGATTACCTCCGACGCGGGTTCGTTCCTATCAGCGTCTGGGTCGCGGAATGTAGCCGCGCCGCCCGCAAATATTGGGTCGTCAATATCAGTAAAGCGCTGACCCGCCATTTGCTCCTCTTTCGTCGGCAATATGCCTAAGCCGCGCCCCGCTGCTCCAAGAATGCCGCCATCGCTAACAAAGTTTACGATGCTTTCGCCAAAATAGCTGTCTGCATTTGGGTCGCCAACAGGTATTGATATGGGGTCGTCTCTTTCACTCGCCCGCATCACGCTGCCATCAGGCGCTTGCGTAAATGTAGGGGCCAACGCTGGCTGGCCGTATCCTGCTGCCGCCTGACCAGTGAGCGGATCAATAAAGAAACTTTGCAGATATTCAGCTTGCGCTGGGCGTCTTGCGGCAAGCTCAGACACAGCCTGCTCATACATTGGCGCTGCGCTGTAACCTCTGACCCCGCCAGCATATTCAGTTGGCGCTGCCATGCCGCCCATAATGTCCTGCCTAGACATCTGCGGGCCAACGCCAAATGCAGATGCCACGTCAGCAGTTTGCTGGAACGCCGACTCTTGCATTGGCGTGAATGCTGCAACGTCTGGCCCATAATAAGGCACATAGCCAATGCGGCTTATGTCCTCTGCTTTAGCCAAGTTGCGGCGTGCCGCTTCTTCAATGTAATCTGGGATCGTAATCGAGGACGATGTTGATCCACCCTTGCCGCCTGACATTATTCAAACTCCTTCAAGTATGAGGCGTGCAATGGAACCCATCCATGCGCCTTCAATGGTTTTTTCCAGCCGAACCGGCCTGTCATAGTCAATGCAGAGCATCCTTGAGATTTTGCCCATGTTATCACATCTTCATGCATATCTAAAATCTGACCCAATTCGCCGCCGCCAAGAAATACGTTTAAAACCTTCTTCTTAGGATATACCACGATTTCAGTGACTATACACCCCCTCGGCGTTGGCCAGAGCTGCATGCTACCTTTGTATATACCCTCGGCAACGTCGATAAAGTCATGCGTGCCGCCTGAGTATTCCAGCGCGGCCTCAATCCAATCACGGCATCTTTCAAGCTCTTTATCCATGAAGCCTCGTAATCGCTAAAGTTGACGCGGGGATTGCTGGAACCGGCGAAGACGCTGCGGTGTAATTTAAGAAACCCGCCGTGTTGTCGATCATGTAATTCACTTCCAAGTAGTCATTAGCAGCAAGCGTGAATATCTGCGTGCGCGACGTGACCAGCGTTGCGTTGTTTTGGTGCAGCGCGGTTGTCATTCCGCTGTCCGGCACGTTGACGCCGTTGACGCTGGGCCAGAAGTAGAAGTGAACCGTGCTGGCTGACGTTGATGATATTTGTGCCGAAAACGATATGACGTATTGGCCAGCCTCTTCAAAAACAATCCTTGAAGCTGGTGTTCCTTGTGCTATTCCGTCATTGCCGGTGGGAGCATCGTAAGTCAGCTTATACGCTGTGTTTGCTGCTACCGGCACGACATCAGCCGTTTTCATAAAGTCAGCGTGACCATCTTCCAGCACAATCTGCCGAAACTCGCCGTTCTTAGAAACGACAGGGTAGCCGTTTACGTTATCCCACAAAATGACGCCGTTTTCAGAAGGGTTGTCCGTTGATGTTTTAAATCCAAGCTTTGCTAGGTTTTGCTGCAAGTATAGGGAAAGTTGACGCCCCCACTGGCGCAAATCTGGGCCAATGGGGGGTAATACTGGAACCGGCATTACCTACGGCCCCCAGCCTTCATATCAACCCGCATGTTGCCAACCCTAAAGTCTGACAAGGCGGTGCCGTCAACGCGCATTCTAATCTGACGCCCAGTAAATCTGACCGACGTAGGGTTGGACGTTGTGAACGGCCCGTGGCTAGTTTCAGTGCCATTGGGGTAGAGCCTTGTTTTGAAAGTCACATTCACTTCGCCCTGCGCCTTTTCATCGGGGATAAGATTAGTAACGCGGGCGACCTGATCCCCTGTGCCGATAGATATTGGCCCGCTTTCGGCAAAGATAGATGAGCTATCTACGTTTAGTCCAACCTCATGGTCGTATATATCGCTATCTGCATTGTGGCCAGCCATAAGAGGATACAGAAAAACACCGCGCTGGACGCCGCTAGTGCGTGATAAGTTGCCGATTAACCAATGACCCTCTTTGTAATCATAAGCGACATATCGGTCTATTTCTGTTGAATCTTCTGAGCAATAAAACCACCAAACCTCGCCATATTGACCATTGGCGAAAGACCAAACTTTTGACTGCTGCGCTGTGTTAAAGTCGCTGAATACATAGTCAAATACATCGCAGGGTATTTCTTGAACGCTATTTCCGTCAAACCTAAAGAAACCACGCTGGCCCATCCAGAACACGCCCATATCGACATCAGATGCAGCCTTGCGAGATATGGCCCCACATGATGTGCCAACACGCTCAAATCCATACACATAAGGCGGGCCAGTATAACGCGCAGTATGCGCTGACGTATCCGTCAGGATAAGCGTCTGGCCTCGCGTTCTAATGCCCTGCATAATTTGCCCGCTATCAGAAATCTCAATGTCACCAGCCTCGTTTGTAGCCGCTGGCGTCCATAGCGTGTTGTTTTCCCTGTCGCACCAAGAAATCTTGCGCGGGTTGCCGCCGCTACCCAAGGCAAAAATAAAACGCTCTTCTGTTACAACTAAGCCAAGATTATTTATTGGCGCATTCGCAATCGGCGCGGCTTTCGCGGCAGACCCAAGCTGCCATTCCAACAAGCGCTTATCATCTTTTGAGCAGGCTACAAGGTATTGGCCAAAGTTGTCTAAGCTCCACGTCGTAGCTTCAAGAGGTATAGCGTTTGTGTTTTGCTGGATTGGCTGACCGTAATAACCGCTTCCATAAAACCCATCCCCATACCCCGTACCAAGTTCTGCATTTTCACGACCAGCAGTTAAATCGGTGGGCGTAATATCGTAAATAGTACCGCCGCCAACCATTGCCTTTAATTCGTTGTAAGAACCCCCAACAAGATAAGCATCACTAGAATTTGTTTCCCAAGTGTGCATCCCCCGCACGGGATTTGTGCTGAATGACGCCTTACGCTCCTGCCAACCCCCAATAGGGCGCAAGCTATTATCTCGCCATCTAACTAAGCTACCATCGCGCCAGCGGCCAGATTGCTCTAAGTCAGTGCCGTTTCGGTAAAAGCCAGCGGGGATGTCTAACGGAACCAGCGTCATTCTATTCTGGCTTTTCTGGCCAAGTTACATTGTCAGGGAAGCCATCTTGCTGCGGCAAATCCCTTAACGCGCTTCTGTAATCTAGTTGCGCTTGTGTGGGAGTTCTGTCTGGCAAAACCCACCAGTCAGTACCAGAAAGCAGCGCGTTTCGGTCTGCCCTTATGATTTTTTCGGCGTCTGGATTGCCGCCTGCGTTAAACGCGTCGATCTCTGGCTGCGTTAATGCTATGCGCTCGCCGTCAACATACTTATACATTTCAATAATCCTTCATGCCGTACAGCGCAACAACAGCGCCAGCCGCAACAGATGCACCTGTCTTATGGCTTAGATTGATTGCGTTTACTGCTGCGTTTGCTGCATAAACATATGAACCTTTGTTTAGATTAATTGTTGAAGCTGAGGTCTGGTTCATTGTGTCCACAGTAAAGGATGTGTACTGACTTGCATCTAAAGGATTAAATACATTTATAACCCCATTTGTGCCGGATGTATTACTGCCACTAATATTATTATTAGAAATAGTAACGCCTGATGTATGTGAGACATGATTAGTCGATAAGGTTGAGCCACTTACAAATTGATACACCAGAAAACCAACATAAGAACTTGTAATAAAATTACTGCCACCATCCGTACTTACTTCAATATATAACGGAACTGTACCACTTGAAGATTTTACATTGTTTAATACCAACTGAAAATCTCTATAACCCGTAGGCAAGGTAAACGTTACGTCTGAGGCGCTTGATGAAAGCACCGTTTCGCTAATTAGCTCTAAGCGTCGGTTAAGTTGCGTCTGAATATTGCTTGTCACGCTATCACTAAAATTCAATTGAGCCTTAGTTGCCGTCAAACCATCCAGTTTGTTTATTTCCGCAGCATCGGCAGTAATAGCCGTGCCGCCGACCTTCCATGATCCAACAGTCAAGTCTGGGGTGCTTGCTGTTGTGCCATTTAAGACCGCAACAACGTCATCAAGCGCCGTGTTGACAGTTGTACCCCATGTGTTTTCTGAACCGCCAACGGTGGGTTTGGTTATGCTAATCGTCATTTAATCGCCTCGCGCTTTTTTGCACTATATATCATTTTACCAGCAAACACTATGCTGCTTCCTGTTCTGTCCACGTCTCCGCGCTGACAGTCTGCTCTATCCATGTCTCCGAGCCAACAGCTTGCTCCGTCCACGTTTCTGGCCCGACAGGCTCGACTTGCCACTTAAACCGCGCTGGGCCAACGGTTGGCGTGCCAGCCGTAATATCGGTAGACGTTAAAACATGATTGGCAGTGACAGTGGCATTAGAAACAGTTGGAACGCCCGCCGTAATATCGGTGGACGCTAAAACATGATTGACAGTGACAGTGGAATTAGAAACAGTTGGAACGCCAGCTGTAATATCGGTAGACGTTAAAACATGATTGACAGTGACAGTGGAATTAGAAACAGTTGGAACGCCCGCCGTAATATCGG
>Ga0209645_1000563_pt1 | contig 19056 bp, 25 predicted proteins | sample ETNvirenome_6_30_FD_184070 | JGI IMG/M metagenome (GOLD analysis project Ga0209645, IMG submission 184070) | Marine viral communities from the Pacific Ocean - ETNP_6_30 (SPAdes) (version 2) | ecosystem: Environmental > Aquatic > Marine > Oceanic | place: Pacific Ocean | collected 2013-06-19
ACTGTTCTTATGGAACGGTTTCCCTATCGTTATGTTGAGTCTGGTGTCCTGGAAAATGGACAACCAGACTATCGGATTCAGAAGATGAATTCATTCACCAAGCGATACAAAGACATGTATCTCTGTGACAATCAGATGCAAATCTTGACTGCTATGGAAGACCATGACTACACTGTATGGCTTGACCCCGATGGTGGTCCTTGCTACGTCAAAGATGTCAGCAAGAACTACTATCAGTCACGGACGGACTCTAACAGCACTGGTCGGGATTGACCCCCTGGTTTCTTGTTTCCAGATAAAGAACAAGTGGCGAGCCTGAATACTATGATGGAGGTTGCTTGACAGTAACCTCCTTTTTTTGTATAATATATACAGTGAACTGAATTATTTTAATGGGACAATATACTAAGAAAGCACTTGTATGTGGTGCTGGTGGTTTTATTGGGTCACATATGGTTAAGAAACTTAAGTCTGAAGGATACTGGGTAAGAGGTGCTGATGTAAAGTATCCAGACTTTTCTATGTCTGAGGCAGATGAGTTCATGAGAGGTGACCTCACTGACCAAGTTTTCTGTGATGAAGTAACTAATATTCAATTTGATGAGATCTATCAGTTTGCTGCTGATATGGGTGGAGCAGGTTATATCTTTACTGGTGACCACGATGCAGACGTGATGAACAATTCTGCAACTATCAATCTGAATATTCTTAGGAACATCAAAGACTATAAACCTAAGATTTTCTTCTCATCTTCTGCGTGCATGTATCCAGAGCACAATCAACTTGACCCTGATACACCTGACTGCCGTGAGGATACTGCATACCCAGCAAATCCTGACTCAGAATATGGTTGGGAGAAACTGTTCTCTGAAAGACTTTACCTAGCATACCACCGTAACTATGGTGTGCCTGTTCGTATTGCACGCTATCATAATATCTTTGGACCAGAAGGAACCTGGGATGGTGGTAAAGAGAAAGCACCAGCAGCAATGTGCCGTAAGGTAGCAAAACTTCCTAATGAAGGTGGCACCATTGATGTCTGGGGTGACGGTGAGCAGACACGTTCTTTCTTGTTTGTTGATGAGTGTGTAGAAGCAACCTATCGACTGGTGCAATCTGACTTCACTGGACCTGTGAATATTGGTTCAGAAGAGATGGTATCTATCAATGAACTGGTTGATATCACGGCTAAGGTATCTGGTAAGAAAGTAGAAAAGAATCATATTGAAGGACCTCTTGGTGTGCGTGGTCGTAACTCTAACAACGATTTGATTCGTGAGAAGTTGGGTTGGGATTATTCACAACCACTGGAAGAAGGTATCCGTAGAACTTACAAGTGGATTCAAGCACAGATTAAACTGGAGAACACGGATGCTAGCGTTTAATCATCTTGGTCGTCTGGGTCAACTAGGCAACCAGATGTTTCAGTATGCCGCACTGAAAGGCATTGCTACTAAGCACGGATACGAATACATGATTCCTACACATGATGTATATGTTGATGCTCTTGGTAATAAGTTGAGGACAGAACTGTTCAATCCATTTGATATTGATGTAAAGACTGGGTTACTTAACGTGCCTGAGGATAGGTATCTACAAGAACCACACTTTGAATACAGCAAAGAGTTTGTGAAAGAGTGTCCAGATGATGTTTCTATCTTTGGATTCTTTCAGTCAGAAAAGTATTTCAAACATATCTCTGATGAGATAAGGAAAGACTTCACATTCAAGAAGCAGATTAGAGATGAGTGTGAAGATATTATTGATGCTCTTTTCAATGACCCTATTGCACTTCACATTCGTCGTGGTGATTTCTTAATCAACTCTGCTAATCACCATAATCTTTCACTTGAATATTATGAGAGAGCACTGAAAGAGTTTCATCATACAAGAGAAGTTATTATCTTCACTGATGATCCTGACTGGGCAGACAGACAAGAACTATTCTCTGATGATAGGTTTATTATTTCACAGAACAACGGTGCATATCATGACATGTATCTGATGTCTAAGTGTTCTGACTTTATTATTGCCAACTCTACATTCTCTTGGTGGGGAGCATGGCTCTGTGATAACCCTGAGAAGCGGGTGATTTGTCCTAAGACTTGGTTTGGTCCCAACAATCAAGATAAGAATACAAAAGATCTATATCCAAAGAGGTGGAAAGTATTATGAAGAGAGCACTTATTACAGGTATAACAGGACAGGATGGTTCTTATCTTGCTGAGTTTCTACTGGCAAAGAACTATGAAGTTCATGGATTGATTCGTAGAAACTCATCATCAGATGGTACGGACAGAATCAATCATCTACTCAGACTACCGACTATCACATTACACTATGGTGATATGACGGACTATGCTTGTCTTGTTGAGTTGATGAAAGAGATTCAACCAGATGAGATATACAACCTGGCAGCACAGAGTCACGTTAAAGTATCATTCTCTAACTCACTCTACACTGCTGACGCCAATGGTCTAGGAACTCTACGCATTCTTGAGGCAATCAAACTGCTGGGTAGAGAGAAGAAGACCAAATTCTATCAGGCAGCAACGTCAGAGATGTTTGGTAAGGTGCAGTCAATACCACAGAGAGAAGACACACCTTTTTATCCACGCTCACCCTATGGTGTATCAAAGTTGTATGCTCACTGGATCACCAAGAACTATCGTGAGTCATATGGTATGTTTGCCTGCAATGGTATTCTGTTCAACCATGAATCACCACGTAGAGGTGAGACATTTGTAACACGTAAGATTACAAAGACACTTGCTGAAATCAGGAACGGTGTGAGGACAGAACCACTGGAACTTGGTAACCTTGATGCCAAGAGAGACTGGGGACACGCAAAAGATTATGTAGAAGCAATGTGGTTGATGCTTCAGCACGATGAACCAGAAGACTTTGTTATCGCAACAGGTCAGCAACACACTGTAAGGCAGTTTGTAAATGCTTGTCTCAATTACATGGGACTTGATGTAGAATGGTCTGGTGAGGGATTGAATGAAGTTGCCAAAGATAAAATCACAGGTAATGTTCTAGTCAAAATCAATCCTGAATTCTACCGACCTGCTGAGGTAGAAACTCTGGTGGGTGATTGCACAAAGGCAAAAGAAAAACTGGGGTGGAAGCACAACTATACTTTCACTGAATTGGTGGAAGAGATGTGTAAATATGATTTAGAAAATACTAGAAACAAACAACAGGACACTGATCCTTACCTACAAACAAAGTAAATTATGACTAAAGTATCGATTGCAATTCCCACCTGGGAGAATAATGGTCGTGGTGTAGAGTTTCTTGATGACCTGATTCGCACCATTGAGATTCAAACTCTGACTGACTATGAGGTGATTGTCTCTGACCACAGCGAGAACAACGACATCAAGAATGTTGTCAAGCATTATGAAAGGAAGGGTATGAACATCAAGCATGTTCGTAACACAGAGAATCGTGGTAATGGTCCTGCTAATACCAATGCTGCCATTGACTTGTGCACTGGTGAAGTCGTCAAGATTATGTTCCAGGATGACTTCTTCTATGATGATGAAGCACTGGAGAAAATCTATGGTTGCCTTACCAATGTTGAGAACGACTGGTTAGTCTGTGGATGTAATCACACCAGGTCTGATGGTCGTGACTTCTACTGGACTCTGATGCCTACTTGGAATAATGAGTTCCTGAAAGGTGTCAACTCTATCAGTTCTCCATCAGTCATGGCTTTCAAGAGAGATAAAGTCACTGAACGGTTTGATGAGAACGTATCCATGATGATGGATTGTGAAATGTATTATCGTATGGAGAAGACTCACGGACAACCAATCTTCTTGCATGATGACTTGGTAACCAATAGGGTTCATGAAGGTCAAATCTCTATGCAGACTTACAATAGTACAGACTATGCAGATAAGATGGAGAAAGAAATCCAATACTGTGCTAAGAAGCATTCATGAAAAGAGTAATCACACATGAAGATGCAAAGGAATTGTTTACCTATCTCAGTGGTAAAACTATTTCTTTGGTAGGTAATGCTCAGAGTCTCCTAGAGAAAGAGCAAGGTGAACTGATTGATTCTTCTGATGTGGTCATGAGAATCAATCGTGGATATCCTGTTGATTTCAAACGGCACGGGACTAAGACCAATGTTGTCTGGATGAACAACAGGTTTGTGGGTGATAAAGTTATCAGTGATTACCTCAGGACTAGTAAGTTCTTTTACTATGTGCTAGAGGGTGGTAATAATAAGAGTGAGATTGAGTCTTGCCTTATCAAGGGTGATATCTACAACTGGAATGATGTATGGAACATACACAAACCAGAGATGAAGAAGATGCCATCACAGGGATTCGTTATCATCTATATGATTTTCAGAGAGATTGAGTGTAAGTTGAACCTGTTTGGTTTTGATTTTATGAAGACCAAGATTCAAATGCCTCGCCCTGAACTACACATAGATAGAACAACAAGTCCGCATGATTTTGAGACTGAGAAACGTTTGGTAGAACAAATGTTTTCTGAAAGAAAAGACTGGAGAATTTATTGATGGATACCTTTTTTCTGACGACTTTTAATAAAAGGTTGTATGATGAGTATGCTAAGAATCTGATTAACACATACATTGAGACCAAGCAAACTGTACCACTAGTATGCTTTGTAGAAGAAGACGATACATCAATCTATCCACAGCACGATAACATCTATTACTATAATCTCTTCAATGAGGTTCCAAGGATCAAGAAGTTCATCGACAGGAACAAAGGCAGAAAGGTAACATCATATATGAATGATGCCGTTAGATTCTGCTACAAGGTATATGCACAGTATGGTGCTAAGGATCTTGGTAAGAAAATGTTCTACATTGACTCTGACTGTATCTTCAGGAAACAAATCCCAGAAGATTGGTATGATGAGTTCATAGGTGACTGTGATTTCTCATACTACCCCAGACCAAGTTACTATACAGAGACTGGATTCATTGCATTCAACTGTGAGAATGATTTAGTTCAGAACTTCTTTGAGTCTTACATTGGTGCATATGATACTGATGCAATCTACAAGATGAGAAGTCAGGTTGATTGTATTGCCTTTGATGAAACTGTCAGACAGTATCCCAACAGAACAGAAAGACTTCATGGTCCCGGTGATAATCTAGACTTGTGCTATCATAGACACGTGATGGCTAGGTGTCCTGTTCTATCACCCTATGTTGACCACAGGAAAGGCAATAGAAAATTCCAACAGAACAGTCCTGAATTATTGAAATGAATATTGTAGCAATCAGAGAAATCTTTAAACTTCAATCATCATTCTATCTGCCCAATCATCCTGACTATAAGATGATGCAATGGAGTCAGATACATGATGGTTTAGATATTGATGCTTACATTCAGACTAATATTCAAGGAACTAGAAAGGCACTTGACTTGAACCCTATCTACACTTGGGTTCGCAACTCAAAGAAACCTTATCTGGTTATGGAACAGGCAGTGTTCAGGAAGGGTGTAGATATCAAAGACCCTAGTAAGGCATACTACAGACTGGGACGTAACTCTTATACCTATGATAAGGGTATGTTCAATAATCAAAACTCACCATCAGATAGGTGGCTTGCTATTCAAGAGAAGTGTGGTATTGAAATCAAACCTTGGAAGAACACTGGTGACTATGTTCTGATACTTTTGCAGAACCCATCTGATACCAGTCTCAATAACTTGAAAGGTTCTTATGATGCCTGGATTGAATCTGTAGTCAAAGAGATTTCAAGACACACTCAAGAGGACATTGTTCTCCGACTGCACCCTTGCTTCATTAAAAAGTTTGATGTTAATTTCTTGAGGAATATCAATGTTCCAAACAAGATTATCGTCAGTGGTTTAGTAAAGCACGATGATGTCAATCCTTCTCACGGTGGTAAGGACTTTGAAGAAGACCTGAAGAATGCCAGAGCAGTTGTTGCTTTCTCTAGTAATGGATTACAAGAGGCAGTATGTGAAGGTATACCTGCCATCTCTATGGACAAGTCATCATTCTCCTGGCCAGTCAGTTACCATTCATTAGATATCCTTGCCGAAAAGAATATTAATTGTGAGTTCTCAAGGGACCAGTGGTTATATGATTGTGCCTATTGTCAGTGGAATAGAGAGGAACTAGATAGTGGATACCCCCATCAAAGATTACTTGTGAATTATGGCTATTGAACTTAAGAACTCTATGTTTGTCCACATTCCAAAGTGTGGTGGGAGGAAGGTCTCAGATTTAATTTGTAAATATGTTAAAGAATATTCTATTGTTGGGGATCGTGTTTATGATGCACATAACACTCCAGATACAAATAAACAAGTCTTTGCTTTTATCAGACATCCTGCCACCTTTGCGCACAGTCTTTGGAAGCACAGATCAAAAGTAAAAGCAAATCGTCGGGGACAACAATGGAACTGGCAAGATTATATTAGACTTGAGAAAGAGTGTGGCAATCCTGATTACAATAAGTTTGTGGAGAATATCTTAAATGGGACTGACTATGTGTATGATTACTATAAACATTATACCGATAAGTATCCTGATGTTCAGTTTGGTAGAATGGAAAACTTGGTAGAAGACCTTATTGATATTCTTAAGAAGAATGGTGAGACGTTTGATGAAGATAGTATGAGGAAAGATAATTCTATCATTGGTTCAAATCATATCACAAAGAAACCATCAACACTGAAGGACAGTATGAATCAAGACCAGTTGAATAGGTTAGTAAATATTTCAGAGCAGAGTCTATGTCAGAGGTTTAATTATGAGGTTTGATAATCCTATCTTTGATCATGGGTTTACCTTTCCAGACATAGCAGACTTTCCTGATGTAGCAGATGAATATAGAAACCCTTCTGATGTAGATGGTGTTGATATTATCAGAAAGTCAATTCATTCAAGAGACTTATCATCTTTTAGAAATGCTTACAGAAGTCTTGTCAAACATAATGATGATAAGTTGTTTTCTAAGTTAGAACATATGTTCAACTTCTACTCTTCATTCAGGAGTGGTAGAAGAGATATGGAAATACAATCTAATGAAGTGTATGATGGATTGTATGAGAACGGTATCTCATACCTTGACTTGGATGTCGATGATCTGGTAAAATCTACAAAACCTATTGCAGATAAACTATTAAGTAATCCTGATTGGCGACCACCACCAGGTAGGTTTGATAGATTTCAGCAGCTTGATGATTCATTCAAGGCAAAGGTTCAACATCTATTCAAGCAAGCAGGTATTATCAGTGCTGCCAGTAAGTATAATAAAGGTGGCAGGATGTTGAGAGTGGCAAACGTGGTTCTCCACATTGCTACACCAACAGACCAGAACTGGAAACAGTTCCTTTATGATTGTGATACGGTTACCAAGACGACCAACACTCACATCGACCCTAAAGAAGATGTGATGAAGGCAATGGTTTATCTGAATGATGTTGATGAAGACACTGGACCATTCTGCTACGTAGAGAAATCAAATCGATGGGTCTATGACAGTGTTCAGGATATCTTTGGTAGAGCAATAACAACTGCTAGTTATTGTTGTGACCCAGAATCAAGAAAGAAAGTCTTTCAGTTTCCAAAGTTCTTGAGAGTATCACATAATTTTGGTAGACTATTACTGGACGGAACACCTGAACAGGATAAGATTTTGAATGAACAGACTATGTTCACAAGGTCTATGGGTAACGTATGTGTCTTTGATCCAGCAGGCATACATAAAGGTGGCATATGTAATAGTAAAAATCGTATAGCATTACAGGTATTGATGAAATGACATTGCAATTATCTCAGACCGCTCTTCAAAAGAGAGTGTTCAAACAAAACATTCTTGACTTGCACGTCAAAGAATTCATGTTGGGACAGACAAAGAAATACTTGAGTAAAGAAAAGAACACTCTTGATATTGGTGCTGCCACTGGAATGTATAGTAGTTTCTTTGCTGATAACTCTAAGCATGTATATTCCTTTGAAGCAGTTCCACCTGTCTATCAACAACTAGAAAAGATTAAACAACGCCATGATAATGTAACTACCTACAACAAGGCAGTCTGCAACTTCATTGGTGAGTCTGATTTCTATGTTGATGATAAGAGACTATCAAACTCTGGTTTCCAAAACCTGGTAGGTGGTCAGAAGATTACAGTTGATACTGTCACCGTGGACAGTATGGGTTTTGATAATGTCGGCTTCATGAAGGTTGATGTTGAAGGTAATGAGTTGGATGTACTGAAAGGTGCAACTCAAACCATCATTACCAATCGACCAGTCTGTATGGTTGAGGTGTATGAGAAGTTTAATAAGTATCCAGTAGAAACTACATTTGAGTTTTTCTTTGATATGGGTTATGATTGTTTCTATAACTATAAAGCACGGGGGTTAGAGCAAGTAAACAATATGACTGAGGCAATGGAAGCCACAAAGATTCCCGAGATCACTGATGGTGATTTCTTATTCGTACCTGAACTATGACACAATCTGCAAACCAACCTCCCAAGATTTGGAATGAGGAGACTCAACGTTATGAAGTTGAGAATGTAATCGCAACCCAATATGGTAAGGACCATCTTGGTGGTCACTCAAGCAAGACACATACTGATGATGCAATCATAAACTTCATCAAGTATGAGTATGACATCAAATCAATCATTGATATTGGATGTGGACCTGGTGGTATGTCTGGCGTATGTGAGGCAAGAGATATTGATTGGTTTGGTGTTGATGGAGACTTCACTGTCATCCCAGAACAAAACACTCTGCTTCATGACTTCTCTGAAGGTGTACCTACTATTGATAGAACCTTTGATTGTGCTTGGTCTGTTGAGTTCCTTGAGCACGTTGATGAGGAGTATCTTGATAACTTTATGAAGGCATTTCAGTTAGCAGACAAGATGGTCATTGCTACTGCTGCACCTCCTGGAACACCTGGTCATCACCACGTCAACTGCCAACCACTTGAGTATTGGATTGATGTGTTTGATAACTATGGGTTTGAGTATTCACCAGAGGTGACTGAAACAATTAAGAGTATCTCTTCAATGGCAAAACCATTCATCAAGAGACACGGGTTTGTAATGTTTAAGAAGTGAGGTATTATGAAAATTGAATTTGGTGGTGGGGAGAATCCCAAGAGACCTGATTTCCGTCAGGTAGATATTCGTAAGATGAATGATGACACAATCGTCTGTGCTGCTTGGGAGATTGACCAGCATGTTGATGAGAACTGTGTCACTGAAATCTTTTCAAGACATTTCTTTGAGCACCTGACACATGACCAGGCAAAGAGAACTCTCGACTCTTGGTATAAAATTATGCAGAAGGGTGGTAGAGTGGAGATGCTTGTACCCAATATGAACATGCATATCTGGCAGTGGTTGAACTGGGATAAACTCAATGACAAACAGAAAGACCACATGAGAGCAGGCTTCTGGGGATGGCAGAGAGAAGCAGATGAAAGTTCTTGGGACTTGCACAAGGCAGGTTACGATTATCCAAAATTAAAAGAACTAGTAGAGGCACATGGGTTCACTGATGTTAGACTACTAGCACGTAACGACCATGAATTTAAACACCTACACGTTGACTTTATTAAACCATGAGATTATTTGCAGGACCTTGCTCACTTGAATCTAGAGACATCTGCTTTGAGGTAGCAAACAAAATTAAAGAGACAGTATCTTGGGCATCACTGATTGTCCCTGATGGTATTGACTATTACTTCAAGACTTCCTTTGCTAAAGAGAACAGGTCAAGTTCCACCAGCTTCATGGGACATGGGCTTGACTATGCCAAGGAAGTCTTTACTGACCTGCGTGCAGAAGGATTTAAGATCATCACTGATGTGCATGAGACCTGGCAGGTAAAAGAGATTGCACCCTATGTGGACGCACTACAAATCCCAGCATTCCTGTGTAGACAGACACCACTTCTTCGTGCTGCTGCTGAGACTGGACTGCTGTTGAATGTGAAGAAAGGACAGTTCCTTGCTCCTAATGATACTAAGAATATTGCTGATAAACTGAAAGACTTTGGTTGCGAAGACTTCTATCTGTGTGAGCGTGGGACATCATTTGGATACAACAATCTGGTTGTTGACTTCCGTTCTATCCCTATCATGAAACAGTATGGTAAGGTATGCTTTGATGCAACACACTCCACACAACTCCCTGGTGGGTGTGGAAGTACCACTGGCGGAGAGAGACAGTATGTTGAACCCCTAGCGAAGAGTGCTCTTATATGGGGTGCTGATGCCCTCTTCATGGAGGTGCACCCCAATCCTGAAACTGCTTTGTCAGATAAGGAATGTCAGATTCCCTTAGACCAGTTCCCTAACATGCTTAATCGCATTCTGCAAGTCTAAGGGAGTATCGATAGAAAAGATTGAGTGCTCTGTCTTATAAGTTTGGATAGGCACATCATTATCAATAAACCTAAGTTGCTCAAGTTTCTCTACTTTTTCAAGTGGGGAAACTTTTAGTTTGTAGTAGTCTTTTAGGAATGATTTCTTGTAACCATAGATTCCTAAGTGTCCCCACATATCAACAGCATTGTATGGGATAGGACTTCTACTGAAATAGATTGCTCTACCACTGGTGCTCAGGACAACCTTACACTTTGATGGGTCAGTGTTCTTAGTTGGGTTGTGCTTGGCAACAGGAGTCACAATATTATGAAGTGGGTGCTTCATCATGAACTCATACATCTCAAGGATTGCCTTGGGTGAGATGAATGGTTGGTCTCCCTGAACGTTGATGATATTGTCTGCATCAATCTGGTCAAGAGCATTTACAATACGCTCAGTGCCAGACTCTGCTTTCTTGTCTTGGAAGATTACATTAGGACCTTTCAGTTGGTCACGAATCTCAAGACTATCAGTGACAACATATGTGGGAATGTGAGTTTCCAGGCAACGGTCTGCCACTCTCTGAATGACAGTCTTACCATCAATATGTTTCAGGGCTTTACGTGGCAACCTTGAACTATCAAGGCGTACAGGAATAACTAGTGCAGTCTTCATGATATTTGATCCAAATGTTTTCGTAGTCTGATTTATTATAAGATCCTATTCCGTCGTGGAACCAAGGACCTCCAAGGGTAAAGTGAATGTTTGATACATCCTCTTTGAATTCGTATTCGTCTGCTAACCAGTTCCAAGTCTTAGGAAGTTCTCCTACACTGTCAGTCCATTTAAACTGGTGAAGGTCAAGACCATGTGCTGTATTAACATAGTCTAATGACAACTGCTTACACTTGCTGTTGTTGAACATCATAAGTGAAGACCAGTTCTTCATGGTGTATGGAGTTTGTGTTTCTCCATCAAACTTCTTCTGTGACTTTGGAATGTATTGGTGCTTGACAACCATCACATCATACTGGTCATCTTGCAGGTTCCATAATTTTGTGATATCATCTTGGAACAGCATATCACAGTCCATAAAGATTGACCAGCCTTTATACTCAGATAAGTATGGGGTTAGAAACCTTGAGGTCGAAAAGTCTGTTGAATCTAATGGTCCTCTTGGACGTGTTAGAATACCATCCAGATGTTCTCTCTTTATTAGCGTGATAGATAGTGGAGAAGTAGAATACTTATTAAGAGAATCAATTAGTAGCGATGTTGCTGCTCTTTCTCTTTTGTCATATCCAATGAAAATCCTTATCATTTCATGAAAAAAATAATTTTATGTTCTACATCAAGGAATCATTTAAGATTTTTGATTCCTCTGATTGAGAACCTTTGTAAGAGGTCTATCGTTCTATTATACTGCAATCTCAGCGAAATAACAAACGATAGTCTGTACTATAAACTCATTCAGTTACAAGGTATCTATAAGACCTTGATGGTGATGGACCTGTCTGATACACAGAATTTTGAATCATTTGCCAAGCAGGCAAATTGTCTTCTTGTAACTACTGGTACAAGCATTCAGTGGCATAAGTTTGAGTATGATTTGTGCAACAGAGTTCCTTGTGAGACATTCGCATTACAACACGGTGTATCGCAGGAAGGTATCACCAGGTTCCCAGAGTATGACTTCAGTGCTGATAATGTTCTGACTTGGGTAAAGGATGAATACATCTTGGATAATGTATCAACACCTAGAGAGAAGTTTATTCCTGTCGGTGTGCCTGACCACTTCTATGAAGAGATTGAGCAGATAGAGAATAGTAAGATGTTCTTTATGACATCGTTCTTTGATATTGAGAACTCACAGGACGATAAGATTATTAGGAAGATATACAATGAAGACTGGAAGGAAGAGACCTGGGATAAGATTGATGAACTGTGCTCTGGCGATGGTGTATACTTTATAGTAAGGCACCCTGCTGTGGAGAGACCTAATGTTCATCCCAAGTTTCTGAACATTGCCAGACGCCAGAACGTGGTGGTGGTAGACACAGACTGGTTGAGACGCAATCAGGTCAGCAGATCTCAGTTGTTCTCACTGGCTTCTGAATACTATACTGTCCATCCGTCAAGCACCTATGTGGACTGCCTGCTCAATGGTCTTGACTATACGCTCTTTGCCGACTATAATAAGAGTGTTTATACCAAAGAGTGCTTGCAAAGCCTTAATGCAACAAACCAAATTTGTAATCTCCTATTAGTAAAATGAAACAAGGAAAAGTGTGGGGTAAAACCGAACTAGTATGTGCAAATCATGCACTGGAATTTCACCGTATTGACTTTAAGAAAGGTGGTGTGTGCTCCAAGCACAAGCACAAGTTTAAGTGGAACGGTTTCTATGTTGTCTCTGGCAAACTGTTGATTCGTAACTGGCGTCATTGTCAGGGTCTGGTTGATGAAACCATCCTGGGTCCTGGTGATTTCAATGCTGTTGAACCTGGATACTATCACCAGTTCGAAGCACTGGAAGATGGTCTAGCATTCGAACTGTATTGGGCAGAGTTCAATCACGATGACATTGAGCGTGAGACCTTTGGTTTCACTAAGGATGATGAGTAAAACCTATGTGATTGATATCGATGGAACTATCTGTTCTCAAAAAGAAGTTGGGGAGTATGAAGGGTCTGAACCCTTCCCTGATCGGATTGCCCAGATTAACAAACTCTATGATGAAGGCAACAAGATTGTCTTCCTTACCGCCAGAGGTATGGGTATGTTTTCTGGCTCAGTTAAATGTTCCTATGATAGATGGTACAAGGTTACTCTTGAACAGTTGAAGAAGTGGAATGTCAAGTACCATGAGTTGTATCTTGGTAAGCCTGCTGGCGACTTCTACATAGATGATAAAGCACTGAAGGATACTGATTTTTTTGAATGATGGACAAGTTTGCTGGGTTGCCACCCATTTATTACATCAATCTTGATGGAGAACCAAATCGTGCAGAGTCACTTGAAAATCAATTCAAGGAGTTTGAGATTGAAAACTTCACCAGAATCTCTGCACATGATGGCAGAGAGGATGATCTGAGTGATATTATCAAGGGATGTTACCCAAAGGGTTTGACCTCAGGTGAGGTGGGGTGTGTTACTTCTCATCTCAAAGCACTCAAGCATTATCTTGATACTTCTGATGCTCCTTGTGCATTGATTATGGAAGATGATTGTGACATCTCCACAGTCAACTATTGGAACTTCACCTGGTCAGACTTCTACAGGTCCAGACCATATGCATATGATGTGATTCAACTTGCCGTAATCAATCCAGCACAGGTTCATCTGAAGATGCACCGTAGGTTTGTGAATGACTTCTCTACTGCCTGCTATTTGATTACCAGACACCACGCACAGAAATTGGTTGACTTACACTGTCGTGGTGGTGGAAAATATAAACTCGATCAGAATGTGAAACCCCGAGCAGTCGCGGACGACTTGGTTTACAACTCTGGTCTCACATATGCCTGCCCACTCTTTCTGTATAAGATTGAGTTGGGTTCTTCTATTCATGATATTCATGTGGACGTATTCCACAAGTCAAGTCATGATGCTCTGTGGGATTTCTGGAAAGAGAGTTCACCACAGATGGACCTTGATACATGGAAGGGAATCTTTGAGTTGGACCCATACTCAGGTACCCTTCCGCCAGGATTTGAAAACAAATAGTGTTGACAGAACTTTACATTTACTATATAATAATGTAATAGTTCTTTACAATACTATGACCGTAACAACAAACGAGTTTGGGCAACAGAATATGTGGGCAACCGAACCCCGTATGTACATTGACCCTAAGGATGCTCTTGAGACCAATTGGGAAAGAGCAGAGAAGGCAAATGGACGCTGGGCTATGATGGGTATGGTTGCAGGACTTGTGTCCTATGCCACAACTGGTAGTCTGTTCTTCTTCGGACTTTTCGGTATTTGAACTACTTGACGTAGTAATAAATACCCACTATAATATCACTTTATACCAAAAACATGGCTTACAACATCACTCTCCAATCTCCTGATGGCACTGAATCCGTTGTTCAGTGTGAAGAAGATCAGTACATCCTAGATGCTGCAGAGGAGGCAGGAGTCGATCTACCTTATTCATGCCGTGCTGGCGCTTGTTCTTCTTGCGCTGGTAAAGTAATCAGTGGAACGGTAGATAATGATGAACAGTCTTTCCTTGACGATGATCAACTTGAAGAAGGTTGGGTTCTGACTTGTGTCGCATACCCCAAAAGTGATTGTGTTATTCTCACCGAACAAGAGGAAAATCTCTGATGGAATTCTTAGCAGTAATCGCAATCGTAGGTGCCGCAGCAGGCGGTGCAGCATATCTCACAAAACAAGGAGCAAAACAATGAACGAAAAAGCAGAACGCATTAATGGTTGGGCAGCAATGCTCGGCATCATCGCAGCAATCGGCGCATACGCAACCACAGGTCAACTGATTCCTGGTGTATTCTGATGCTTGTATTCTCAGCAATGGCAATCGCTGGGTTTATTTTTTGGGCAGCATTCATGACTGATAATGTTGATGACGATGATGAAGGTCCAGGTGGTGGAATGCTAACACCAGCGTACGTTCCAGTTCAATAATGCTATACTCTGTCCTATATACGGGACAGGGTTTTTTTATATGCCTAGAAATGAACTGACTAAGGATGAAATCAAGTGCCACGTCCTTAAGTTAAAAGATGAGTTGTATCACGAATCATACTCAGAGGGCATAACTTTCTTGGCACATCAGTATCTCAATCGAGTCTTGGATAAACTTGATGAGTATGCCAGATAATAAATATCTAAAAAGACCAAGATGTCTGTTAAGTCTGCTGTACTTATAGATAATTTTTTACCACAAGAAACCTTTGATAGTATCTCTGCTAGAGTTTCTGCATCTCCTAATTACACCAGCGATAAAGTTGCTGATTATGTTAGAGATGATTTGTGGGATGAAGTCACCCGTTTAGTTTTTGATAAATTAAAATCTATCGGACTGTATGAAGAGAGATTTGAAACTGATAAAGAAGTAGCAAATTTTTCCTACAATCAATTCCGTCCCAGAAATTATGGTCACGGTAATATGTACGGACCACATATAGATAATGGTTCTTATGTTCTATACATTCATCCACATTGGGATGAAAGTTGGGGAGGTAAGTTAAAACTTACAGAAGCAGTAGAATCAGAATATAGAAATGGTATCTTTGCAAAACCAAATAGATTTGTTTGGATGAATCCAAGCGTCATTCATGATGTATCTACCACGTCGGAGAGTGCAACTCATTCAAGAGTAACCAACTTAGGATTTCTTAATTCTTGCTTCGATTTAAACCCGATTGGTGTAGAATACATAAATATTTTTACGACTCATTAATCCTAGTTCCAGGTGAAAAAGAACATATTCAGCAAAGCAATAAAGCAACTCAAGTCTACAGAGGTTGACGATAGGATCCAAAAGTTGGATGAGTCAAGCCCTACTAATAGCATATCAGGATTATATTCTCTGAATGAACCTGGACAAAGACTGAGTAGTCCTGATCCAGCGAGAGTTTTTTATCCAGATGCTGATGGTAATTGGCCAGATGGTATTCCTGGAACTCCTGGAGAAACCAAATATGTTAGACCTGCTGGATACTGGGATGAAGGACCAGGTACATCACCCGCAAAAGATTGGGATGTTTTTTATGATGCTGACTTTAGTTACGCAACACAGGTTGAAAATCCTAGAAATACTGACACTATAATTGATCCTAATAGTGGATTTGTAAAATCAGAATTACCACCTAACAGTAGAAGTTTTATCTTAGGTCCCATTGTTGATTCTTATCTTCATGATCATGGTTATGACAATATAACAAGGGTTGGTTATATTCAAAAAGATACAAGAGAGTTTGTTCTTCTTGGATATATTGAGGGAACTTGGGGAAATGATAACAATGGTAATAAAATTCGTGCTGATGGATATGAGCAAGGTAATTCAGCAAGAGTTTGGGATGGTCTAGAGACTAGTTTCACTGCGGTAAATGGTAACTTTACCTGGGAAATGCTTCAATGGTTTCATAATAAACTCAAGATAGGTGCCTACACCCAGAATGTTGCATACTTTCTTTCTGGTGGTGTTGGGTGCTGTGTTGGATGTGGTGGTGATGATCAACCACCAGGTGCTGTTGGTGGTAATGGACCAGGTGGACCTCCTCCACCAGGAGGTCCAGGCAACGTAGGTAGCGGACCTGGTGCAGGTGGTGGACCTCCTGGTGGTCCTCCTCCTTTTGGTGGTCCACCAGACCAAAGTCCTCCACCTACTGAAGGTAATCCTCAGAATCCTCCAAAGAAGGGTGGTCCAAATGAATCTGGATATCCTTGGGGAGAAGATGGTAGACCAAGAAAGAGAAGAAAACCAGGTGATCCTGGATATGATCCTGGTATAGATGGTGATAGCTCAAAGTGGGATGCAGAAGGTAACCCCATAGGAGATGATGGAGAACCAATTACTGAACCTGAAAAATCTCCTCAGGAAGTATATAATGATGCAAAAGGTTGGGCAAAAGATTTAATAGGTAAAGCTATTGATGCCCTTCCACGTAATAATATTGGTATAGCTGGAAAAGTATTTGGTGACTATCTTACAGATAGGGGACCAAAAGTAATTGATAACAATTATCTAGGACAAAAATATGTTGATGATTATGTAAAGAATGCTAATCTTGTTCCCAGACCTGGCGATGATAAGTTGGTTTTTTCTGGTCCAGATAATGTAATTGCCACCAGTAGTCCAGCATCATATGATTCCAAGACAGGGATGGTTAATATTCCTTTCAATTATGACTTTAAAACTAATGAACAAGAATTCCCTGGAGGGGGAATGAATGCAGTTCGTAGAGCAATTTACGATAGAATAGGACCATATGCTGGTGATAGTAGAATTAATGTTCTAGGTATTGGAGCTCCTATGCCTGGATTTGCATGGGCGATTGATGCAGCAAAAAGATTGGGTGGTGCATCTCCTAAAAAAGGACTTGTCAGTATTCCTTTTGAAAAGTTGGCAAAATTAAATCCTACGGCAGCAAACATACTCAATCCTGGATGGCAAATTAAAAAAGAATCCGTAGCACCTGAGAGACGTAAACAAATTCTACGTGAAGTCAAAAAACCATATGTTCTCCCTGAGGCAGCAACACCAAAACCCATGAAGATGAACTTCAAGGGTAAGTTCAGTGCTCAGAACATGCCTAGTGTTACTGCATCAAAGCAGTCTGATGATATGGTCAGGTCAAAGAACGCAGCAGGTCAAACTTGGAGAACCAAGGACAAGTACTGGGGTGGTTATGAGAGTACTGAAAGAATGAACGTCGTGTATGACAGAGCTGGTCATGGTGACCTTGCTTTCAACATGGTGGTCAATGAGAATCAGAAAGCAAAGAATATGCAAGAGCGTAAGTTGCAGGAGCATTTGAATACTCTGGCTCATGATGCTGCTATGAGAAAACTTGATTCCTCATATCAAAGTCCTTTCCGTAATACTCAGACTGAGGAACAACAACCTGTTGAGGAACCTAAAGAACCTAAGGCAGAAGTCGTCAAGAAAATTACCAAGAAACTGAAGGGTGGTGACTATGAAGGTAAACCTGCCAAGAAGGATTATCCAAATGACCCACCACAGAAACAAATCAATGGTTACCATCCAGACCTTGTGACGGGTCAGAAGGTGGCTAGTAGGTTCAACAGACTTGATCCTGTTAGTGCCAGAGCGACTCCCAAGACAGCGTACCCAGCGATTGATAAGAAGGTAGAGAAAGCAAAAAGGGAACCCAAGTAGGGTTGACAGGTAGTGGAAACCGTAGTATACTAAATATCTCAACGACGTTAAGAAACGTAACGTTCCTTAAATAGTTGTATAAGTCCAATCGGGTTCGACTCTAAACGCCCTAATATCCACGGCTGAGGGTGTCGTGGAAATAATACTTACCTGGTTCGCTCCCCCGAACTCCTATAAACCCTTTTTAAATACAATGGCTAACATTACTCTTTCGCGTCAACGTGGCGCATCCGCTTGGGAAAACTTCTGCGATTGGGTCACCAGCACTGATAACCGTCTCTATGTCGGTTGGTTCGGTGTTCTGATGATTCCTTGTCTTCTCGCAGCAACAACTTGCTTCATCGTTGCTTTCATCGCTGCTCCTCCTGTGGACATCGACGGCATCCGTGAACCAGTTGCTGGTTCCCTCATCTATGGCAACAACATCATTTCTGGTGCTGTTGTTCCTTCTTCAAACGCAATCGGACTTCACTTCTATCCCATCTGGGAAGCTGCCTCTCTTGATGAGTGGCTGTACAACGGTGGTCCTTATCAGTTGGTTGTCTTCCACTTCCTGATTGGCATCTCTGCTTATCTGGGTCGTCAGTGGGAACTGTCCTACCGCCTGGGTATGCGTCCCTGGATCTGTGTTGCTTATGCAGCACCTCTGTCTGCCGCCATGGCAGTCTTCTTAGTCTATCCTTTCGGTCAAGGTTCCTTCTCTGATGGTATGCCTCTTGGTATCTCTGGTACTTTTAACTTCATGCTTGTATTCCAAGCAGAACACAATATCCTTATGCATCCGTTCCACATGCTCGGTGTTGCTGGGGTATTCGGTGGATCT
>Ga0209645_1000564_pt1 | contig 19031 bp, 18 predicted proteins | sample ETNvirenome_6_30_FD_184070 | JGI IMG/M metagenome (GOLD analysis project Ga0209645, IMG submission 184070) | Marine viral communities from the Pacific Ocean - ETNP_6_30 (SPAdes) (version 2) | ecosystem: Environmental > Aquatic > Marine > Oceanic | place: Pacific Ocean | collected 2013-06-19
TAGCAACTATTTAATATATACTTTTATATATAGTAGTAAAACTAAATTTAGTCCAATTGATAAATCAGATATTATAATATCTGATATCGATATATTTTCCGTCTCGCGAAGAATATCACACCGACAAAAAAGAGCTTAAATTTTTAAAACACTTTGTATATAGTAAAGTCAGAAAGTTAAGGTAATGAAATATAAATTTAAGATGCCTCCCTATGAGCACCAACTTACTGCTCTAAGGAAAGGTTGGAACTTAGATGAGTTTGCATATTTTATGGATATGGGAACTGGTAAGTCTAAGGTTTTGATAGATAATTTTAGTGTACTATATGACAAAGGTTATATAGGTGGTGTTCTTATTATCGCACCAAAAGGTGTATATAGAAACTGGTCTAGTAATGAAATACCAACCCATATGCCAGAACATGTGTTAGCAGACATTTGTATATGGCAACCTAATCACACACAAAAGTTTTTAACGACTTGGAAAAAGTTGTTTGAGGATAATTACAATTTAAAAATATTCTTAATGAATATTGAAGCATTTAGCACACGCAAAGGTGTAGAAGTAGCAGAAAAGTTTTTGTTGGCTCATAGCACACTTATGGCTATAGATGAAAGCACTACAATAAAAAGTAAGAATGCTAAACGCACTAAGTCAATAGTGAAGCTTGGTAAAATGGCAAAGTATCGTAGAATTATGACTGGTAGTCCAATAACAAAAAGCCCTATGGATTTGTACACACAATGTGAATTTTTAAACCCAGAGTTACTTGGTCACAAAAGTTTTTATAGTTTTCAATATGAGTACGCAATAATTAAAAGACGTAACTTAGGTTCATATAGTTTTAACCAAATAGTAGGATATAAAAACCTAAAGGAGTTAAATGGATTGTTAGATAATTTTAGTTACAGAGTTAGAAAGCAAGATTGTTTGGACTTGCCAGACAAAGTATATACAAAGCGAGTTGTGGAACTTACACCAGAACAAGCTAAAATGTACAGCGACTTAAAAAAGATAGCACTTGGTATATGTGAAGAGGGTACAGTCACACCTACCACAATATTGACACAATTACTCAGGCTACAACAAGTTTGTTCTGGACATGTAAAATTAGATGATGGCACAATAAAAACTTTTTCATCTGCTAAAATAAAAGAGTTAGAAGCAGTTGTTGAAGAAATAAATGGCAAAGCTATTATATGGGCTAACTTTACACATGATATTGAAAGCATTGTAGAGTTGCTAATAAAAATGTATGGCGAGGATAGTGTGGTTTCTTACTATGGTGCTACTAGCACAGACCAACGAGATTATGCTATGTCATCTTTCCAAAACCCAGATAGTCCAGTAAGGTTTTTTGTAGGACAACCTAGAACTGGTGGTTATGGTCTTACACTTACTCAAGCATCTACCGTGATATATTATAGTAATAGTTATGACCTTGAGGTTAGATTACAAAGTGAAGACCGAGCACATCGTATTGGTCAAGTGAATAAAGTAACATACATAGACATTATTGCAGAGAAAACAGTAGACGAAAAAGTTCTACAAGCCCTAAGAAGTAAAATTGACATAGCAAGTGTAGTTTTACAAGAAAATGTTACAGATTGGATAGTTTAGTAAAAAAATGACTCCGTATAAGCTCGATACAGTCATGAGAGCAAGGGTTCCGTGTGTGTTTGTACCTTAAAATTACTTCCCATTCTTGGTCATGTAGGCAGTAGTCCCCATATAAGTTCCTACTATTCCAGCCCCAGAAATGTAGAATAAATTGCTAATATCAGCTAAAGCCTCTACTCTTTCTATAGGAACAAGAAACATAGCTAAAGTAAACACACCCATGCCGATTAATGTGTATCTTGCCATGCGTAATTGTGCAAGATTTTTGCGTAATTTAGTTTCTGTTTCTTTTATTTCTTTTATATGACTGAGTTCGTCGTCGGAGACTACACCATCACCATCAATATCATACTCAGCATATTTAGACTTTTTTTGTAATTGTTTCTGTGTCATGCTAATAAATCAATCCTTGGTTTTTGTTTATTACTCTAAAGTTTCCTGATACAGATATTCTTTCAGAGTCTGATTTAAATGGATTTACGCTGTGTCTTAATTTTGCAGGAAAAATAAACATTGTATTTACGACGGGAAAAAACCCATGTGAATATTTTACTCCATCCATAGCTTCACCATACTCAAAGTATATTGAGCCTGGACCTGCAGACTTACCCTTATATTTTTTATTTTCTTCTATTAAAGTTTCATCTATTTTTAAATATAGAACAAAAGATAAATCACCATCATGTGTATGTGAAGGATTTGATTCTTTATTTCTCATAAAGTTGATCCATAAACTTTCTAAATTATATTGAGGCGTTTCACTATCTTGTTGGAGATAAGTTTTATTCTGCTCAGTTCTATAATCTTGTAGTACCCAGTTCATATTCTCAGCAAAAAATTGTATATCATCATCACAAAAAGCATTTGTTTTTTCTATTACACTCACTAAATTTTCTTCGTGTGATTTACTTGTTTGTAACCCTCTTCTCAAAACTTCCTCACAAAAAGAAGGCTCTATACAATAACCTCTTAGGAAAGGTCCAAAAGCCATTGTTCTTGGTTCCTCTAGTTGGTAATTTATTATATTGTTACTTGTCATCTACTCTCCTTATACATCCAAGCTAGTGCAAATAAAAACCCAATGACAGTACAAAACAAAAATATCCAACCAATTACTTCCCAAATCTTTCTGATAAACTGCTGTCTATCATAAACTTCTTTTTGTCTTTGTTTTCTAATATCTGCTTCCATTTGCAATATTTCATTCCAAGAGTTAGGACCGTGATAAAAGTTAATAAAGGTTTTGAGTTCTTGCCTTTGGGCTTCTAATTTCTTTTTTGCAGTAAATGCTTCAATCGCACTTGCTTGTATTTCTTCACCTTTAAATAACTTCATCAAGGGTGAAGCTTTTTTAGCGGATTTTTCTACATTGTCTATATCACTAATAGCCGTCATCCAACGACTAAGATCTTTACCCATAGATTCTATTTCACGTCCAGCTTGAAAGCCTCTTTTAATCGCATTGAATGCTGTGTTCGCGGCTGTGATGGCTACTCCAATAGTTGCTGGATCCATGACACCCTCCGCTTAACCTATTGGAAACTTTTGTAGATTAGCCATTCTTTGTACTAAACGTTCCGCACGATTGGTAACTTGACGATACCATTTAGAGTCTTCCATTTGTAATGAGGCTTCAATCCAGTCCTCTTCAGCAATGGCTTTATTCATCTTTTTAAATTTGCTAAGTCTTGGTCTACCCATATTGAACATCATATTTGCCAATATAAGTTGTGCTTCTTCAGGTAAATCATCAAAGTTTTCATATAGCACCTTACATTCTTCTAATGTAACTTTAATATCTTCTTTAAATAAAGCATTTACTCTTTCTTCAGATACCTCTGCACCAACTGGTTTGCCATACTCTTCATCCCACTCAGTAATTAAATGCCCTATACCACAAGTCGGTAAGTTTAAATGGTCTAGATATATGGCATTAACACAGCCCTCGTCTCGTTTTAATTCTTGTTGTAGTTGGTCTATATTCATTAATTTTTTCCCGTATCTCTTTTGCCTTCCACAGCTAACAACAGTGATCTGGCTCCTTGTCGCATGAATGATTCATCCTGACCTTTCATGACCTCATCTATTTTTGGCACACTTTTTGACCGATTGACAAGATCTATTAACACATCTTCGTTTCTGATAATATTTTCAGGAGCTACATCAGGGTCTGGAAACTCATCTTGTAATCCAGTTTTTAAACGCTGTTCCACCATTCTAGCTCTTACTTCTCCAGCATTTCTTCTATAAATCTCATTGGCTAACATATTTTTTAAAGTTTTTCTTAAATAACCCTCACTACCATCACTAATTTGTGATAAAATTCCTGCTGGATTACTTCCATCTGCTCTACGTTCTATGAAATCTACTAGATGTTGTACTTCGTGCATCAATACTTCTTCTAATGTTTCTCTTGTAAATTTATTTTTTCCAGACATCGCAACCAAATCTTTTCCTAAGGTTATTTCACCTCCCATAGCACTCGCCGCTCCACCTAATTGTGGAACTTCATCAGGGTCGTCACTCATTCTTACTGTCACTTTTTTTAATCTTGGGTATTGAACAAATAATTCAGGCATACCTTTTAAAATATCTGTTAATTTAAAAGTTTCATCCATCGTTGTTTTTGCGTTAATTTCTTTATCATCAAAAGTTTTAGTATTAAAAAATTTTTTAGGAATATACATTTTACTAGTATCTAATTCAAAACTTAATCTACCGTCTATGGGGTCTTGGAAGGATTTATTTTTTTGAAATGTCCCTTCCATACCTTTTTTAGGAATCATATCTACATGTTTTTTCAATATTTTTGGTCCATCTTTAGCATTATGTGAGGCTATAATATTTAGCTGTCCGCTTTTTACAGCACTTGGAGCTCTCACTGCATTTAACAAAGCTAGATTAATACCAAAATCTGTTGTAAATTGTGTTGCACCTTCAGTAAATAATGGATTATCTATAGAGGCTATACCAAGCTCTCCCCTCATAGCTTTTCCAGGAAGTTGAGCACTTTCAATCATAGATTGTACAAACTGCGGAACAGCTAACTCAAAGTTACCTTTTGTTCCATATTTATCTCTTTCAATGGGTAGGAGCATACCAGTATATCGTGGTGGTGGTAAAGCGTCTGATGGATTAAAAGCAGTCAGATTTGCAGTATCAGGGGTTATGGTATTTTCCGTCATACAAGTCCGCCTATCCCTGCTCTACTTGATATGGCACTTCCCGTAGTGTCAAATGGAAACAGAGAGGCAAAGTTCGTGCTAGATGGAGGACTACCAACAGAACCACCACCTGACACCGTGGGAAGATTCAAGTTCAATGTGTTTGGTGTGATTGTATTTGTTTGTACTTCAGATGTCTGTATTGGTTCACCAGTTCTTTTAATTTCTTCAGCAGGAGCTTCTTTTCCAGCAGGATCACCAAAATCAGTCAAGCCATACTCACGAGCGATAGCATTAAATATTGGAGTAAGTTTTTCTATATTTAAAATACTAAACTTTGATTGACCAAATACTTTTTCTAACTGTGCAACTGTTGGCGGAGTAGATAAAGCTTTAGCCAATAAATCTGCTTTCATAATAGTGGCTATAGCACCAAGATCTAAATTGTTAATCAAAGCACCAACTCTTGCACCAGTAGCCATTTGACCACCAGTATCTAATGCTTCTTGTGTAAAATGTGTATAGTTCCTAATGTTTTTAAGATTTTTAAGGTACTCACTAGCTTCTTTAGGATTGGCTTTATTAACAAACAGAGGTTTTAGTTTAGCATATTTATCAGTACTAAAGTTGGTCAACTGATTCATTTCGTCTACTAAAGCTTTGGCATTTACAACCTCTACTCCAGGAGCCATTGGCGAAGTGCCTTTCAAAGATGGGTTTTTGAATATATTATCTAAAACAGCATGTCTTAGTTCTGCAACTTTTGGGTCATTAAAACCACCACTAGCATTAACAAAGTCTTCTATTTCTTTTGCTGATGCTTTTTCAATAAAACTTTTTGCAGTTTCAAGATTGGTTAAAGCTTTCTTTTGCAACTCTTTAAATACTGAGCCATCTAAAAACTCTATGTCCTTAGAAAACTTTGCTAGTTTTGCTCTGGCTTGTTGTGATGGAAATAATTCTTTAATTAGATTTGGTTGTTTTTGTAAAAGTTTACCGATTACATCTCCAGCTTGTCCTGGATTATGAGTAGCATAATTTATAAAAGCATTAGCAAAATCATCTTTTAAAACTTTTTGTGAAACTAAATCCATAGTTTTATTTTTAGAAGCATTTTTTACAAAGTCTAAAAACAAACCAAATGACTCTTCATCGACATCGCCATTAAATATACGACTGACTACTTTTCTAGGTTGTAATCTACCATTAGCAGTAAAAAACTCTTTAAAATTACTTCTATGTACAACACCAGTACGCAACTCAAATAATTTTTTACCCTCATTCATGAACTTAATCATGTCCTTACCGAACACATTATTTTTCACAGTAGGGTTAGTTATTGTTTGATCAATTAATTCTACTATCTCTTTTGCTTGTCTGCCTACTGAGCCACCTTCTTGTATCAAGTCCGACAAATCATTTCTAATAGTAGTTATTTGTTTTAATGCTGAAAAAGTTTTTGTAGCACCTAAATCAGTCGTTACTAATTTTGATACAGTAGGGTCTAATATATTAACAAGCCTTTGTAGTTGATTACCTAAATCACCTCCAGGAATATTTAAACCTACTGTTGATTTATCTGCTGGGTTTTTAGGGTCTGGTTTAGCTCTTGTTCTTATACCATATAATAACTCTTTAGCTTTAGCCACAGCAGGAGACAAATCAAATGTTGCTCCTGCAGAGTTTGCTTTTTGTGATGCTTGTAAAAACTTTTTATCTATTTGTAGATCTAATGCTTTTTTAAGGTTTGTAGCATCTTCAGTAATTTTTTGGAAAACTTTTGTGCTGTCAGGATTAATTTTCATATTGAAAGTTTCATCCATAAATTTTAATAAATCATTATTGTATTGGTTTCCCTTCATAAAAACATAATTTTCTAGCTCAGCCTGACTAAAGGCATTAAATCCTCCAGGAGCATTTGCTTTAGCTTCTAATTTTTTTAATATTTTTTCTTGTTGATTTAATCTTAATTCAGTAACTCTGCGAGATAATCCAGCCGCCTGAGCATAAAGTTTTGAACCTAGATTACTCTTTGTAGCTAATTGAGCTACTCCTAATAAAGGCAATCCTGATTTTTCTGCAAACTTTTGTGCCTCTAATCCCTCTTCAGGTACTTTTTTGAGTAACATATTAAAAGGGACTCCAGCTTCTTCACCTTTTAATTTAGCTACGATATACTTACCAGCTCCAGGAGCGAACTGATTTATTACACCTTCTACTAATCCTTGCAATGCTTGACTACCAGTAAACTGCTCAAAAAATTCATCTCTACTTTCATCGATACCTTCCTGAGCAAGTTGTTTATCTATCATATCTCCTATTACGTATCCTCCAGCAGTACCAAAAAGAGCATGCAGATAAGAACCAATAATAGCACCAGCAGTGGAAAGAGTACCAACAGTTCCAGTAACGTCACCTATATCTCCCATTATATCACCAAAACCACCTTTTGGATCTACTCTATAAACCTCACCGTCAGCAACTAGACTAAACACTTCTTCTCTTTTATTATTACCTACTTGTACACGGAAGTATTCTGATCCTGGATATTTATCCTCAAAGTATTTTTTTCTATCTTCAAAAAAGTCTTTTCTAGCTAGTTGATCTCTAGTTGTGAATAAATCAAAACCTTCTAAGGTGTTTGCATTGATGCCTTGATATCTTTCACCTAACACATCTTTCAATACATTTTCTACACGGTCTTGTTCTTGTTTCATACTTACAAGTACTTTATCAATACCTTCTTTATATCCCTCTACTTTTTCTGGCAATACGGTGTATGAAAAAAGTAATGGACTGCTAAGAAAATCTGATGTTGTACTAGCATCTGGCACTACTGCATCTAATAATGAAAAAATATCAGAGTCTGGAACCTCTACTAGTGAAGTGCCTTGAGGCGTTTTTGGTGTTAATTCTTCCTCAGTTGCTTTTCTATACATCGGTTTTATTTTTTCAAGATCCAAATCAAAATCAAACGGAAGGATTTGTCGTTGACCTATTGCTTGACTTCCAGGAGGAAATTTTGGTCCTGCTTCACTAGTAAAATCTTCAAAGTCTTCCACTTTTAATTATCCCTCACAATTAAATCTAATTGACCCATTCTAAACATTTGTTGTAGTATACTCATACCTTCAGGTGTATTTTTGTCTAGATAAGCATCAACATCTCCTGGCTGACCAAACCTTTCTTGGAAATTTTTAGCTAATACGTCTTTAATTCTTGGTACAGCTTGTGCTAGAAAATTATCAAAAGGTTTTGCACCACTCGGTGTAGAATCAATAACACTTTTAGCTATCTTGTGTATGCTAACATTAGTTGGTGATGCTGGGAGTCCTGCTCTGTTACCACCTTTAAATTGGAAAAACTCATTAGGTTGTATATTTTGTCCTGCATTTCTTACAATGTTTGCTTCTTCTTTACTGAGTATTTTATTCTTCCTTCTAAACTCTCTCATCATTTTTTCATGATGAACATATAAATCTTTACCTTGTAAATCAGTTTCAGCTAACACCTTAGTTGAATAATCTTTCTCTTTTTGTAGTCTAGCTGATTGCCTTGTAAACATTTTAGTAAGTAACTCAATACCTTCTTTAGTATTAGTCAATCCTGGAGCGGCAGTCTGTATCATGTTGATTTCTTCAGTGTTTAAGTTTCCAGGGAGGAACTGAGCAAAAGCTAATGCAAATTGTGTTGATACAGATTTTAAAGCTTCACCAGAAGCTATACCACCACCAAAAAACTCTTTGTACATATCAGGGTCAGTGTTTTGTTGCACATATGCTTTCATCGGTGGGAAAGCATCTAATAACTTGCCTAAAAATAATCTTTGTGGTGCAAATAAACCAGTTTTAAAGGTTTGAGCTAGTCTACCAGATTCGTTAGCAAGTTCACCCATCTTTGTTACGTTTTCTAATCCTTCATCACGTCTTTCTATTTTCTTTTTCAGTATATCTAAAAATGTTTTCTTTTCATCAGAACGAGGATCATACTTAGATTGTGATATTGTTTTTGCATCAAAGTATTTTTTAAATAATTCTTGTCTATAATCTCTTACACTTGCTTCAACATCAGCTTGTTCCATACCATCTAAATCATCATCACTTATACTTTTCCTAAAGTTGTCAGTCATTTCGTTAACAACTTTTATAAACTCTGTGTCTTGTCCAAATATTTTAGGTCGTAAAGCTTCTAAATTTGTTTGTGCCTCAAGTTTAGCTTCTGTAGAAGACTTAACATCAGCTAATATAGCTCTGTTTTTAGTAAAATCTTGTATCAATTTTTGTGAATCACTTAATGGTGTTTTACCTTCAACAAGTTGCATGATGGTATTATCATATGGATTACGAGTATAATAACCAAACTCAGGGCTACCAAAACTTTCTAACTTTACTTTTCCTTCAATAATCTCTTGACCGATTGTTTGTGTTAATGGATTAAAAGCTACTTTACGTCCGTCTGGACCTTCAATCACTTGTATATCAGCTTCTTTAAATTTGTAATTACCATCAGGTTGTATTGTTGCTAAACCTAACCCCTCAAAAAACTGTACCTTTGGTGCTCCAGGAGCTAATGATGTAGATGCCCCAGTTTTTTTATTGACTAAAAATGTTGCTCCATCATCCGCTTTGAAGATTTCTGTATTTGGTGTACCTATTTGTGTGATCAAAGGTTTTATCATTTCTGCTCTTTGTTTCTGTGCTTCTTTTTTAGCTTCTGTAAAAGCAGTAGCTTCTTTATCTAAGGCATCTTGTTTTTCCTTAGCTTGTAATAAAGATAGCTTCATAATTGGATCAGCTAATTGTGTTGTTTGCGGATCTAAAACTGCATCAAGCAAAGTAGGACTTCTACCTACTATTTGACCAAACTTTGCTACTGTAAGTCCTGGAAGTGTTTCTGCATAATCCTTATACGCACTTGCACGATCAGAATATAAACCAGTATAATCAGAACGTTTTGGCATCGGCGTTAATTGTTGTGCTATTTTTATACCTTTGATAGGATCAAGTTGACCAAATATTCCGCTTTGTTGTAAAGCTAATCTCAACAAATCAGGACTACTACCTAGATTGCCAGTTGGATTTGCATTTACTGCATTCGTAGAACCAGTTCTTAACATAACTGGTGATTCACCACTTTGCATTCTAGCCATTGCTTCCATTTGTCTAGCTTCATTAACATTTGGTGCAACTGGTGCCTCTTCTGTGTCTAAACTAGCTATACCACCAGTAGATTCTATTACCGTCATTAACGGTTGTACTATAGTTAAAACAGATTCCGGAGTTTTGTCAGCATCTGCTTTACCGACCAACTGCCCCAACTCAGTACGACGCTCCTCCACCGAGGCTTCATCACCTCTGATAGCGTCCATAATTTCTTTTGGATTTTCCGCATTATCAATATTTTGAAAAAGTGTTTCAATACCAGACGCGATTCCACCGAGAGCCTCAGTTGATTCCACAGCCTCAGCTTCATCAAGTCCCGACGTAATACCACCCATCGGTTCATTTGTTTTAGGCATTTGAAACATTTGTCTTTGTAATACATTCATTAAAATAACCCCAGTTTACTTCCAGCACCGTATAAACCTAGACCAGTAATTCCAGCACCTAATGCTTGTTGAAACATAGGCACTTGCGGAGTTCCACCACCAGTCAAAGTTTGTATTTGTGTACTTGGTACACCTCTTAATATATCGCTATAAAAACTAAGTCTTTGTTGTGGTTCTAAAAATTTAAACCTTTCTCCAGCTAATCTTGCTTGTTCATCAGCTTGTCTCTGTGCTTGTTGCATACCACCAACTGATGTTAGAGCATTAATATCTTTTAATGCTTGATTTTGTGCTAACTCACCTAATCCAGCTTGTTGCATAGCTTGACTTGCTTGTTGTCCGCCTATTCCTGCTTCTTGTCCTGCAAGTTGACCTATTAATCCAGCTTGGTTAGCTTGGCGTCTTTGTTGATTTTCAAATGATGTCATAGCTGATTGTTGTGCTTGACCAAAGTTTCTAGCTAAGTCTTCAAATATTCTTCTACTTGCTACATCACCTAATTCACGTTGTGCTATGCCTTCCAATACACCCTGACGTGAACCACCAAACGCTCCAGCACCTATCGCTCCTGCTGATCTTCCTGCTTGTTGTTCTGCAAATTGTTTATTTAATTGTGCTAATGCTGATTCTGTTACTGCTTTTTGATATGGGTTCATAAATTCTTGAACCATAGTTGGGTCAAATATACCAGTAGATAAGCCTCCTGCTTCCTCCGCTCTGGTTAATGTATCTAATGCACTAGTTAATGTTTCTCCTGCTGTATCTAATCCAGCTCCAGCATCAGTCAAATATTGTTTATAATCACCTATACCTTGAGTGCCAACATCTGTTAAAGCATCTACGGCTTGTTGTTGTAAACCACTCAAACCTAATTGACTAGGCACTAAACTGGCTAATTGTTCTTCCGTAGGAGCTGTTCCAGCTAAAGCCTTAGCTTGTTCCATCAACCCAAGTTTATAGGCTTCTATCTCTGGGGCTTCTCTTTGTATTACGGTTTGTGATTCTGCCATTATGCTACCCTCTCAAACTTTTTCATCATTTGGTACATACGTTTTGCACCTTGCTGACGGTCACCACCTCCAGCACCTCTAACTGCTTTTGCATTCATGACGAACTCACCATCACTAAGCATTGCTGGAATAGAATCTGATGTTGCTGTTCCAGGACCAACTATTTCACCACCCTCTGCTCTTTCAACTGGCTCACCTACGGCTACTCTATTTTGATAATAAGGATTGTTACCATAAAAATTTGTAAACTTAAATCTATCAGGATCCATTTCCAATAAATCTAAACCAGTTAAAGGTGCTGGACCCATATCTTCTTCTGGCACAGTAAATATTGGTAGACCTGCTTTATCTAATCCGTATAAGCCTAAAGTTGCTAACCCTCCTATTGGGGCATACTTTTGAAAAGCACTTGGAGCTAAATCAGTTTTAGCTGTTTTTAAAGCATCTATTAAAATATCTTGTTTTTTATCTTTTGATAGTTCAACACCAAGCTCTTTAAATGTATCGTATTTACCTTGTGCTGTTTCTTTAGCTGATTTCATAATAGCATCTTTTGTAGGCATTATGCTTTCACGACTTGGTGATATGTATTTGTCGTAAAAACCACTTACTGAGTCAACTGCATCTCCAGCACCTTTTTTGAGTGTTTGCAATATTCCAGTATCTTGTTGTCCTTGCAATCCAGTTGGAAAACCTTTTTCAATCAGCCCACCTTGTACTGGTGGTTTTGGAGCACTAACTAATCCTGCATCTACAGCACTACCAGTAAACCCACCTTGACCAAATGCCATATTACCTAATCCAGCTAGACCACCTGATATAATAGCATTACGCAAAGCATCTTGTGGTTTTTGACCACCAACTAAACCTCCTGCTAATGTGCCTATACCAGTAGATAAAAACAAAGGCATAGTAGGCAACAAAAATGGAGCGGCGATAGGTAAAACTACTGGTGCAACTTTTTTGACTACTTTTTTCAAACCCTTAAATAGTTTTTTAATAAAAAACTCAGGTTGACCAGTATCAGGGTTTATAGAGTTTAATTCATTACCAACAATATAACGATACGGATCTAAGTCTAAATCACGCATTTGTTGAAATAACATATCCTTCAGTCTTGGATTATTATCCAATACTTCCATAGGTATAACAGTTTCACCCTCTTTAGCGTGAACTACATATGTATCACCATTACGACCAAAGTCAGCTAACATTTTAGAAGCATTTTCTAAAGTAGCTAAACCGATGGGGTTGGCGTTTGTTACATCATATGAAAGACTTGCAATACTCATATCACCATCTTAGCAGATAAAAAACTTTTATACAAGTGTGCAGTCAGTTATGAAACTGAGACTGTTACAGAACCCAATGCCATAGTTGAACTATTACCATCAACTCCTGCGATATTCAACAAAGATACCTTAACATCATTTCCAATTCTGTACAAGGTTCCTTCTTCTAAACCCACATCACTAGTAGGTAATGCAGTAAAAACTAATTTTGTATTTCTTCCCTCTCCAGGATTTGTTTGCTGTTGTATAAAAAAATCTAAAGAGGCAACTAAATCGTACATGTAATCAATTGATAATTCACCGTTTGGTTGTGGTAATCTTGGTGGGACTAAGTTTCTTGACATTATCTTCTACCGTCTGGTCTAATATCGACTCTTGGAGTACCTAATTTCCAAGCGACACCTTGTGCTGTGGATTCTAACTTCATATTAAAAGATCTACCACGCAACCGAACATTGACTAAATCTGTAAATTTTTCAACTGGTGTAGTTGCTGTGCGAGTTGAAGTGCCACTTGATGTATTATCATAGCCACTTCCTGGACCGTTTCTAGCTTGTAATGTAAAAGTCGCTGTAGGGTTGTCAGTGTTTGTTGTAGAACCTTCAAAAGTAATGTCAGGCAATAATTGTTTAATAAAAGTAAATTGATACCCATCACCAATATCTATTTGACTTGACTCAATTGATGCAGTCATCGCACTACCATCATCATCATTACCGTTCTCATGGTCAAATAAATAATTTGATCCTGCACCTATAGGGAATCTTCTAATGCCTCTATCATGCCAAGCTGTTCTAGTCATTGTTCCATAATACCATGTTTGGTTAGCATAATTATATATGACATATTTATTATTTTCTTCACTGTCTGCAGAAGGATAAAACCACCATATTTCTGACCATTGTGAATTAACTCCAGCTACAACTTTATCGCTTTGTGAAAAATTAAAATCAAGAAAAACTTTATCACGCACAGTACAAGCTATTTGTTGTGCTCTACCAGTATAGATATAAAAATTTTCTTTACCCATCCAAAACACTATATCATCAACAGCTACAGCGGAGTTTGGACTCATTATAGTTATGTTCTTTGATAGTTCTTGTAAACCAAATGTAAACGGTGGACCTATAAATCGCATACTAAACAAACTTCTATCCGTAAAAACTAATATTTGTTGTTTAGTTTCAACAGCTTGTACAAACGTAGATCCACTACTCAAACGTAAATCTCCTGCTGTATTTGTTGTATCTGGTGTAAAATTAGTTAATGATTCTTGTGAGCCAAAACGTATTAATAAAGGGTCTTGGGTAGTTGTTCCTATAGTGTTTGCACCAAATACGACAATATGCCTGTCAATATCAGATACTAACACTTGTTTAGCAATAGTAGGCACATCACTAGCACCACTTAAACTTGAAAGCAAAACAGCTCTTGTTCCAGTACCATTACTTTTATCCCAATAATAAATTGCACCATCTCTTGGGTTTATTAATAAATCTTCCCCAAAGTTATCATGTGTCCATAATCTAATTTCAGCAGTTGTGCCAGTACTCGCCGCCTCACCCCAACCAAATGTAGTTAGGTCAGCATTGACACCACCAAAACCTCCAGCACCCCAGCCATTGCCACCGACAGTTGTGTTTAACCCTACATTAATTTGGTATACACCATCTACACCAGAACCACCATTGCCAGTATCAGAACTAGTTGCTGTTGCACTTACTGTAATCTTATATGAGTTAGCGTTTACAACTGAAGTTATTTGGTGTTCTGTGTTTAAAACAGATGCAGTAATAGCATCACCCAAACTGACTGCACCAGATATAGTAACAAAATCATTTGCTACAGCACCATGTGTACTGTCTGTTACTGTAAGTTCAGCAGATCCGTTTGTAGCTGAAAAGGTAATACTATTAGTTGAAGTTTTTCTTATAGGTGTTACATCATTGTAAGTGCCACCCTCCTCTATATAGTATTTTAAGTGTGTCCCAACACCCATGTAATTTGAGTTATCAAGAGCAATCCAGTTATGTAATGCTCTAGCATCACCTAAATAAGTATTGTCAGAATACTTTACCCAACCCCCTATCTTTTCTGGAAACTGTGTATAAAACCTAACTTTTTCACAATCAAAAAACCCACCTTCATTCGAATATGAAGTTATCTCTCTATTGATTCCTGGTCTAAATTTTAAACTTGTTAATGGCATTTACACCTCTTTATTTTATTCACGATCCCACATATGACTAAACCACCCAGTAATTATAGTCTTTTCCTTTGTATTAGATATTTGACCTTTATGCGTATGTGTCCAATCACTAGACCAAATTAAAGTTTTACCTTTAGTTGCTGTTTCAGTAAGATTCTGATATTTAAACATAGTGCCACCGTCTGGTACATCATTTAAATATGTCATAAAAACTAAAACCCTTTTTATAGTTTTTCCAAAACCCCCACCTCTTTCACAATGCCAAGTTTTGTAGCCACCACCGATTTTGTAATGTTGGATTACAAGGGGTTCTGTAATACCAAATAATGCAAGGTTATTCAAATGAGGATAAGTTTCAGCATAAGCAAATAAGCTATCCCATAAATGTTTTGTATAATTTTGTATAGGTTCTTTGTTATCATCAGCAGAAACACAAAGATCTGTTGAGTCCTTTATATCCTTATGAACTTGATTATTAGTAAGACCTTCAGCATGACTATTTTTATTTTGTTTAAAAAATTCTATTAAATCGTCACAAATACTTTCATTACATTGATATCGACCGATAAAATCGTTCATTATTTATCTCCATTTAGGACCTTCAAACCATGCGACTAATGATTTTCTGATCCCGTTTGTAACTGGCGAAACTCTGTGTCTTAAATAACTTGGAAAAACTAAAACTGTACCTTTTGTTTTAATTGTTGGTGGAGGAGATTGACACTCATCAAAATCAAAATCACCACCACTATATTCTTCAGGATTGGATAATTGCACAGTTATTGATAATTTTCTATCTAAACCATTGTTACCATTCCAATCAATATCATGATGCCAATTATAATGTCCGTTTTCATTTGCGTGATATTCGGTATATTGCATCGCCGCTAATTTATAAACATGAACATTAAACGCATTACGGTTTGCAGTATCTACGTAATCATACAATAAATTTAATACTCTTTTATCTGTAATCCAAGAAACACGACTGCTTCTAACTCTTTCATCTGAATTATTATATGTCTTGGCTTTTTCAGTATTTCCTGCAAGAGGAATAATACTATCTATGATGTCATTATCTAATGCACCTACAAACATCTGCCAATTTTGCCTCATTAGTTGGGTTTGGTTGGAAACGTAACATCATGTGGAAAACCTGATTGTTGTGGTACATTAAGCAAATCTATTCTGTATTGCTTCCAAGCGTTTTGTTTTTCGGTAGAAAGTTCTGCCCAACGAACATCATTAGATAGTATAGGATCAACTTCTGCCTCTAACAAATTATCTCTTGTAAATCGTACTATACTAGCTTGTTTTGTATCTTTTGCTTCTTGTGTGACATTAGTAAAATCAGTTCCAATAGTAGCTCTTAAAGCATCTTTGTCAATATCTGTTCCAGTATCATCCATATCCAATGTAAAGGGTATCCAACCTAGTGTTGGGTGGTTTATTTCTAACTCAAACAAGGTATTAGAATCATTCCATGAAACTGCATTTCTGTATTCTGTTATTGTTATAGCCATATATTATCTCCTTAAGAAGTCCTTACCCAAATACTCACACAAGCAGACCCACTTGAGTTAGAGCTTGTATTACTTGTACCCATACATCTCCATGTTCCTGACAAACTGCTACCTGTGTTTGTGCCACTAGCGTTCACTGCAGATAAGTTACCACCAGATGTTGTTGTTCCAAAGTTTTGGAAGTTACCTCCAGACCTAAAAGCCATTGCGTATGAACCTACTGTGTTTTGTGAAGTACTTGGAGTACCTGACGGACCAGTTGGACCAGTAGGACCAGTTGGACCAGTTGGACCTGCCGATCCAGCACTTCCAGTTGGACCAGTTGGACCAGTTGGACCAGTTGGACCTTGTAAAGCCACATTTGTTACAGTTCCTTTTACCCAAGCTGAAGCAGAATCATCATATACAGCAAGTAAATCGGCTCCTTGGAAAGATGTTGTTGTAGTAAGACCAGTCAAAGAAGAACTAACATTTGCCGTATCTGTCACATCTGCACTTGCCTCAACACCATCTAACTTAGTACCGTCTGTAGCTATATCACGCCCATCAACAGTACCACCTACAACAATATCATCCGTAACAGTTAAATCATCTTGTACTTTCAAATCAACCACACTTAGAGAAGCAAAAGCATCTACAACAGCCGCTCCGCTTCCAGCACCGTCTAAATAAACAACTTTTGTATCTCCAGCAGGAATAGTTATATTTGCACCAGACCCTTGTGATATGATTATATTTTGTGATCCACTTGTACCGTTTTCAATTATATGCACTCGTTTCATTGTATTAGGGGCTATAGTAATAGTACAAGCCGAGTCTAATGTACCAGTATATTTAATAAACATGGCTCTTCCAGCATCAGAAGACCCATCTGCTATTGTTGTTGTATGAGTGTCAGCATTTGTTGTTATAGCTTCTGTACCAAAACCTAATGCCTCACCAATGAGTTCAAGGTTTGTATTTGTGGAAGTACCCCACGTTCCTGATTCATCACCAGTTGCGATTTCTTTTAATCTAAGATTGTTTACATATGTTGCCATTACGCTACCCTTTCAATCCAATTAGCTACTTGATCTGGCTCTATAATACCATATACATTTTCAGCACCAACCAAACTAGATGCACTAACTCCCGTTAAAGATAACACACAATTAGCAGATATTGCAAGTGTTCCTAAAGAAATTGTTGCAACATTGGTAGTAACTGATAAGTTAGAGTCCGCAGTTACAGACTCAGAGCCAAGTGCAGTAGTTCCTACTACTGTTGTTACTGGTGCTCCAGTTGTGGTTGTAATAAATTCATTGCCTAATGCTGTAGTTCCAGCATTACCAGTTACAGCGACCAGAGCAGTACCTACAACAGCTTCATCGCCTATGTTTACTGTTCCAGTAAGTCCAGTTTCAGTTACTTTAGCACCACCTCCTGCAAGAGCATCTCCTACAGCAGTTGTGCCAACATTGCCAGTTACAGAAAAATTACCAGTACCAGTGACCGTAACCGTTCCTACACTACTTGTTGCTACAGTTGAGGTCGGGACTACATCTTGTCCAGGGATTGCAGATATACCTCCACCCCAAATTCCATCACCCCAAGCACCACCACCCCAACCAGTTAAAAATTGGGTTTCAGCAGAAACTCCAGTAACTGATACAGATATTGGTATTTTAGGAAGAGCATTTCCAAGAGTAGTAGTGGCTGATACTCCAGTAGCAGAAATAGTAGCTGTACCCAATACTGATTCTGAACCTACAGCAGTAGTTCCAGTTACACCAGTTTCAGTAACTTTACTATCAGCAAGGACAGTAACATTGCCTACAGCAGTAGTTCCAGTAACTTTACTTACCGAGTAAGCAAACTTTAAAGTAACAGCACCAAGAGCTCCCGTGGCAGAAAGTCCAGTTTCTACTACTACACTAGTTCCAGTTACTCCTTCTTCACCAACAGCAGAAGTTCCTGCGACACCAGTAACACTTACATCAGCATCTAAAAAGCCTCCCCAAAAAGAGGATCCCCAAGTGCCATCACCCCAACCACTATTAGCCATAGCTTAACCTAAAAAGTTAAGCTATACGGATTATAGCGTTTGAAGCGTCAGCAGTTGGAAACTGTATTGTAAATGTGCCAGATGTTGATGTTTTGTTAGATGTAAAATCTAACACACAAACAGCTTTATTACTGTCAGAACTGTTATAAATCAAAGCTCCCATTGCAGTAATTGTTGCAGTTGTAAAACTTAAATCAGCAAAATCTGTAAACGCAGTAGTGCTTGATGTGGTTGGGTCAACTCTTGTTAAAGAACCACCACCAGTTGCGTATGTTCCACTAGATGCAACTTCACCAGTAGTAGTAAAAGCAGTTGTAGTCGCTCCTAATGTCGCAGTTGTGGATGATTTACCACCACTACCCTCTGCATAAAGTGCTAACTTAAAAGTATCTCCACCTGAGTTTTTAAAATTGTGTACGCCTTCTAGTAACTCTTTTTTGAAGGAAGTACACATTGCTTGTGCTATAGCCATATTAGAGTCTCCTTATATATTCAGCCGTTTCCTTTTGACCGTTAGATCTTAAGATATGAACTATACTAGCTCGTTCTTCCTTTCTTGCCAAGAGCAAATAATGGTAGAGTACTTTTTTAAGATGTTCTCTAAATTGATTAGCTTGTTG
>Ga0209645_1000565_pt1 | contig 19016 bp, 40 predicted proteins | sample ETNvirenome_6_30_FD_184070 | JGI IMG/M metagenome (GOLD analysis project Ga0209645, IMG submission 184070) | Marine viral communities from the Pacific Ocean - ETNP_6_30 (SPAdes) (version 2) | ecosystem: Environmental > Aquatic > Marine > Oceanic | place: Pacific Ocean | collected 2013-06-19
TCTACGCTCTAAGACTTCTCCGCAAAGTCTGCATTCCTTGTAAAAAACAGTCCACCATTTCCCACAGCCCACGCGGAGTACATCCTGAGCATCATAAACCTCGCTTTCAGGGTGGAAACAGCCATCTTTCACTATCTTTTCTTTGTATTTCTTTAACCGTTCCCCTTCTCTCCGTTCTACATTTTCTAAGGCTACTCTATATGCCTGCTTTAGCTTTTGTAAGTGTGCGTTCTTTCGATCACTCATCGTCTAAAATCTCCCAATACTGATGCCAAGAATAAACAACATCATTCACTTCAACTTCCGCAGGATAACAGCCAAAGTGTTCTTTGTGGTCATCAACAAATTCTTTTATCAATTCTTTAGTTGTCATCGCCATTCTCTTGTAGGCTTGGTCAATAACTTCCATATTCAGGTGGTCAGTAACTAAATTTGAAATTATTTTTTGCCATTCTGGAATAGTCTTAAAGTCAGACATTAGTTGATCCAAAACAACATGCCATTCTACACCATCGTCGTATGTCAAAGAAGATTGTGCCATAAAACAAGCAACAGTATAAGAGGTATGCTGGAAAGCGTTTTCATCACGAAACTCAGCATCCCAGTCGTGAGAATGCTCCTGTGCGAAATGGCAGATTTTTGCACAAGTGTCAACTAGAACTTTTTTTTCTTTTATCAATTCTTTAATTGTCATCGTTATCGTCCTCAATCATTTCCTCAATGCGATAGTTAAGAATATCCTCACCGTCCTCTAGCGATTCCCAGATTGTCTCTGGAATCCACTTGCGAGGATGTGTGTTTGCTTCAAGATATAACGTTACTTTATATTTACTCATCGTCATTCTCCTGCGGCATTATATACAACATTGATAGACCAAGCAAAGCTAGTAACATCAATACCTTTACTTGTCAAAGCATAGTAGATAATGTCGGTGACTGCAACAGCATCTCCACTCATCAAATCGTCGCCGCACAGTTCAATTTCTTTGTCCGCAAAGTCAGCACTCATATCAATCGCCCTTTGTTAAAACTCTGTCGTTAAAAGTAAGTTTACCAAATTGTTCCCAACTGCCTTCTATTTTAATCTCTATCGGCTCGTTGTCAAGTGATTCCTCAATCTTTTCGATTTTTTCTATGACTGCTACAAGAAAGAAGATACAAAAAACAACAGAAACCGCCAGCAAGATTACAGCCGCCCATAACGCTGCAATTCGTTCACAAAACAGGTTAAGGTATTCTAGGTAATCGTCAATTTCGTCTTGTTTATTCATATTTTGTCCCACAAGCACCAAATAAAATACCCCAATGTTAAAGTCTCGACCACAAACAATACGTCAAGTATATCAAACTCATCCCTCATATTCAAAGATTCTCGCCACGCACTTACAATTTGCCCCACAAATCTTGCAAGGATAAGCCTCGTTATGATCTTTGTTCCAATACCCTCTAACGTCATCTACTGGCTTGAAACCGTTATTCATTAGCATCTTTTGTGCAGGAACAACACCATCTACAAACCAAGCGTATGATCTAATGGTCTTAACGTTTTTCTTTTGTAACCAATTTAGCCTGTGTTTGACCATAGCATCACCAATCCCGCCCACCCTGCGACAACGATCCACAACAGAAGTTTTGAGGATTCCTAGCAATCTTTCTTGCTCAATTTTTACAGAACAATAACCGACAACATAGGGAGGCAGGCCACCCCAAGGATCTTCTTGTAATGCTATCCATTGACGAATGCCACTGTCCCAAGTTTGCTTGAAGAACGTACCTTTGCCAAATGTATCATCTACAAGTGCTTCTGCTTCTTCAAAACGCCCCAGCGAAAGTTTTTTGAATATCCGATTTTGATTTGCTGGTATTTTAATTATCTTCATTAAACACTCATTTCTTTCATTTTATTCGTCGTCAACAATACCTAACCAAAGAACAATAACCATTAGAGCTATTGATAAGCCAAACGTAGTAAAAAAAGTAAAGAAACTCAATTTAGTTCACCTCTCATCATGCACCTCCTTTGCGATTTTCGCAGAAAATGGTTGCTCCGTCTGGTCCCAAGGTCCAATATCGTGTTCCGCATAGAGAACATAAGTTAAAGACTCTTTGAGCAACTCACGCAGTCGCTCGATTTCTTTTTCCTGCTCCAAAAGCCTGTCAGCTACTTTCTCGAACTGCTCTTGAGCATCACCAAGGTTATCCCATGTTGTTGCGTATTTACTGTCTGAGATGTCGAACTGGTCCAAGATTTCTTGGTCTAACAGTTCTTTATGATCTGAGTATAACTCTCGGAGTTCGTTTGCTAGTTGGGATTTGGTCTGTGGATACCACCATTCTCTTTTACTCATCACTCACCTCATTGGAGCCAGAGTTCCATTTTCCCCAAGAGTTCTTAACTTCGATCCCTATTTGGAAAAAATCAGGTTCGGAACCGGCTTCATACAGTAGTTTAGCCATTTCGTTTCCATCGACTTCTTTAACTTCGTGCTTGGTACTGTATAGACAATCTGCACCATAAGTTACATGATGGTCAAGGTTTTTAAGAGGATTAAGTTCTTCGCTTTCCTCTTGCGATAGAACTGTGAAAGTATAAGTGTGCTTGTAGTATTTACTCATTTTTTTACCTGCTTTTTCGTATTGAGATCGTGATGCAACACTGTGTCGTAGTGCCAAGGCTCGTTGGCTTCAATATCAAGACTTATTAACCTTACGTTCTCGATTGAAGAACTGAGTTCCCAGATTTTTTGATAGGACTCGTCCTGCAAGCCTAACAAGTCTCCAATGTTAAAATCACCACAAGCGTAATCTATTTCTTCGCTGAACGGAGTTCCTTGATGTTTGTAGTAGGCTATGGTGATACAATCTCGAATTTCATCAAGCAAATCAAAGCAGGTTTCAATATCATCTGTAGTATCAGCCTCTACCAAAACTGCTTGGGCGATGCCAAATCTGTAATGTCGTCGTGTGACTAAGTAGCTGTGTTTTCTCATTTTATCTCAAGTCAAAGGGGTTAGATGTTGGTCAAGTTCTATCCAGTCAACGTAACCGTCGATCTGTTTAGCGTGTCTCATAGCCTCTTGTTTACCACGAAAAACACCGTACACGTTATCCCGTGAGTTGAATACGATGAAAACAATTTCTTCCATTTTATCTTGACCTTTCTCGTTTAGTGGTATGCCCCAATTATACCATAGTTATCGTCAATGTCAAAAGGTTTCTTTAGTTGTTTTCTTTTTTATTTGACTGAGATGTGAATATTCTGGTTGATCTCCTGATGCTGTTTTCGTAACATTCTGCACACATGAATATTTTACCCCTGTTTATAAATATTGGATAGTAGTCTATAGTCTGTTCTGAGCAGCTTTCGCACTCTACTCTTTCTACTTCTTTTGTCATCATTAGCGACCGCCTTGTAAAAGTTATTTTTTTGTTTTTTTTGTCTGGAAAAGTTTTTAATTAAAAATATGTAATATATCTCAAGAGAATTATAGACATTTAACATAGGGTATAACACACTTAAATATACTAAAAACACCACTAATACTAAACAAATTTGGATTTCTTTTGTTTTGTTAAGTTTTGTATCAACCTCGTACCCCCGCAATAAGTAATTTATACCGTAAATAACGTGATAAAATGACATATCAAGAGCAGAATCGGCGGTTTCAAATGCGATATTTGGGTGCGTGATGGTGCGTTTAAGCGTATAATGTTGTTGTTAAATGTAATATTTGTATGATGTAAGTATTCATTTTGGTGTAAAAGTACAGCAAAAATCGTGCCAAATTGATGCTTTTGGTGCTTTATGGTGCGAATTGTTACTTTATTTGACATAATTTAAGTCAAGGGTTGATTTTTATAATTTTAATATTATTTATAAAGAAAGTGGCAATTAAGTGTCGTTTGAACCCAAAGGGGAAACAAATTTGACCCCAAGATGCTATGGGTGCGATTTCTACCACTAAATAATTTTATTTGTAGACATTTGCATAGTGCCAAAACCATGACTTTAGGTTAATACAATGGTGTATTGAGGAGGTTTTAGTGCTTGTGAATTAAACTCTTGTACTTAATTGTTATCTTGTCAACAGAGTGGTTGACCTCTTACGTTATCAGTGAACATACTCTCCGCAATCAAATTTATTCACTGTCGTTCATGTTTTTAAGCATGTGAGTAGTTAGTTAAGTTTTACTTACAAATATATAATTACTCTTATCATGCTAAAAAATAATTGTGGTTGCCTAGCCTCGGAATAGAGCCTGATTTTGCTGACTGTCTCCATAGCCTCAATCTAATAGAATCAGGGGCGACAAAATGACCCAAAGTCGCTGACTGTCCCCATAGTCCCAATCTTTATATATTAAGAAGGACAATAAGTAATTGTTAAGAATTAGCTGACTGCCACATCGACCACAATCTTAATATTTTTGGTGCGACTTTTAGCTGACTGTCACATTGACCACAATCTTGTTAATTTAGACAAGACAAAATTGGTGGTTTTCGCTGACTCTCACATGGACCACAATCTGTTAAGATAGGAAAGGACAGATGCGGGTGGTGAGGTGGGTGCGATTTTGGACCAATCTGGGCCGATTTTAGTATTAGATTGATTGATAATAACATTATAACATTGATATCGTCAATGTCAACGTAAGTCTTTAGTATTTATATACTTACAACAAATGTATAAAAAATGCTTTGGCACGATATTTGCGTCTTGATTTGACGTAAGTCTATGGTATGAAAGGACTTAGGGCGATGGCGGCGGTGGCCCGCCGACCTAACTCCTTTGGTGGTAAGGACTTAGGGAAAGCGGACCCTGTGAAAATCGTGTCAAGTCAAAAATCTAACAAAACATACAAAAACGCAAAAAAAATAAAAATCAAAATATATTCCATGTCAACCCCCAAAGTGGAAAATCCCGCACCCCCAACGGGGGGATGCGGGCAACACACCTTGAGTCAACTAGGCAGCAGCAGCGAGTGCGAGCGTCTCAGCCTTGCGTACCGATTGATTATCAGACGCCTTGAGGATACGGTCAAACTCACCTTTGAAACCTTCACGCCGTGGAGCGTCCCACTGGTTGAACCCTTGGATAGCGTTGTACGCTTCCCAAGCGGAAACCGTGAAAGTGGAATCAATGACAGGGCGACCCGTCTTGATTCGCTCACGCTGCAAACGCTTGAAAATCTTTTCAGTACGATTCTTGTGAATCGTTACCGCACGTTGACCAGCATCCGCATCAGGCTCAGGATAGACTTCGTTCAGGAAGTCAACCATCGAAACCTCTGCGGCCTGCATACCGTGGACAAGATTCTCCAAGGTTTGCCAACCATCCTTGAGCGTCTCAAACTGCCCAATCAGTTCATCCATCGCGAACCGCAATCCGCTAGTATGGCGGATGGACTGGTAAGTTTCCGAAACGCTGCGAAGCATTGCGAGATTGGAGCAAGCATCTCGATAAATGCCTAGCGTCACATTGAACGCACTGCGATCATAGCCACCTCGAATGATAAGACGGGGGAAAATGTTATCCCGCGATCCGTAGATCGAACGACGATAATCGTCAGACGGTGCGATGGAAACGTAGTGACCATTGCGGAAATGCGTCTTGACTTGTGAAGCCTCATCGAATACACTTTCGCAAGCGTCAACGAGGGCAACCACATCCTCAGTCTGGTGAGGCGTGTAGCGGTCAGTGACCGAACCTTCCCCAACGACTTCGCTGGTATCAGACCTAAACATAGCATACCACGGGGTACGCATACCATCAGGACCGGACAAGGGGAACTTGTCAACGGTGAAATCGAAAGCGGCAGCGACTTGAGAAGCGGCGGAAGTAGTAACATTGCTCATAGCAAAATCTCCAAAAGGTGTGAAAAAAAATCGTTCGTGTTATGCCCCCATTATACAGTATTCATCGTCATTGTCAACCCCTGCTCTGCATCTTTTTGTGGTATTTTGTAGAAAATCTTTTGGCACGTTATTTGCAGTGGGCAATCGTCGTAAGTCGTTGGTATTAAAGGACTTAGGTCGGCGGCCCACGCGCCCCGCCGCCCTAACTCCTTATCAGTAAAGGACTTAGGGAAAAATGACTAGGGGCGGAAAATTTCACACCCCTGTCAATAGCAAATTTATAAACTTTTAGAGAAAAAATTATTCTCTAGGTGTCACCAGTGCATAGGTAAAGGCGAACACAAAAAAAATAATTATAAAGGTCATCAGAACCCCGCTTTAGGGGTGCTTTTCTTGCTGTAGGAATACTTGACTTTGTTTGCCTTGAGTTCCTTGATTGCCTTGCTTGCTTCGCTTCCCTTGGGCTGTTGCCCGTGGATCAGCAGAGCGAACGAATTGTGACGCTGCGAAGGTATCGCGGCGTGTGAATCGTCGTGGTCGATAACTAAACCAAGATCGTCCGCCTCTTGCTCTGAATAAACCACAACAGACTCGCGTAGGTTATGCTCGTCGATCATATGATCCAAGCGACCACCACGCGAAGCGGTTAATACTAGGTTACTAGGTAGATCGTGAATATCGTCCAACCAGTAGTTGAGCGATTTTGTGTAGGCATAGAATAAACGATCCGAACACCACTCTGCTACATATTGCCACGCTCGGAAATACTTTTGATTGAAGAAGTCACCGGCAACGTGAATCCGGCAGATACCGAGATTTGCAGGCATAGCGTCAGCAATCATACAAGCCATTTCGTAGGACGATGCAACAGATTTAAGACCCATAAAGTTTGACATTCTGTTATCATACACGGCAGGAAATACAGCCTCTTGCGATGCAGAGAAACAACGAAACTTGCAATCTTTACCGTCTTTTATCTTGCTCTTGCCGTTGATCTTGTGAACCTTTGACAGACAATCTTTTGCTTGTGGACAACTCCACCCGCTAATTAGGTCGAAACTGTAAACCTTGCGGCCTATCAGCCAAGGTTGCAACTCGTCAACGTCGTGGAGTTGGTCGAGTTTGGCGTTTGCTTTTGAAAACTTGAGCATAATATCTCCGAGAAACGTGGTTGGTAATGCTTTAAGTATAGTCTATTTATCGTCAATGTCAACCCCTACTCTATAGTTTTTCTGGATTTTTTCTTTGGCACGATATTTGCTGTACCCAATTGCCCTAAGTCGTTGTCAGATAAAGACTTAGGTAAATCGGGCGCGGCAGCCGTCGTCCTAAGTCCTTGCAGGTAAACGACTTACGTCATCTGTCATAAAAACGTTCCAGCTTATGCGGTACTCCGTAGCGAACCTGTATCTGGCCTCGTTACGGTCAAACGGACCTTGCACCCTTGGTGGTCGGTCGTCGTTGTATAGTCCCATCGTGACTATGTACCATCTTTTCTCTTTTATGTTAATCAACTGCATCTAAATATAAATGTCCTGCATCTAGAACGTCATCCTCTTCGGGGATTTGAAGAATAGCAGTATAAAAATCGCCCTCCATGTCGCATATGGTAACGTGTTGGTCTAACTGTTCTTCGTGACATTGGGAAAGTATCTCTAGTAATTCTCTGTAGGTCATCTTGTTATCCTTTAGGGCATATCACAGTAAACTTGGAATGGCGTATCAGCGTGGGTCATTTGGCTATGGTCATCATCCCACCAGCCGACGAACCCATCAATGGAATCATCGGCCCTGTAGCAATCGGCCTCAAAGCAGGCGATACGCCCGATTTCTCGCACTGGTATCTTGCAAGTACCATCTGCACGAATAGTACGCTCAACATATTGATTAAACTCTTTCATATGGTGCAAAATAAAATTAATATCGTATGCCACTATTTACCTTTCTTTTGTTGTTCTTTGAGTATTGCAATGATTCCGTTTAACATTTTGTGTATTTAGACCAGCACTCGCCAAGGGTCAATGGTTCAAAAACATAAATAACCTTATCAAGATTTGATAGGTCTGCAATTTTGGCTTCTTGGTAAATCTGTCCCGTTGCAGTGTTCATAAATCCGTCGCACTCGTATGGATTGTAGTAGACACAATCCCAGTTGGTGAATCCGTTTTCGATTTCGTCATCACACCACTCACCGTCAACATAGTTGTCGGCCTTACGAGTATCACAAACAAAGCCCTCAACATACGCGTGAACGTTCTTTTTCTTCTCATCCCTGACTCTCCTTTGCCCTGCCTTGGACACAATAAACTCGACGTTTTCTAGGGTAACATTGTCAGCGTGACAACGCACCAAACCGTCTTGCTTGACGCTAAAACAATCTTTGTGAAGGTTACGATACACGCGAACCTTCTTGCTTGGGTCTATATGCTGTGCAATATCTTTGCTGCGTTTAACTCTTGGCTTTTTCATGTTATTACCCTTCCATTAAGTTAGTGAGCGACTTTTCGTATTCTTCAATCGTTTCCCTACCCACGTTGACATATCCCCAGCGAACATTATAACCTTGTGTGCGTAAGTCTTTCAAGTGGGGAAGAATAAAATAATAACAAAATTCTTCAAAATCATAATTCGCATGGTCGGCATGGAAATACAGTTTGTGATCCCATTCTGCATCTTTCCACCAATATACGCAAATCGGTTCTAGTTGGATTCTTGACATTGTTTTTCCTTTCTTGTTACCACTTTATTGTAAAATACATATCGTCAAAGTCAAGGGGTCAACTTGAACAATCTTCGATATTTTTAATATAAATAGTGCATTTGTATATTGTCGAGTTCACATTGTGAGGTCTAACCTCAGTCATTGTGATAACTTTGCCCTGTGCTTCGTCAAGGCTGACATGTTCCCAACAGCAATGCGTTGAATTCCACAAGACGTAATCCAGTTCGTCTGCCCAATTATCTCCGTTACATGCTGTCCACGCTGGCATTACTTTTCTCCTTCTAGAGTTGATAACATTTCGTCCAGTTGTGCCTGTTTTCTGTCGAGCAACATATTGTAGCCGCAACCGTCGTAAACGCAACCACCACCGCACCAATTAGCATTGCATTCTGGGCAATGAACTACCCACATCTCACAAGACCCACAATAGCTTGCGTAAATACCTGTGATTTTTGTAAAGGCGTCTACTATAATTTGTTGTTCTTTCATGTTCATGCTCCCATTATACAAACTATATCGTCATTGTCAAGTGGTCTGCTCCAATTATTCTGTCTTTTTATCTTATTTATTTGGAAACGACATAACTCGTTGGTATCAAAGGACTTAGGTCAATCGCCGCCGCGCCCCGCCGTCCTAAGTCGTTACTGACAAAGGACTTACGTCAAATAAAGCAGCGAGGAAGGGAATCGAACCCTTCTGCCCATCCCCTCTCTCCGTAGTTCGCGACCTACTTTGAGAATCGGCAACCGGCCAAGTTGCTGTGCTATTACGCACGATGAGGACCACCACGGCCCGCCATGTTAAAAAGAAAGAAGCGACCAAGCCTCCTGAAAAAATCTAGGTAGGTCTTACAGGCCGCAACTTCCCATTCACAACAACAACTAACTCAAAGAAGAAACAATCTTTGAGAGAGAAAACGACTTGTGCAGTCCGTTGTCCTCTGCGACGGTGATACCCTTACCGTTTGGTCCGGTGAAGGATTTGACCTTGACACCGTTGACGGTGCGGAGGACGTTCTTGTTCCCGTTGACAGGATACAAGAAAGAAACTTTGCGTCCGTTACGCTTGTTTGACAAATTCAACATTTTACAATACCTCTTTTTCTACAGTTGCGAATGTGAGAGACTGAACGCCAGCCTCACCAAGTACCTCAATTTTACCATGAAAGATGCCAGTTACAACACCTTTCTTCAATTTTGTGCCAAGTTTTACGATTGGCTTTTGTGGATTACTCATCCTAATTCTCCTGTTCGTCGATAAATGCGGCCCACTGACAAAAAACTTCGTAGTGATTATCAGAAAGCCAGTTTACTAGGTCATCATAGCTCATCGTCATTCTCCTTTTCGAGTTTTGCTGCTTCTGCTCTTGCTTCTTCTGCTGCAAGTTCCGCACGTTCTTTGCGAATACGATTCGCTTTTTTTTCCAGAGTGTTTGCCAGCGACAGATAATCATCATCAGTCATTTTGATTGATACCGAGTTGTCAGCGGAATCACTGAACTCTAATGCGTTCCAACTGGTGTAAACATTGTGAAACTCGAACTCTACTACTTGTTTGACTTTCATAGTCTCTCCTAAAAGTGTTGTTAAAAAAAAATGAGGAAACCAAACGCCTGCTTATGCGGCAAACTCCGAGCGAGTGGTTTTCGTTGTTTGCTACTTATCCTCTTATGTCTCTATTATACTATATCGTCAATGTTTGTCAAGTGTCTTTAGTTAATTTGCAAAATAATTTCGTCAAGCACTGCAAGGTCTGAATCTTTGTCGATGTAGATACTGCCAGAGATGTCACCCGTAGCGGTGTAACGAATCTTGGACTTAGTTTCTTTGTCTTTGCTGAATACAATGCTGTTAGTCATTACTGTTTCCATTCTACTGTAAACTCTACTTTCTGTTTAGGTTGCGCCGCCCATACGTCAGGCGATCCGGTTGTGATTCTGTAATTCCTTACGGGTTGTCGGCATCCAACCAACATACAGCCCGCGAGAAATGCCAGTGCTAAAATCAATGCTTCTTTCATCTGTCCTTCCTTGTTATGCTCTTATTATACTATGTTTATCGTCATTGTCAAGTCTATAGTTTAGTTTATTTTGTGTTTTTTGCTGACTATCTCAGTATAGTTCAATCTTTTTTGATAAGGTAAGACAGGGCGGAAAGCCATACCGCCTGAACCCTTTTGATTTATGAGGCTTTAACTGGGCTGTCTTACCAGTAAGACAAGGGCAAGTGGGTTCCAACTTGTGAGGCCGTTCCATCTAGCTGCCCCGTCTTACTCTATCATTATACTGTATATATCGTCAAAGTCAAGGGGTTGTCAATAGGAAATCTCAAAGTTTTTTAGAATTGTCGTAAGTCCTTGTCACCAAAGGACTTAGGTCAGCCGCCGCCGCGCCCCGCCGTCCTAAGTCGTTACCAGCAAACGACTTACGACGGTTAGCAGTACAGCAATAAAAAAGTTTAGAAAATAAAAAGTTTTGGGGTTGACAATCATTCCTCGTCGCCGTGTATCATTTGCAAAAGTTCTTCTTTGATTTTTTCCGCTTCGTTTTGCGTACCGCATATAAACATTGCAGGAATCCATGATCCACCCATACGCCCAAGACACCAAGCTCCAGCGTCAAGCTGGTCATCTGGATTATTCGTAAACGTATTAGCGTCAAACGGGGTTCTTATCATAATGCTGGATTCTGTTGACATTCTAAACAGCACCGCCCAAACAGATTTTTTTTCCATTTTAATATCCTAACCAGTTTACAAGTTGTTGTGAATCGACTTTGCCATTCTCGTCCAGCGTTGCTATAGTCTCATAATCTTCCGTAATAAATGCCCACTCAAAATCGTTGTCCAATCCTACGTCAACGTCATCCCATCCGTGCGCTTCCAGAATCTTTCTTGCAATCTTAACGGATACGGTTGGGAACTGCTCTGCCCATTCTTGGCTATCCATAATTTTTCCTCAGTTGTTGTTTTTGTTGTTGACGGTTATTCCGCTTTTCGTTCTTGTGTTTGAACGTCGCGGCTCTTAGTTTTGGGGCGTAGATTCTCTTGCCAGTCAAGGTAGTCTTCTGCATCTTGTTTGTTCCAAAATTTTTTGGTGATTCCAGTTTGTTTGTCGCGAATGTTCCATCGCGTAAGTTTGTCTATTGTAACACTAAAGTTACGCATCAAGCAAGTCCTCTTTGGTGATTTCTTCAATATATCCGGCTTTGATACCGGCAGCAACGAAAGCCAACTCACTACGGGTGAGGGCGATTTCGTCACGATTAACAGCGTCATCATAACTAAATTCGCCGGTAGCTTCAAACGCAGCACGATACACAGCAATGTTTTCACGCTTCTCACGCTTGCCACGCTGGTAAGGCGTTTCTGTTGGCTCTTGAACGGTCGAAACAATGTCGCTAAAGTGAGCGACTGCATCGTGTCCGAAACGGTCAGAACCAAGACGCAAGCCGTAAACTTGGTCGCGGTCGAGGTCAGCAAGTTGGCAGATTTCGTTGAATTTCATAGTTGTTTCCTTTAAGGAGTGTTGTTTGTTGTATGCCCCCATTATACATAATGATCGGCATTTGTCAAGGGGTCTCAGCAGTTATTCTGGACTTTTTCCCTTATTTTTTTACAAGCCTCGAAAGCACACTCAACATGAGAAACCTTCAACGAGGGGTGGGGTTTCTCTTGTGACTTCATGTTCTTGCCACAGTAGCAGCACTTGTGATCGTATTGTTTCTTGTTTTCTTTCATGTCTATATTATACATACTTTTCAAGATTTGTCAACCCCTATACCATCTTTTTTTGAAAGTTTTTTAGAATTGTTGTAAGTCGTTGATACCAAAGGACTTAGGTCTGGGCCGGACCAGGCCGACCGTCCTAAGTCGTTACCAGCAAAGGACTTAGGGCTGTCAATAGGAAAAACCACTAATCCGGCAATTTTCCCGAAACTATTCCGCCATGCAATTTGAACTCACGCTCGAATACTTCGCGGGGAACATACGGGTAAACCGTATCGCACGGATCATCCTCACCTACATAGATCTTTTCACGATATGCCAGCAATTCTGGATCAAGCGGGACACTTGACGGGAACCCGCCTTCCATGTGGGTGTGTGGCCCTTCGGCCTGTCGTGGTGTGCAATAGCTAGTCGATTGAGCCTGAACGCTCATCGAGAAACCATCGGCACAAACGATGCGGGGATTCCAGTTGAAAGGTTTGGACATCACTCAGCCTCCGACTGCAATTTGGATTGCTCGATGGAGTATTTGTCTGATGTTGCTGCCGCTTTGATGGCCGCAACCAAATTGTCAAAGACGCCCACCACTGGGAACTCTTCGGAATCATTATCTAAAACGACATAAACTTTCATAATTTTACCTCAATTATACCAAATAGGTCTTGACACCAACTTGACCAGCAAGATCAACATTGTGCTGATCGTCATCGTAGAAGTAGACAACATCGAAAAGCTGTTTTAAGGTCTGCAAAATCTTTTGCTTCTCTGCTGCAATGTCTACCTTTTCCTCATCGGAACCAACACCGAAAACGCGAACAGGTTTAACATCAAAACCGCAAAGCCAGTCAGCGATTGCATCGGCAACATTATCAGAACGGGCAGTAAGAACATAAACAGCGTGACCCTCATTGTGAACCTCTTGAGCTAATGCCATGAGAAAAGTAGGGTTAGCCGAACGGATAAACTCAGCAGATCGGAACTCTGAAAAATCATATTCCTCATAGGAGGCCAGAATGTCAGTATTGAACTCGGCAGGAGTCAACTTGCGAACAGGTAAACCGCGACGTTGCGAACTTTCGGGCCTACGAATGGGGTTACGAACGATAACTCTGCAATCGGTGGTTGCTAGAGTGTCATCAAAATCAAATACAAATGCTTTTTTCATATCTACATTATACCTTAAAAACTAAATTTGTCAAGCCCTATCTTTTACTTTCTTCAAAAATTATCAATAAAACTTGCACCATTACCACGACAGCCGCACCGCATATTAAAATTTCCATTTTCTTATCTCCTTACTTATATTATCGCACACACTGTTGACAAGTCTGGTCAATCTCAGTCAGAAAAGTTTAGAAAAGACAATAATAATCATAAGTTGTTGGTATCAAAGGACTTAGGGCGGCGGGGCGAGCGGCCCGGCGACCTAACTCCTTACCCAGTAAGGACTTAGAGAAAACAAAGAAGCGGGCATTACGCGACGGCGAGGAATTTCACCTCTCTTGTACCTTTCGGCATTACCTTTACGATACCCGCATCTTCGCAACAACACAACAACGTTAGATTGTCAAGTCCAAATTGAACTTTTTCTTGGCAACCCGCTTGATATAGCGAGGCTGACCAGTGTGGAGGACTGTACGCCCTTCCACGATTTTGGCCCACTGATGCCGGTCACGGTTTGGGGTGTTGAGGATAACGCGAACGATACGAGCAGGTTTAGTTTGAAGATTTTTCATAATCAGTAATTCCTTAAAAGTGGTTGGTTGTAAAGTTTGTCGGTGGTTTGCGGGTTTTAACCATGTCTATTCGCTTTCCGCGAACCCACTCGCCTGTTAGAACGGTTTAGGCTGGTTGTCAGCCCATTCGTTGTTAACGTCCATCCAGACATTTTCCCAGTGGAGTTCCTGAGCGTCACGATCTTCGTCGCGACTCTCGCAGTAGTGCAGCAATGCTGCGTACTCGTCTTGATCGTACATATCTTCGATTTGCAGTTGAGTGTTGAAGCTGTCCATTGTTTTTTCCTTTCGTGTTATGTTCTTATTATACAGTAGTTATCGGCTTTGTCAACCCCGAACTTGACAAATTTTCTAAAATTCGTCGTATTGCCCGTGATCCCAATCGTCACCGCCCATAAAGTCCTGCCATTCATCGTACTCGGATGGCTGGCCGTCATCTTCCCAATCGCAATCGACTTCCGCACAGGCGTCACACTGCACAGCCAGCAGGTCGTTGGTTCGGTCGTCGGCAAGAGTGCCACAAATTTCGCAGAAAAGATTTTTCATAGTTTTGATCCTCAAAGTGTTGTGTCTTGTATGTCCTCTATTATAGATACTATCGTCTGTTTGTCAAGCCCCAGTGCAACATAATCCACAATTATTTAGAAGTTTTCTTTGGCACGGTATTTGCTCTGCGGAATCGTCGTAAGTCGTTACCAGCAAAGGACTTAGGGCGGCGGGGCGAGCGGCCCAGCGACCTAACTCCTTGGTATCAAAGGACTTAGAACTATTCTGAGAAAATTGGAAAAATGTCTATTGACAGGTCGTCGTCATCTTCGTCATCCTGCTGGATTTCTGACATGCCCGCAACTTCTTCCCATTGCAGATATTCTGATTCAAAGTCAAAAACATCTAATACGTCCATATCCACGCAACCGTTTACTGCAAATACGCTAGCCATTTCAAAGTTTTCCTAGAGAAAGTTGTTGAATCGGTCCCGTAGAGTTGTTTACAATGTTCTACTGCATTGGCGGATTGTTTAGTTGTTTCCGCTTTCAACATGCCTCTATTATACATAAATATCGGCGTTTGTCAAGGGGTCTATCGGATAATTCCATGAATTTTATCCAATTCTTCCCGCTTTTCTTTTTCGCTGTGTAGCAGGCCGATGCACAGTTCAAGCAGTTGCTCCTTGGTGCAATCCTGCAAGTTACGCCGGTACATTTGTTCGTCAAGGTACTGTTGTTCGGCTTTGACTTCGGCTTGGAATTGTGGGTCGTTTTCAAGTGACATTGTTTTACCTTTTGTTAGTGTTGTTGTTTGTTATTATTATCGTCTATAGGTGTGACACGTTAGGTCACTTTGCTTGGTCAATCTTTATTTTCTTTTCGACTTCGATCTGGATTACTTCGGCTTGTGTGACACTGAATCCATTGTTCAGAGCCACGCAATAGGCTTGGCGGGGATTATTGAAATGCTCAATAATATCACCCATAAAGTGAAACCCGATAAATTCTGGCTGTTTTGTGTTGTTCATTTTGTTTTCTTTCATATTAGTATTATCGTCTATGGTCGTGACACGTCTGGTCACAAAATCAGAGAATCTAAAAAGTATTTTAGACTTTCTTGATCTCATCACCGTAAACCGTAGCCCAAGATCCGGCTTTGTCGCCGGTCAGAATCTCAGCAGTGTGAAGCAACCGACCTTCGCGGTCAGTGCCTTGCACCTTGAGGGTGAACACCTTGATTGGCCCGTATGTTGGGCAAACGTGGGTGGCTTTGTCAGACAAGATTTCAGGATTGAATTTCAACATTGTTTTAACCTTTGTTAGTGTTGTTGTTTGTTATTATTATTATTATCGGGTAACGGTGTGACACGTTAGGTCAATCTCAAAGATTATTCTCAAAGAATTTTACAATTCCTGCCCAACGTGCGGGGCTTACATTAGCGGGGCGATCTCCACCATAAGCGAAGATATTCCAAAAGGCGATCATTTGTCGTGATTTGTTAAATTTCATACTTCTATTATACATACTTATCGGGATTTGTCAACCCCTAGAGCAGCTTATTTTAGAATTTTATCAAAGTTTTTTAGAATCATCGTAAGTCGTTGTCAGTAAAGGACTTAGGGCAATCGGCCCGGCGCCCCGCCGTCCTAAGTCGTTACAGGGCAAGAACTTAGGGCTGTCAATTAGTTCGTGACGGCTTACGGGTTTTAGCCTTCTCTATTCGCTTTTCGCGAACCCGCTCTCGTTATCAACTTGTCATTCTCATATGCTCCATTATACAGTATTATCAGCAGTTGTCAAGGGGTGACAGCAGTTTCTTTCAAAGTTTTTACAGAATTATCTGTCAGATATTCGTAGGGAATCTTGAGGTCTTGATGAACCCCGAAGTGGTGAACTCGAACGAAGTGACCCTTATAACCGTGGTCGCCATTCTCGAACATATTACCGGAGCGTTTGCCGAACCGTGTACCCTTCTTGATGGTCACGGGGAACATTGGGTGTTTGGGGTCAGTGGTGGTGAAGTCTTTTTTGAGTGTGATGAATTTCATTTTCTTTCCTTTCTTGTTACACCCTTATTATACATAATTATCGGCGTTTGTCAAGGGCTAGTTTAGCTTTTCTGCGATTTATTTTGGAAATAACTCGCTTGCCGTATGGTCGCTTGTGCTTCCAGTAACTTGTGTAAGTTTTTGTTTTCTCTTTCATCATGCCCGTATTATACATAATATCGGTTGTTTGTCAACCCCTACACCATCTTTTTTTTTGAAATTTTTGCTAACTGGCTGACTATTAAATCATAGTCTTTTTAGTTTAGAAAAGACAGGCCCTTGTCAACCCCAAATTTTAATTTTATTTGTGACCAAACGTGTCAATTCCGTTTGGCATGGGATTTGCTTGCGATAATTAACGTAAGTCGTTGGTATATAAGGACTTAGGGCAACCGGCCCCGCGCCCCGCCGACCTAAGTCGTTGGTACTAAAGGACTTACGTCTGTCAAGAGGAAAAGTAGAAATTTTTGCGATTATTGAGTAATTTCGACAGAGCTAATCAAACTCCACAACCCCGAAGGGCCGACGACTTCACACTAGGTCAATCCCAAGTCTGCTTGATTACCTTGCCGTTTTTGAGCAAGGTAAAATCAGTCATAATTGGAACGCCACCACCAGCACCGGCAGGAGATTCATTGACGTAACGCCTTACGGCTTTACCGTCTTTGATGTTCCAAGCCTTAGCCTTGGCGACTGCCTTAGCGGGTGAGCGATCCATTCCGACCTGAGTGATCGAACCATAACCGCCTTCTCCGCAGAAGGGACCAAAGTGTTCAGTGATAACACACTTAAACATTGTATTGTGGGCAAGGGCTTGCAGGAATCGAACCTGCCTTACACCGGCAACGTCTCACGCCGTTAGGTCAATCCCCGCTAAAGGATTAGAGTCTAAACCCTGTGAAACGCAGTAGCGTCCGGCTCTCGCCTTTGAGAAGCCCCGTATTGTATTGTTGGAGGACTTACACCAGCCCGCCGTTAAGCTTGAGCCGACTTGCTGGATGCCTCATGTTCTCATTATATCATAGTTATCGTCATTTGTCAAGGGGTATATTGAACAAAATTGAAAAAAAAGCGGCAACGGGAATCGAACCCGCCGTTGCAGATCGCTCGCGTCACTTAGCCTTGCAAAGCCAAGTGAGTTGAGACAGCGCTTCTCGCAACGCCCACCAAGGGACACTATGGATTGTTAAAAACAGAGCAGGAGAGAAGCAGGTCAGCGGCACATTTGTTACCGCTCCAGAATGACACCTCTGTGCTATCACCAAGCCTTTCAGACCCCAGCCGTATCGGGTCTCATATACGTTACCCCGCCCGTTAGGACGTTGAAGCTGGTTTCTGGTTGTCGCGTCTTGGCTACAACCTGCCTCTCTCTCGATCTGTTACTCAAAAGTTAGATTTTGATGCTGCCGGACTACCTTGTGGCTATCCGGTTCGCGTTCGATACTGTCAGTCTTACGGCTCTCGCCTGCACCGCCTCGAATCAGGGCGATTCCAAAAACTACCAAATTGTCAAAAATCAGTGAGTGGCTTGCTTGCCTCTCATGTCCCCCATTATACACAAGTATCGGCATTTGTCAAGGGGTGTCATGACTAAAATTGTAAAAATCGGGGAAATTTTCTGAGGCTGTTATTTCCATTTTTTTGGCGGCACAGCTTACCGCCTCCCCGTGGAGAATGTTGAACTACCAAATTGTCAAAGATCAGTGTCGAGACTTCCGAGAGCGGCCCAGTGCGTCGGGTGCTTTCCTCTCTGCTTGACTCCCTTATTATACATAGTATCGTCCATTTGTCAACCCCCCATGCACTATAATTCTGAATTATTTAGAAGTTTTTTTGGAATCGTCCTAAGTCGTTGGTATCAAAGGACTTAGGGCAACCGGCCCCGCGCCCCGCCGTCCTAAGTCGTTGGTATCAAAGGACTTACGACTATTCCGAGAAAATTCCGAAAATTGCTATTGACACGGCAACGATTACTCGTTTGCCGTACCCCAACGAGCGAAGTATAGCTCCTTGGCGTGAAGCCTAGCCTGCGAAACCTCAACCACTCGCACCACCTCGCAGGCAGGGTGGAAATCGTTGTAACGAAACACGGACTCGCCGCTTTCGTTCTGGCTGATTCGGTCGGCGGAAACCTCAACCTCGGTCACTTCGCGACCGGACCAAGGGCTAACGTAAGTTACGTCGAAAAGTTTGCTAGTCATAATTGTTTACCTTAAAGAGTTGTTAATTGTTATACTGTATTATACCATAGGGGTGTGACACGTTAGGTCACTCATCGTCGTTTTCTTCGATTTCTTTTTTGGCCTCTTGCTTCAAAAGGTGACGGGTGGGTGTGCCGTCCTTCTTGTGGTAGGTGCTAGAGTTGTGCGAGCGGTCGTTGTGCTTGCGATAGTTTGCGTTTTTAGTCATGGTTTTACCTTAAAGAGTTGTGTTGTGTTG
>Ga0209645_1000567_pt1 | contig 18941 bp, 26 predicted proteins | sample ETNvirenome_6_30_FD_184070 | JGI IMG/M metagenome (GOLD analysis project Ga0209645, IMG submission 184070) | Marine viral communities from the Pacific Ocean - ETNP_6_30 (SPAdes) (version 2) | ecosystem: Environmental > Aquatic > Marine > Oceanic | place: Pacific Ocean | collected 2013-06-19
AGATGATTGATAGGGAAGTACAATACTTTGATGACCCTTTTAGGCATGCCGTAATAGATAATTTTTTCAGTGAGGAAGATTTAGTATTTGTTACAAATAAGTTAGATAAAATACAAGAGGATAAAGACACAAATGGATTTAAGTTTGATCCATTACGAGTAAGAAAAAGAAGATTAGTAAAAGATCTGCACAATTATCAAATTAATCCAGACGAAAGATTTGCAAAATATTTTCAATTTGTAGATACTTTAGACATAAAACAAGATAAAGAAAAAATCTATACTTCAGAATATACTTACTCTTTTAGAGTAAAAGGAGTAGATAGAGGTTTTCCTGTCCATACAGAAAATATACATAAAGGGGTATCGTTACTTGTTTATTTAAGTGAGGAAGAAAATTACGGCACATTACTTTATGATGAGGAAAAGCAATTTAAAAAAAGTATAGGTTGGAAAAATAATAGAGCATTTGTTATGTCAGGATTTTATAATCAAGAAGGCAAATTACCTGGCAATAGCACATGGCATACTTATAAAACCAAACCAGGAACACTAAGAAGAACATTTTTTGGCCATACTACAGTTACTAAAGAAAGTTTATTAGCTCATAGTTTGTATAAAGGGTATTATGAAAAAGGCGAAAAGGGTAATACATTTTTTTATGGAAGCCAATGGAATAATAAGCAATAAACGATAAATACTACTATAATTATTAGTAGGAGTAACACATGTCAGTGAAAGATATGAATTATCGTGAGCGAGGCTTATTGCTCAGTATGTTTGCTCATCAATGTTATTGTGAGCCAAAAGATTTATTAAAGAAGAGACCAGGTATTAAAGACTTGGCACCTCTTAAAAAGTTTCTAAACAAACCACTTCCACCAACATTTATAGATGTTGATGGTGCTCAAGCCTATGTAATGAGTGATAGCAAAGATGTCCTTATTGCATGTAGAGGTACAGAGCCAACTGAATTAAATGATGTAATGGCAGATTTAAAAACATGGCCAGTTGATCATCATAAAGGCGGTAAAGTACACAGAGGATTTTATGCAGAGTATAAGAAAGTTATACCAGGTATAAAAGAAGCATTAGCAAAACACGACAAGAAAGGTGTTAAAGATGTATGGGTATGTGGGCACAGTTTAGGCGGAGCAATGGCTTTACTAGTATCAGTAGAACTAGTACCAAATGGAGGTTGCCATACATTTGGACAGCCAAGAGTTGGTAATGCAGACTTTTTAAAAGTAATAGACTTTCCTTACTACAGATACAGAAACAATAATGATATAGTTCCTGGAGTTCCACCCTCATGGCTATTCTTCAAGCACGGTGGAGTACTTAGATATATCAACAGTTATGGTAATATCAGAAATGCCACATACTGGCAAAGGTTTAAAGATAAGTGGAGAGGTTACTTTGCGGCACTTAAAAAAGGCAAGTTCTTTGACAGTATATTAGACCACAACATGGGTGCATATCACGAATATATAGCAAACATGGACGACAGTGGTGAACAATTACCTAAGTAGGAGTAAATTATGCATTGGCTTTTTATTTTAACACTTAAGAGTATTTTATCTAGTATAATTGGTAGCAGTTTTTATCAGTGGTTTAAAAACACCAAAATGGGTGTGTGGTTTCAAGTAAGACTAGACAACCTTATGGAGTGGGTAGCAAAGAGGTATGACATTGAAATTGCTAGTCGTGAAGAAAAATGGTTAGCACAATATCCATTACTTGCAAAAAGAATTGTAGACCTCGAAAAAGAAGTTGCTAAACTTAAGAAAAGTAAATAAAAGATAAATACATAATATAAACTTATTTGGAGAAGGAATGGACCTTAATAATTTAAAATCTGAAGCAGAAAAAATATTATCATCTGGCGAACTTAATCCTGTAGATAAAGTAAGAGGTATAGATCAATTAATAAAGCCTAACTTCGATGTCAGCACAGGTTTAAACAATAGAGGCGTAAAACCAAATCAAGAGCATAAAGAATTGTTTACAGAATTAGCAAATTCTATTAGACAAATTATAAGAGAATCTGCTTGGGGCGGCTCAGATCCAATAAGTTTAAAAGAAGCATTAAACAATCCAGATCTATTTGATGACAACACATGGGACTTATTGGAATCCTGGATTGATCATGACAGAGATTTAAATTGGAACTATGTAAATTTAGTTCAGTTTAATCTTAAAAACAATAAAAAATCTGATGGCTCAGGATTTTGGTTATCGCCACAACACTTTAGAATGGCGGCTATTATAGATACAGTAGGCAGAGAATTGCAGGAAGATACTCCTGTAGGTTTTGATTTAGACCTTGCTAAGTCTTTGTATAAAAACGAAAACCAAATACCACAAGCAATTAGTAATTCTATTTCCACACTAAGACACGCATAACTTAAACATAGTTATATACCCTTAAGACAAATCTGATAAATATAAGCATAATTATAACTTATAGGGTAACATAAATGTCTAACAAAACACCGTATGAAATACGTTTGGATTTGGTAAGAGAAGCACGAGAAATTTTACAAGCAAAGGCTAAAAATCCAGAAGATATGCCTACTACAGAAGATGTATTAGCAGAGGCAGAACGACTCAATGAGTTTGTATCCAAGAAACCATTTAGTGATAGAAACTAATTATAAGCACTTAGGTGCTTTTTTTATGATTATTTTTTCTAAAAGATAAATACAAGTATCACAGTTCACATCACACACCAATCCGGATAAACATACAAACAGGAGATAGAAATGTATTATTCAGAATCAATGATTCAGATGGTGGAAGATCTTCATCGACAAGCATCTGAAATGGAAAAAGAAGTTAAAGGCATGATGGAACTCGAAGGTCGAGCACTTGGTATCGAGTTAGATAAAAGAAAAAGTGTTAGAGACCTTTACAACGAACTAAATGCACACGGTCAAGCAAAAGCAGAAGAAAGCCAAGCAATGACTTGGGCATACGTTCCATGTGATATGGCAGAGCAAGATCCTAATTGCTACCCAGCAGACTCTTATATAGAAGAGCATGTTGAAATGCCAGTAGAAGAGCACGTTGAACATGTTGAAGAACATGTTGAACATGAGGTAGAAGTACCTGCAGAACCAGTATTAGACTCAGACGGGTTTGTTATTGAGGAACCTGCAGAGGAACCAGCACCAGTAGAACCTGCTCCAGCAATGGAAGAGGCACCGGTAGATGTTCCAGTCGAACCAGCACCGGAGGCTCCAGCAGAAGGTGTTGAACCTATAGCACCAGAGGCTCCAGCAGAAGGTGACGATAACCCTCCATCTGTTTAAAACTTAAAAATTTTTAGGGCGGATTAATTCCGCCCTTTTTCGTCTTTTCTAAACATACCCTACCTATAAATATCACGAAGCAATAATAAGGCCACCCTAGCTCAGTTGGTAGAGCAACTGATTTGTAATCAGTAGGTCGCCAGTTCGAATCTGGCGGGTGGCTCCAAGAGGTAAAAAAATGGCAAAAGCAAAAACAACAACAAAAACAAAAGCAAAAACTCCTGCAAAGAAAAAGGTATCTAAAGTGACACCTAATCCATGGAGTGGAGAAGTAATAGCACAGAACATTAGAAAGAACGCAGAACAAATAGCAAAGAATGTTAGTGCCAATGCAGAAAGGATTGGTAACAATATGAAGGCTTTAATGAATAGATAATAATCTAGGGGCCATAGCTCAGCCGGGAGAGCGTCTGGTTTGCAACCAGAAGGTCCGGGGTTCGATCCCCCGTGGCTCCACCATTTTGAGAGGACATAAATGGAATTAAACAAACTAGACCCTAGGTGGGATAATCAACTTATAGATTATGACCAAAATAAATTTAATTGGCGTCAATATTTTATAGATGCAGTACAAGAAAAATATCCTCAAGTTACAGAGTTAGAAAAATTACATGAGGTTATGAAGCCTAATGAAATAAATGACTTTGTATGGGATATACAACGTATTTGTAAAACAGAAGAATTTGCTAAAAAGTTAGACGATTTTGTAGATCATATTGCTAGGGAAAGATTAGACGGTGCTGACTTTATGGTACAGGACGTAGTAGGTGTAAGAGTTGTTATTCCTAATCAAAGTAAACATGGCAGAACATTAAATTTCCATCAGGGTATTTGGTTTGGACACGGTCCAGGAATGTTTAGTATTTGGAGTCCAATTACAGAAGCATACGATTCAAACACAATGCAAATACTTCCTTGGGAGGCAAGTAGGGACATTACACAAAACACATACAATGAGCAATGGAATTATCAAAAAATACAGCAAGAGTGTTTAAAACATAGTATTCCATGTAACGCATCTCCTGGACAAAGTTGGTTGTTTCAACAAGGTCATTTACATGGCAATATAAACAATGATACTGATATAACACGTTGGAGTTTTGATACTAGAGTATTAGTAAAAGGTGGTAACTATGGTAGACGTAGACCAGGAGGTTACTTTAGATTGTTTGGAGAGTACAGACAACCTTTAAGTAATATAGATACAAATAAAACATGGATAAACTATATTGATATGAATAGCAGGTTTTGTGAGACAACACCGTTTTTCGTAACCAGTATGATTATGCAACAGTTTTGTAAAGATGTTGGAATAGAGCCTGCAGATTATCCACTAGAACTAAGTTTTTGTCATTGGGAGCCTATGTTAGAAGATTTTATAAAAGATCCAAATATACAGGGTATAGTTTTTCCTAGTATTTTAGGAATGACATATGACAAAAAACGCAGAGATGAATTAATTGATTTAGCATTTACAAATAATACCGATCTTTTATTTGTTGATGAAAGAATATTGTTAAATAACGACAAGGAAAGAGAGTATTTAGATAAAATATTTGAATACATAAACGATGAACAAGACCCAGACTTATTACTAGGACACACAAGATAAAATGGCAAAGAAAAAGACCAAAAAGACACCAGATATTCCTAAGCAACAGGCATCAGATGAAGTGATGTTTAACCTGCTAGACTCTAAAGTAGAAATACCTTTAGGGTTACTTAGGCAAAAACATATCTTTATAGCAACACCTTGTTATGGAGGGCAAATAGGAGAGCCGTATTTTAGAAGTATGATGAGATTGGCTATACTATGTAACAAATATAATTTAAAATATACTGTTAGCACATTAGCAAATGAAAGTTTAGTTACTAGAGGCAGAAATACACTTACAAGTTTCTTTATGGAAAACACAGATGCAACACATTTATTTTTTATAGATGCAGATATAGAGTTTAATCCTGAAGATGTACTAAGAATGGTTGCATATGATAAGCCTGTAATTGTAGGTGCATATCCTAAAAAAGCACTAAACTGGACAAGTATTATAAATGCCGCCAGAGCAGATGAAACAGAAACTGAAGAAACAATTGAAGGTCATAGTTCAAATTATGTTGTAAATTTTGACTTTGTAAAAGATCAGGAAGGTAATCCTACACCACAAGTACAAATAGAAGATAATTTAGTTAAATTAAAAGATGCAGGTACAGGATTTATGTGTATTCAGAAACAGGTTATTCAAGACTTGTTTAATGAGCATCCTGAAATGAAATATGTAAATGACATCAATGTAGATATGAAGTTTGAACCATTTATGTATGCTTTGTTTGATACAATGATAGATCCAGAAAGCAGACGTTATTTGTCTGAGGACTATACATTTTGCAGACTATGGCAGAACATGGGTGGAACAATTTATTTAGATCCTAGAACAGCATTAAGTCATGTAGGTCATTACACATTTAGAGGAAACATTAGAAAACTATTCACAGGTGAGAATAATTATCACAGAAAACAAGAGGTACAAAGTGGCAAAACAACAACCTAAAAAGAAAGCAGTTAGCAATTCAGTAATATCAGTATTACTACCCACAAGAGGTAGACGTGAATTACTTAAAAAGAGTGTTGAAACTCTAGTAGATAAAGCAAACCAAAAAGATAAAATAGAAATACTTTTTGGTATAGATGACGATGATGCTGGCCTACAGGAGTTTATTAAAGAGGATATGGCTCCTTACTTCAATGAGCATAAAATTGAAGCAAGAGCAAGTGTATTCAAACCACTAGGATATGAAAATTTACATATCTACGTGAACACGTTGGCTGGTGCGGCAACAGGTGAATGGCTATTCTTTTGGAATGATGATTGCTTAATGGTGTCAGAAGGTTGGGACGATGTAATTAGGCAATACGATGGAGAATTTAAATTACTAGGTCCTAAAGATAATCATGAAGGACATCCATACGCAATACTTCCTATTGTACCTAAAGATTGGTTTATCCTAATGGGACATTTAAGCCAAAATCCGCAAAACGATGCTTGGCTAAGTCATGTTGCATATATGTTAGATATATTTGAAAGAATAGATTTCGAATTTATACATGACAGAGCAGACATTACAGGCAACAATGATGACGAAACTTTCCAAAACAGAAAGTATATGGAAGGTAATCCAAGTGACCCTAAAGACTTTGGACATGCAGATATGCAACAAGCAAGAGTAAGTACTGCGGCCAAAATCGCATGGTATTTAGATAAAATAGGTAAACACTCAGATTGGTGGGACAGAGTTACAGAAGGCAAACAAGACCCATTTGAAAAAATGACATGGGCAGATGGTGTTAAAGGTGCAGGACAACTAGCCGCTGTAGATGACAAAGAAGAACTACCTGACGATACAGTTATTTCACTTTAGTACTTGACATAAGTACATCTTTTGCTATAATATTACTTTTAATGGAGTAATCTTATGGCCATACATGCAATGGTAGACATAGAAACACTAGGCACAAAGCCTAATAGTGTTGTTTTGACTGTGGGAGGATGTAAGTTTGATCCTTTTAGTATGGCAGATCCATATGACCATTTCATTATGAGACTAGATGTTGACGAACAAACTGCTAAAGGTAGATTTGTTGACGAAAGAACACTAGCATGGTGGGGTAAACAAGCACCTGAGATACAAGAAGAGGCATTTAGTCTAGATGACAGAATAGATATTAAAACATTTTGTACTACATTTAATAAATGGTTAGTGGGTGTTGATATCAAATGGGCTCAAGGTCCACGTTTTGATTATGGTATATTAGAAAGTTTATTTGAGGATTTCGATCATCATATAAATTGGGCATACTGGCAAGAAGCAGACAGCAGAACTATATTTAATCTTATGCCTGGTGACCCGAGAAAAGACGCTCAGGGTAATCAAACAGGTCACCATGATGCACTTGCTGATGCTATTGTACAGGCTATTGCTGTACAAAAATCATTCGATCATTTTAAGATACACTCTAACTAAGAAATTCATTCGCGACTTTGTCAAAACGCGATGCTTTAATCAGTTTATCTAATTTTTTATAAGTATCCAATGCGAAACGATGAGTTGCACTGGCTACTATTCCTATGGATTTCGCCATGTTATTCTCCTATGTTTGAGTAACTACTGTAATTTTTGTTATTTTACTTTATCACTTATGTGACCTGTAAATTTGATGTAACAGAAATGTTACAGTTTTGTTACAATATTATTTATCATTTGTAACAAAAAACTTGACATACAACTGAAAAATGTTATAATTTTCAGAACATTTAAAAGAAACCAGGAGGTTTTATGAATAATGTAATAGATATGGTACTGGATTTTGTAGCAGGTGTTACAAAAATCTTTGTAGCATTAATACCACTAGGCGTAGTTGCTGGTATTGTTTTTGGCAATACAGTAATTATAGGTGATGTAATTAATAACTTAGTTGCATTGGTTGAAGGCCTAGGTGGTGCTGGATTAGTAGGACTTATTGTTGTACTTATTCTAGTATCATTGTTGCAAGACAGCAAGTAAAACGATAGAAGGGCATAAATATATGCCCTTTTTTCTGAATAAATGCTTGACAAATCACAAAAATTTGCTATTATATATACATATTAAATATTTAGGTAGGAGTAAATATGCAAACATTAGTAATTCAAACTCAGCACAGAGAAAACTATGCGGCTCATAATGAGGGTTATAAGCACGGTATAGACGAGGCTTATTGGAAATTTAAAGGCGGTAGCACTTATTTTGTTACTGATCTAACTGATGCCAACATCAACAGCATTGTTGCTAATGGCATTCCTACTTTAACTAAACTCATTGAAGACAAAAACGAGGCTTTTGAAGAGTATATCATCGACTGGGAGATACGTGACCTTGGTAAAAATGGCGACGGTAAAGGCCCAATTTGTGAGAGTTGGGAGATTCCTGTTCAGTTCTATTATGAGGACAAGCAGTGGAAATGTCGTACCCATCACACCCCAGGCGATGAAACTTTTTGGAATCGTGCTATCATTAGTAGAGCAGAACAATGGACACCTGGTGAGGGTGGTACTAGAAATGACTACCAGTGCCAGTATAAAACTAAAAATGGTTGGTTTGATCAGAAAGATCCGCAACTTAAAGCAGAATGTGAGGCGGCGTAATGAAATTTCATAAGCAATTAAAAGTGCCTGGATTAAATCAGGAGCAAATTATAGAAGGTCTTAAATCAACAGGTATGAAGATGAGACCTATGAGAACAACTTACAGTTGGGAGAAGAAATTTAAACCTACAAATACTATGTCAGATTTCAACATTGTAGTTGAAGATGGTATATTAGAAGTGCAAGGTGGTGGAGACTACAATGTTTGGAGTTTTACACAATGGTTAGGTCGCAAGGCATTTAATTTAGAACATCTCACTATGAGATATACTAAAAGTGATATTGGCTATGAGCGAAATGGTTGGGAAACAATAAACAAAGACGGCCAAAAACTAGGTACCAAATATACTATTAGAAGAACTGATGGTACTTATGAAGAAAAAATTGCAGAATAAGGCTTGACAGATCACAGGAATTTGTTATAATATTAGTATAATTTAAATAAAAAGGTAGGAGTTTTTATGTTACAATATAGAATTTTAGGAATGCAAAAAGAGCCAACAGGCTTACTTAAAGGTCATGAAATATTTGACTTCCAATACAGAACTAGAGATGCTGAAGCATTTGAGAAAGGCAAAGAACTTGTAGAAAAGTTTGTTGCTGATTTAGATTTTGTTCCAGCAGACAATGAGTATTATGTTATTGATGACCCAATGCAAATTACTTTAGGTGAGTTTGAAGATACTGGTAAATTTCCAGGTATGAACAGTTTAGTTTTACAACTTGAGAAATTAGGTTTCTTTACTAAAGCAGTAAGTTACAGAACTGCTGAATACAGACCAGAATTTGCAAGAGCATTTAATAGAGCAGTTAGTGATGAAGGTAATACTAACAGAGACGGTTCAATAGACTGGAACTTTGTTGATGCTGACCTTTATGGTAGTGAGCACAGACCTAATAGTGATAAAGAATATTACAAACTATATGAAAGTCTTGCTATCCAATATGATTTAGCAAATGGGATTATACAATAATGAGACCTTGGGAAATCATACAAAAGTTAGAAACTGATAACAGCAGACTCTTTAAGGAGTCTGTTGTTGCAGATAACATAATTAGTGAAGAGTTTACTGTAGGCTTACAGTATGCTTTAGACAGTTTAGTAACATTTGGCGTACAACAAGTGCCATTTAGTGAAACTGATGGCAAAGGATTGTTAGACAAAGAGTTTTATGCAGTTGCAGACAAACTGGTTGCAAGAGAGCTCACAGGACATGCGGCTCGTGATGCCATACAAGAACTATGTGATACTGCTAAAAATGAGCAATGGAACGATTGGTACAGAAGGATACTTATAAAAGATCTTAGATGTGGTGTTAGTGTTAAAACAGTAAATGGTGTTGCTAAAGGTACAGTTCCTGTATTTGGTTGTATGTTAGCACATGACGGAGCAAAACACCCTAAAAAGATTAAAGGCGAGTGTTTAGTAGAATACAAGTATGATGGTGTAAGAGTTATTGCTATTGTACAAAATGGTAGTGCTACACTATACAGCAGAAATGGTAAACTACTATCTAACTTCCCTCACATAGAAGAGGCACTAAGTAAACCAGAGTTCAATAACTTTGTATTTGATGGCGAGGTTATGAGTGACGATTTCCAAAGTCTTATGAAGCAAGTACACAGAAAAGAAGGTGCTCAAACACAAGATGCCTACTTGGCATTGTTTGACGTGCTGACACTTGCAGACTTTAACAAAGGCGAAACAGTAGATAATGCTACTGTTAGACGTGAGTTGCTAACAACATTACAGTTTGATGATTGTATTAAAGTTGTTGATGCTACACTTATTGATTTTGATACGGATGAAGGAAAGGCTGTATTTGATGAAATGAACGCAGAAGCCTTAGAAAAAGGATACGAAGGACTTATGATTAAACCTACACATGAAGTTTACAAGTGTAAAAGAAGTCATGCTTGGTTAAAAGTAAAGCCTTTTATTGAGGTAACACTTAAAGTTATTGCATTAGAAGAAGGCACAGGCAAAAATGAAGGCATGTTAGGTGCTCTTGTTGTTGAAGGTGAGGACGATGGTAAGTTTTTCCACGTAAACGTTGGTAGTGGACTTACTGATGACATGCGTAAAGATGTATGGGCGGCACAAGATAGTGTTGTTGGACAACTTGTAGAAATTAGAGCTGATGCGGCCACACAATCACAAGATGCTGATGATGTGTGGAGTTTAAGATTTCCTAGATTTAAAACCTTTAGAGGATTTGACATAGGAGAAAAGTTATAATGACCAATAAACAAAAGAAACAAGTGAATAATTTTATACAAACCTCACTTAAATTAGTAGGATGTTCTCTTTTGTTTTTAGGTATGACTATGGCTTTAGGTGTTGATTTAAATCCACACATGGAGTTGACTGCATATATACTGCTATTTACAGGCACAATACTAATGATGACTCACAGTTTTAGAGGGCATGATCATATGTTCTTATTGGTATCTAGTGCAGGATTTTTATTAGTAGGACATGCATTTTTAGAAACAGAAACAGCAATACAGATAGCAAATAATTATGGTATTGCATTATCTGAAGAGCAAGGTTGGTTTGCAAAGTATGGCAAACTATTTGTAGAAATTTTAAAAGCAGTAGTTTAATAAATAGTACTGTGGGCCAATATACAGATAAGATAAATGCAATAGCAGAAGATTTTGCTACTATTGATTATTATGAAAAAATATCTGCCTTAGAGGCTCGAGATGGTATGATGATCCTACATTACTACCATGGCGGTAAAAAAATAGAATTCAATCGTGACAGCGAATACGAAGGAACAGTTGGAAAAGCAGGAGAAGTAATTGAACTTCCACCCTTTGATAAAGATTATATTAGGCTTAAAGAAAAATATGAGTCTGAAACTTGGGGAGACCAAATAGGAAAATGGTGGAAAAAAATTACTAATCTTAAATATAACCCTGGCAAATGGTCTTGACAAGATCATTAATTATGCTATACTAGACAAATTAAAATATGCCTTATAAAGACAAAGACAACCAAGTAAACATTCAGGCAGTATGTAGACACTTAGACGTTGGTAGATATGATCTTATAAGGATAGCAACAAAAGTAGCAAGGTTAGAAAACATACGACCTCATGACGCTCTTAAAAAGTTGCTTGAGATAGAAGACTTAGACGTTTACTTTAAGGAAATGAAAGAACGTCAGATTAAGGCAGAGTTTAATAGTAGATTTTGAGAGCCCGTGTGGTATTTCGTAAACTGGGTTAGGGTAAGAGGTAAGTGTAGCACAACCCGTTTCCCTTGGTAAATTTCCCAATGTGTACTGCTCTCAAATTTTTTAATAGGGGTCTTTAAGGCTCGGGCCGGGACAGGTTTGCGAAACAACACCAAGTCCACAAGTTAATACACGACATGAGTGTAAACTGCGAACCATCCCGCCAAATTTTTGCCCCGTTCGTCTAGTGGTTAGGACACCGGGTTTTCATCCCGGCAACAGGAGTTCGATCCTCCTACGGGGTACCAGTTTTTTTCCATAAATAAATGCATGTTAGTAATAATATATCCTACTGGTACTAAAAGAAGTATTCATTTAAATCATTTTATAGTAGAGGCAGAAAAGGCAGACCCAGATTGCAGGGTAATTACTACAGATGAGTTTGTTAATACACATTTAGATACTTGGCCATCAGATACTGTTTTTATTATAAGAGTAGGCTCTCATTACATAAATGATATATTGCCTACACTAACTAAAATATGGCATGATGGAAAATATACAGTTTTTCCTAATGTACCTGCAATAAAAAATTGTGTAAGAAAGTCATATTTTTATGAGTTATGCAAACAAAACAATATTAAAATACCAGATACTATTGCATTCAACACAGATGGGCCTGATTGGCGTAGTTATGATTTTACAAAATTTGGCGAATGTGTAATTAAGCCTAGTATAGGATCTTTGGGTAGTGGTATATACTTTTTAAATCCAGAACAGGTACCAGATAAAATAGAATCTATTTTGTATGAAGGAGATGAATTCTACGAAGACGGTTGTGATGTTATTGTGCAAAAAAGAATAAAAAACAAGAAGAATATTCCAGAAAGTATAAGAGTTTTTTGTTTTAATGGAGAACCTACATGTAGTATTACCCTCTCAAATATTTCAGATTTACAGGATAAAGCAGGTTCTAATTTAAAAGTAGACCCTAGTATCTTATATGATGAAAATGGAAATGTTTTAGATGCTATAGGCAACGATTTAGAATTTGATACTGTATCTAATCTAAATAAAGGAGGCATAGCAGGACCATATTTTGCAGACGAAAAATTAAAAGATATATGTAGAAAAATTTGTAAAATGACAGGTATAGAATTTACTACAATAGACTTTGTACAAGACGAAAATGATGAGTATTATTGTTTAGAGGCCAATATTGCACCACATCTATATAGAGGATTTATAATTTATAATGGAAAAATAAATCATCCTAGAATGATATTTGAACATGTTCTTGACAAAAAACACAAAGGTAGTATAATATTATGATGAGTGTATTAATAAACGGAAGAATAAAAAATAAAAGAAAAGTAGAAGATTTCGTTTATAACACTTTATTTGATCTTATGCCCAGACTGAAAAGAACGGTGTATGTAGATGTAAATATAGTAACACAATGCGATAATGATTATCATGCATTGTGTCATGGTGATAAGGAAGAAGTAGTTATAGAACTTGCTCGTGAGTCTAATGGTGTAAAGTTTACACATAACGAAATGATGTTAAATTTAGCACACGAACTTGTTCATGCCAAACAGTTTTTAAGAGGTGAATTACACCCTTCATTACAAACTTGGTGTAGACAAGACTATTCCAAAACACCATACAGAGATACTCCTTGGGAAAAAGAAGCATACTTACTCGAGGACAAAATTTTAACTAAACATTGGAAATAAAATGGCAATATATAAAAAAACAAGTTCAATAGTACCAACAAGAAAATGTACCAGTCAAGGTTCAGGTGGTAGAGGAAGAAGAGTCAAAGTCAGCATGTCTACTATGAACAAATCTAAAAAAAGATCACATAAAAAATACCGCGGACAAGGTAGATAATTACTAAATAGTGGTATGTTAGAACCATCAGATAAATGGCTATGTCAGTTAGTAGAGCCTAGGCACCCTGCTTTACATAGACCCGCGGATATAGATCCTTTTTCAGCACCTAAAGACGCCAACTGGGCTCAAAGAGAAGTAGATATGTTTGAACTAATGCACAAAAGATATGGTATTGGTTTAGCAAGTCCTCAAATAGGAAACAGTTACAACATGTTTGTTATGCACATGGAAGGCACAGGAGATGTTGGTGTGTATAATCCTAAAATATTAGAGTTTAGTGAAGAAACTGTGCAAATGGAAGAAGGTTGCTTGACATTCCCTTTATTATACATTCATATAACAAGACCAGAAAAAGTAAAAGTAAGTTACACACTATATGACGGTAAAACAGAAGTAGAGGGTTGGTTAGAAGGTATGGACTCCAGATGTTTTCAACATGAATATGAACATTTACAGGGTAAACTCTATTTAGATAATGTAAGCGAACTTAAATTGCAAAGAGCAAAAAAGAAAAGAGACAAATACCTTAAAGAAATTACACGCAAAGTCAAAGTATGATCGATTATCCTTTTTGGGTAAATGATTTTGACAGAGTCAAGGATCACAGAATTACCCATCCAGAAGTTGCAAAAATATTTAAGCAACCAGTAGCATTTTGGTATGGTGCTAAGAAAAATAAAAACGCAAACAAAAATTTAGATAAAAGTTTAAAACGATTATTAAAAAGAACTTTACCTGGATTACCTTACTTTGTGTTGTATAACTTACCTAACAGAGATCTAGGGCATTACAGCAAAGGAGGAGCCTCTGACGCCACAGAATACTTGTTATTCTTACAGGAGTTTTGTGCAGGTATAAAAGGACATAAACCTATTATTATATACGAACCTGATGCTTTACCTCATACAACACTTATGGATAAAGCTCAAGCAGAGTATCGTAAAAATCTAATACTATCTGGACTACAAATACTAACAGAAGAAAGCGATGCCTATGTGTATGTAGACATAGGTCATAGTAATTGGCTAAGTCCAGAAGAGGCGTCAGAACTAATTTCCAGTGTTTCTAACGCAGGTTTAAGAGGGTTTAGTGTTAATGTAAGTAATTATAGAAGCACAGAAGAGAGCATGAAATGGGCTTTAAAAGTGTGCGAATACAATGAAGACTGGCATTTTGTAATAGATACTAGCCGTAATGGCAATGGGCCACATGGTAACGATTGGTGTAATCCTCCTGGTAGACATGTAGGTAAAGTACCCAGTTGCGATACTGGAGAGCCTAAATGCGATGCCTTTTTGTGGGTAAAGATACCTGGCGAGTCAGACGGAAAAGGAAATGGTGGTCCAAGAGCAGGAAAGTTTTGGCCTGAGATGGCTACAGAGTTAGTAAAAGACTTTAACTAACGCCTGAAGGATCATCATCAACTTCAGGTTTATCTTCTATTTCTGGATAATCTCCTCTTGGTGCATTTAATTCAGCATCTAAGTAATTTCTAGCACCATCTAAATAGTTTTGTGCCTTTACTACTTTACTTTGCCACCAGTGTGGAAAGTCTGCATCAGGTAATTCTTTAATCATTTTATGTAGGTCTATCGATGCTTTACCAATAAGGTATAAATTTTTCATTATCATACCTCTTTCGTTATCAACATGCCCTACAGCAACTTTTTTAGTTTCACCTTCACCAGTGTCTGATTTATAATCAACACCAGGAGCACCATCGTCTTCGTTTACGATACCTGCAAGTTTTTGTAATCTATCTATTTCGTTCATATTAGTATTTATCTAATTCGTTTATTAAATTGTGTAAGGGAAGTAATCTATCTAACATTTTTCTATTGTGTTTACAATGTCCTATTCTCTTTGAGTCGTTCAATATACTCATTATTTCATCTAAACTCATACTTGCTAACTTATCTATTAAAGATAAATCGTTATTAAGACCATCATAATTTGTTTTTAGTGGTACTTTTTCATAATTAAATAAATCTGAAAAAGTTTTGTATCCTAAATTTTCGAGTTTTTCATTCATATAAGGTATTCCTATATGTATATAGGGCATACCATACCAAAAGTTTTTATATGTCTTTTCAGATAGGAAATAATTATCCCTATGTTGCCAACAGTCACCTTTTATTGACATAGGATCATCTCTATTAGCCGTTGTTTCTACCACAACTGATATAGCACACTTAAAAATGTCCTCATGTAACTTCCATTCGTTAGTATGCCATTGATTGTCATAATGAATAGGTTTACTGTATAGATCAAAGTCTATAGGTATTTGCAGTCTTGTGAGAGCAATTTTATCACGCGAGTCCCATTTACTATCCATTCCTTTATTATGCCAAGTGTATATAGATTTCTTATTATACTCTCTACTAATAAAGAATGCATGTACTAATTTTCTTAAAAACCTAGCATTCTTTTGCATTAAGCCAAAATGATATTCTACTTCTCTAGGTACTATCTCCTCTTGTACTTCATTATGTAGTTTTTGGTGTGCTACAAAACTACTGGAGAATCCATCATAAGAAATTACATCTATGTTATAATTACATAATTTTTTATCGTTAAAAAATGTATCTGCAAACCTATTAGCAGGATTAAATGAAGTAACAATTTTTATTCTGTTTGGATTTACACCTTTATCAATTAACTTTTGTAAAAATTCGCAAAAAGGAGGATTTACAAAGTCTTCAATAATAGTATCTAATACTAAAATATTTTTAGAGTTTTGTAATGTGTATGTAAGAACTTCCTCAAAAGTTAAATCATCTACATACTCTTCCATTTGATTTCCTGCATAAAAGAATATCATACAGGGTTCTTGTGCTGAATCTACAAAGTCACATTGTAAGGTATGTTTGGCATTAAAGAATTTTATATGGCCAAATGTTGTTTTATACTGAATAATATCTGGTGTAGAAAGGAATTTATTGAGTATAGGTAACATACTACTATTTAACTGTTAAGGGATTTGTAGTTCTGAATGTTTGGCTTAACTACAACCGCAACTTGCACAGGCTTTAAGTATAACTCTTTCTTTACCACACTTAGGGCAAGGTTCTGTTTTTTCTTTTTCTTCTAAACCTGCTAACTTTTTAAGTTCTTCCATTGCGGCATCTACAGCCTTGTTGCTAGTATCTTCAATTGACTCTTCTGCATCAACATCATAGTCCATATTATCTGCGGCATGATCTTGACTTATTTCATGAGCGGCTGGTTCTAATACTTCTTCTCTATACTTGTCAAACATTTCTTCAAAGTTATCTTTATGTAAAAAGTCTGGAGCAAGGTATTGTTGCATATCATCTATTAGATCTTCTTCTTTTTGTCCTACATAATCCATTAGATCTTCATCACTCATGTTACTTATTGAAGGTTCGTCATTTCCATCTGATCTTTCGCTTATGCTTTCGTCTTTCTTTTTGCCTTTCATTATGTATTTTTTAACTACTTGATAGTTTGCATCTATTTCTTCTTGTGATGGTTCATTAGGATCATCTGGGAATTGTACATAACCTGTTCCTCCACATGACTTACAGTCTCCATCTTTTCCGTCACAATCGTAGCAATCGCCACCTTCTTCTAGATTGTTTCCATCTATATTAAGGCTACTAAAAACATTTTCAGGATCGTTTATTAGTTTGCTATCTGGAGCACTTACTTTTGCCGGTTCATCAAATTGACTATAAGGACCACTTTGTCTCTGATCTAAACCACCTTTAGCCATCTGCATAGCGGCTCTTATACTACCATGAATCTCAAATGCGGCTATAAATCTGCCAGCCATTTCAGGATCTGTTTTTGCCATTCTGTCAAATTCTGCTTGAGCATAATCTGGATTATGATTATTATCTATTGCAGTTTTATGCTGTTGATATACTTTGTCTAAAATTTCGCCATTTGCCTTTAGCATTTGTAGTTTTTTCATGGCCTCTATTTTTTTCAATTTGGCCTTGTTTTTACCCTCTTGCGAAAGTCTGTAACTTATGTCTTTTGCAATTTCGGCACCTTTTTGAGCAACAAATTTAATTCCTTGAGCACCTAACTCTGCTCCTTTTTTTATGTTTTTACCAGCAAACTTTCCTAATTTGCCTAACATGTTTAATGTGCCTGAAGCACCACTTTTAACTCCTTGGCCAAATCTTGTCATCATACCTGCTTTCTGATTTGCAGGATTTCTTGAACCACCGTGTTGAACATTAACATCTACGTTGCTGGAACCTTTATTACCTGCCGCCATTCTGCCTAGTTTATCCATAATGCCAACTTCCATAAGGAAGGTACTTGCTAATATTTTTAATTCTTGTTCTGTAAGGCTTTCTAAAAATTCTGCAAAATCTTCTTCACTAGCATCTTCAAATATGTCAGCAACAATCATGCTTTCATCTAGTTTAACAATACCGTAATCTTCTCTGATATCTGTTAAGTCAACACTTTCCTCTTTTGGCTCTTCTTCTGGCTCGTATTCTGTATCGTCACCAGCATCTAGTTCCATTTCTTTAATTGCTTTTTTAACTAACTCTATTGCAAACTTTTTATGATCATCATCTAAGTCTGATAAGTTTTTACCATCTTTCTGTACTATGTTGATAATTTTGTTTAACTTTTCACTTGCGGCTAATCCATTGTCGTCTGCAGGTGAAATTCTTTCATTAATTTCAGATAGTAAACTAGCAGGTGATTTTACTAACGCATCAATAAATTGTTCTCTTTTGGTATCTGGATCATTAACGTCAGATCCTTCTGGGAATCTGTTTGCTATACTATGGAAAGATGAACTTTTACTTGGTGGAGTAAATTCAATATCTTTTACTTCTACGTGATCTTCAAATTCAACAGGAGCACCTTCTTCTATATCAAGTCCTGCTAATTGTCTTAAAATGTTTAAATCTTCGCTCATTGTTTTACCTGCTATCTTATCATAAACAAGATTAAATACTTGTTCATTATATTCTTTAAACTGCTTCATAAAAACTTGTTTAGCCGCTTCTCTGTCTGGACTGTCTTTAATACTGTTTCTAAAAGCAGTAGCACTTGCCACTTCTCCATCTAAGTCAATGTTGGGTACTTCAAATAAGTAACCCCTTTTACTCATTGGTAATGGTGTGTCTTTCATACTATTTATCATTTGATAGTATTTTGGCTCAGGATCTTTTACCTTCATATCTAAGCCTGTTTCAGGATCTACATTGTTCATAGCAAAACGTTCTGCCATATCTTTTTCGCCTACAGCAAATATAACAATAGTATTATCATGGTCAAATTGTTTGTAAAAAGTGTGTACATAAGGCTGTGGAGCAAACAAAACTTTATTAGGGTCTATGCCTTGTGCTAAAGCGATTGCTTGTTTTTCTTT
>Ga0209645_1000568_pt1 | contig 18933 bp, 21 predicted proteins | sample ETNvirenome_6_30_FD_184070 | JGI IMG/M metagenome (GOLD analysis project Ga0209645, IMG submission 184070) | Marine viral communities from the Pacific Ocean - ETNP_6_30 (SPAdes) (version 2) | ecosystem: Environmental > Aquatic > Marine > Oceanic | place: Pacific Ocean | collected 2013-06-19
CTCCGTCTTCAACTGGTCAAACTGCGCTTTAATACCATCATTAAATAAGTCTCCGAGACCAATTGAAGAAAGGATCTTGTTGATTGGGATTGGAGGCAAACCAGATTTAAAATTCAAAACCTTGCAAAGTTCAGCCAGTCTTTTATTTAAATCCTCAATTGTTTTTTTCTCTATTTCTTCACATGGTAGAGGAGGACAGGCTTTCTTTTTAAGCTTTTCTACTGTAGCGATAGGGTCAAAATCTATTCCTAAAAATCTAAAAAACTCAACAATTCTTTTTTCTGAATTTAATCTTAATACATCAAAAGTTTCTTTTTTATCAGCAAAGCTTGGTTCTTTACCCACTCTAATTAAGTCAGCCATGGTAAGGCAGGTATACTCGCCAAACATCATATAAATTAATTCTTTAGTACCAAGCTTTCTACGAAATAGTTCGTTTGTAGCTGGGTCTTTTTCTCTTATTTCATACTTTCCTGTACTTGGTATGAATATTTGTTTTTTGTAAGGCTCACTTTCATATGCTGAAATAGAATCAAAGTATTTTCTTATTTTGGCTATTAAGACTTGAATAGCTTTTTGTTTTTCTTGCTCTGTTGGTTGTCTGTAAAATCCGTTACGATCAAGGACAGCACCTTTGGGAGCATCGCCAATAATCAATAATTGAGCTTCAATAAAGCCTGCCACTTTATTTTGTAAAATAGCTTGAGTTAGGATTTCATCTGTTATTTCTTCATTTAAATCCAAATCAGCTAAAGCATTGCCTACTAGCTCTGTAAAGTTTCCTGATCCCCCAACACGCTCTTCGTTGAAATTCTCGTTTAAGAACTCTAGCATGGTTTTAGATAGTGAAGCAATGAAGCTTGTTAAAGCTACGCATGTTGCAAAACAAATTAACTCTACTATTAATTTATGTAAAATTGTGTAAAGGTTTATGTTTGGAATTGAAGGAATCTTTGGCAATTTAAACAATGGCAACATATCAGGGAATAATATGTCTGGGTTTGAAGAACTATACGCAACAGAGAGTTCTTGACCACAGGGGCTGACTTCTCTTAATGTTGCTTCTATTTGTTGTTCTGTCAGATTTCCAAGTTGTTCTTTAATTAATTTTCTGATTGATGCCGAAATAATAAATTGAACTGGGACTAAATCGAAGAACTGATCGAAGTAAGGGTTAATGCATTCCGCAGGATCAGCGGGCTTTGTTAATTCTGATACAACAGAAAAAATGTTTGAAACAATATCAATTGATCCATCGGCACTATTATACAAACTGCTCTTACTTAAACAGCCCTTAACTGAATCCACGGGCTCTGAATAAGGCTTAAGATCCTCTTTGACAATCTCAGGAGCAATGGCTTTACAAAATTCATTGTTTAAAGCCCCTTCAGCGTTTAATTCCTTAATAAGATCATTTATTAAATTATTTGCATTTTCAGCAACACCTATAAGCCCTTGGAATGAAAGATCAGTTAAGCCAAATGCAATAGCGGTATTAACACCCATACCCACAGAGCGTTCATAAAGTGGCTCTACAAGATCTAGGAAACTATCAGGCTTTTCCGCTAAAGACTCTAAGATATCTCCACCTAAACTATTGGCAGCTTTCGTAACTTCTTTTTTTTCATTACTAGAGCCACCATTAGCGACTTTGTTCTCGTCTTCTTCTTGGCGATTAACCGATCCTTTATTTGGTTTGTTTGGTTTAGTCATTTTAGTTTAATTGGTGATGATTGCTTGTTATTGATGCATCAGTTAGCTTTGTTTTGAAATTGACTTCTCTAATCGCCCCATTCAAAGTTCCAATTACATTATCAATTTGGTTTTTAATATTTGTTGGTTGAGAAGCGATCACGCCTATTGCGGTCTCAATAGAAGGTGCAGTTGGAGCACCGGGCAATGTAGTTATATGAACGTGTGCTGCTAAAATACCAAATATTATTGTAGCAGAATTTCTTAATGCAAAAACATTATGGTTTATGTTTCTTATTGATGTTTCCAACTCTGTTAAATAGTCGTTAAGGTTCTTTCCTAAAACCATAGGCTGTAGATTATCAACGTCGTTATTGTGGATTAGAGATACACCAACGCCTCTTGTTAAGCTTGTTAAACCTCTTTGATTTTGCGTAGCCTCTGGAGATGTATGTATTGCTACTCCATTCAGCCAAGATACTAACTGAAGATGGTCTGCAAACAATGTGACCGTACTAATTCCCTTCTCGGTGTTGTTTAGTTTATCCGCATTTTCACTATTGGCTTGATTTAAAGTTAAGCCACCCTCACCCTTTTCTAACCTATTGGGATTGAATACATAGCTTGGTGATATGCCCTCATTAATGAAAATACCAGCACCAGTCTTAACTGGCTCAATAACTTTGACAGCTTTTTCTGAAAATTTGTTTACACCAACTGCTAGCTGAATTGAATCATTTTCAATGACACCTTCAACTTTGCCGTTTTTACTCTTTTGATAAAACTTAGTCAAAAGAACAATAGAGTTGTTGTCCTCAATAAATTCTTCTTTATTTAAATCACTAATGCTCATTTTATTTGTTTTTTGGCTTGCGCTCTACAGAGACTTCTTCTTTCTGTCCGTTTGGCTTTCTAACAATCCATGGATCTCTAAGATTTGCCCTATCTTTAAAAGAAAAAATTAAATTATTGCCTTTTTCCACCTTTAATTCATTGTTTGATTTCACATTGTATGGAACTCTTAACAAAAAAGAAGCAAGAGCCAAAGGATCTTCTTCTGTGTCTGCTAAGTATAACACATGATACATCTGCTCTGATTGTAGATACAATACATTTCTATCTTCTATCGTTGATCTATCAACAATGCCCTTAGAGCGGACTCTCTCTCTATCAACATCAGAATCTCTAAATGGATCTGCTACGGCTAATTGTGCCAACTCAAAACGCGGCTGCGCTGCGTCTGTCGTCTTTCTATTGCCTGTTAACTTATAAGAAATTTTTCCAACAAACTCATTGCTGGTTTTCGTTTCAGTGTCTTCAAAAACTTTTTTTGACAATAACTTAAGAAGAGCGGTTACCTCTACATCAGGAGTTAAAAAGTTTTTCTCATTTTGTTTTTTAACTATTGGTTTTTTACTCGCCACTAGCTTTCTCTCCCTGAATTATTTCGAAGATATTGTCGGTTTCTTCATCGGAAAGAGTTAAATCTTCTTGATAAGACTGCTGTTTAGCCATCATTGCAGCTATCTTTACTAGTTGTTCATTGGATCTCTGTAGGGTCTCAACGTATTTAGCGGCGATGACACCAGATCTACTATGGTTAGTCTCGCCGCTACTAATTTCTGCCCTTAGCTCTTGCAATAAATCAAGAGTGAGCTTTCTATCTTTTTGAATATTTTGTAAACTTTCTTCTATTGTTTTCTTTACATTAGCCATACTATAAGTATAATTTAAAAAGATTTATGATTCATTCCAATTGTGTTTAAAATTACGATATTTTTCACGATATTTCTTTAAACTTGTAGCTATTTGCTTTGTATTAAGCCCTGTTAGCTCTCTTAAGTAAAGAAAAATTGCTTTTTTGTTCAAAATTTCAATATCATCAGGGTTTTCAAGTATGTTTTTAATGGCATGGAGTACTCTTAAATCGTTTGTAAGTTCGGGAGGATTACCCTCTGCTGCTATCCAAGAGTTAATATTAGCCAATAAATAAGACCAAAACTCGGTTTTTTCGCGATTTTCGCTGTAACTATCCTTGGAGGTTGAATAAGTTGATTCTACTTCTCCATAAGCATCATCAATGTTTATCTCTCTTCTTAGCCTCTTGTTGTTCTTTTTTGTTTGTTGAATAAACCAATTTTTAGTAACAACCGAAAAATAAGAGAATGCCTTGTGACCCTTGTCAGGATCATACTTCTCTAAAATAGTAACCAACCACAGCTTGCAATCGTCTCTCAAGTACTCAACATTCGGTAGAGAAGTAAATTTATAAGTAAAACAAATTTTATCTACAAGCTCGTTAAATGCAGGTCCAATCAATTTTGCATATAAAATCTCCTTTTGATAGCGGTCCCTTGTTTTACAATATTCTATTATTGCGTTTTCGTGGACTTTTGTAAAATATTGATTTTTCTTTCTTTTTCTAGCCATCAATCTCTTCCTCGGAGAATCCTGCTAAAAAGCCTTCTATATCTCCTACCACTTCTTCACTATGAGCTATTAGACGCTCAATGGTGGGTTCTCCATGGTATGTTTCACTGTTGTTTATTCTTACAAGATGCTCTTTAAATGTTTCTATAGAACTTAAAATATTATCGTATTCATCGTTAACGAATAATAGACGTGTAAAAAGTCTATAATTTACCCACAAGGAGGCGAGCAGAGCTAGTACTACTACTGTTTCAAATATCATCATATAACTTATCTTTCATATCCTTTATTTCTTTTTTTAAATCTTTTTTAGATTCTAAAATTGCCTGCTCCACAACTTCCCCAACTTGTTTGTTTTCTGTCATAGTGGAGCACCCTGTTGAAAAGACAGAGGGTATTTTTATTGGTGGACCATGGTTGCAATGTGGGCAAGACTCTAGATCACTTTGCGAAATAGACAACCATTGCCACCATTCTCTAGTACAATCATTACACTTAAAGTGGTATTTGGGCATCTTTTACTCGTAAACAAACTCTGATTGATCCTCATCAACCTTAAAAGTTGGTGGATTGGTGACGACTAATTGATCTTGTGACTCGCCCTTTACTACAAAATTAAAATCTTTCAGCACTGGTACAATATCTGATTGTTCTAGTAATGACTTTTGAAGAGCCATCATTACGGCTCCTAACGCTTGATCTGATAGTTTCATTTTATTCTCCTAAAATTTTTGTTAATAAATAATCAGCTTCATTAAAATTATTCATGCACGCGGCATTTTGAGTAACTTTTTGTACAAAATATTCTGTTTGCTTCTTGTACATATCGTTATCTATTTTTAAATCAACTCTTTTTATAATATCTTTTTCTATTATATCATAATATCGTGTATAATTTTCAGATAAATAATTAAGTGAGAAAGAAGCTTTTGTTCCTGATCTAAAATCTATCTTTCCCCTCACTAAGTCTTCCGTATCGTTTGTTATGTCTGTGAGCTTGTATTTATCAAGCTCTATCTCTTTTATTTCTCCAAACTTGTAAAATAGATAATCTAGCTCATGAATACAATCTAGCAAAATACCACCACCAAGAGATTTATTGGCGCTGTATGACTCCAAGTGATTTGTATTCGGTCTCCATTTTTTTAAATTATAGCCAAAATATGCACTTATATATGGAGTGTTTTTATCAATGCTCTTAATGCTGTCTGTAAACCTTAAATTACAGCCGACCATGGTTGTTAAATTTTTGCTATTAATTATTTTTAGCAATTGATCGACACCAGTTCGGTCAGTATAAAAGGGCTTTTCACAAAAAATAGGAATATTATGTTCTGCCAGTTTTAGACAATGTTGAGTGTGAAAAACATTTGGCGAACATACAAAACCAAAATCATATTTTTCCAATAATATTTGGTCAATATTATCAATCTCGTCAACATCAACTATTCTTGTAACAATGCCGATCTCATTTAAATTTTTAGAGTGACGTTTTCCAATTGAGCCACCGCCAATTATTACGGCTTTCATTTTATTTCACCTTGAATAGTTTTCTTTTCTCGCCTAAATTTTTAAATTCTTGGGATTTGAAGTCAATATAGTTAATTGTATCGCTAGCATAGTTAAAGTCTGTAAAGTGCTTTCGTTCTTCAATCATATAGGCATCTGGTCTGATAAACAAGGCGACGGAACATGCTCTCGCACCATTCTTAACAAATCCACCGCGATGAAACCCAGTGTTGTTAGCTAGTATTATATCACCAACTTTACCGGTTAAACTTACAAACGTTGAATTACACAGGTCAACCTCTTCTTGTGTTTTAGGCAGCCCAGTATTTTCTTTAGGGTCTGGTGTATAATCCCAATAGCCAGTTCTTTCTTTATATAATCCATGAAAATCTCCACCGCAAAAACTTCTTGGAACGTACTCAAAAGGACCATCCTCATCATCCACATCAGAATAGTATATGAAACATTTTAAAATTTTGTAGTCCTCTCTATCTCTATGCCAATTTTGAGAATGAAGTCTTCCATATTCCTCTCTCCAATAGTGTATCCAGGCAAGAACATTAAATATTTTAGGATCTTTTACTTGTAAAAACTTACTTGCCACTTGTTCAAAAAAATTAGATGTGTAAAATTTTATAAACTTAGAATTATTTAAAGTTAACGGTCCATTTAAAAATTGAGCATGGGTAATTTCAAAAGGCTTTCCTCCAGTCAACATGAATCTTGCTGCCGGATTGTGTTCTATTAGCCCAACTTCCTTTCTTATTTTTTGATCTTTTGACATTTTTTTAAAAAATTCTACATTCTCAAAAAAATCATTTAGCTCTCCCTCTTCCAGAACATCAAATACATTTGTTTTGTAATAACCTACAGTCTCTAGAGCTTTTACAGCGTCTTCAATCTTTGGCAATTTCATAAATCTTCTCCATTATAAATTTTCTTTGTTTTAAATTATTTAATTCTGATAAGTCCGCTTTGTGTTTAACACCTGTTATTTCTTCATAATGTTCACCACCATCTAAGAATCTTAAATTTTCTCCCCACACTTTATCATGAACTTCCCACGCATCAAGCTCAGATTGGTGATCAATCGTCCACTCTATATTATAACCTAATGATTTACCCTTATCGCAGTATCCAATCACAATGATTTTTTTAAAACCCATATAGTATAAAAGCTGGAATACATTTGAAGCGATATTACCGCCAGCGTGTACGCTTTGCATGTCTGAACCATACTTCTCTAAACATTGGTCCCATTTTAAAGAGAGGGCGGGCATCCAGTTTGGGATTCTGTGTGGATTTTTATATTCTTTACAAGAATAAAGATTCTTATATTCTTTAGAATACTCTTCTACTAGTTTTACAGGAATTTGACCTATATCAAATCTATTACTTCCTTCTTGTCCAAAGACTACTTTTATACCTTCATAATCTTTAATATATTGGCTTTTTGGTTGTAACAGAACTTTATCGCCTTGAGCAGATCTTGGGTCCAATAAAACAAATTTATAATCTTCAAAGTATTGACGAAACTTATTATCTGCGGTTAGCCACATTGCAGACTCTGGATAATATTCAATGCCTTTGTTAACACATATTGAAAAATTATTTCTCAAAAGTTTCTTTAATTCACTTTTATCGTAATTTCTTGCAGATGGTCCACCAAATACACAAAAAGCAGTTGCCCCGTCAGCAATATTTTTAAAATTTTTATCAACTTTCAACGTACATCCTCTCAGCTAGTTCAAATTGCCACTCCCAATCAATATCAAAACATTCTATCTCCTCCATAACAAAAAAGTCAGGATCTTTACTCTTTTTAAATGAGCCCATATAAACATCATTACCTATGTCTTTTAGTGTTCCACCATATAATGAATGTGCCGCCTCATAGCACGTTTCAACATACTTTGTTTCCAGTGATGCTAAGTATTTATCATCACCATAAAACTTATTTAACATAACTCCATCGTTACTAAACAAGAAAGTTTTCTTTTCAAATACTCCAAACATTCCTCTTGATTCGCTTTGTAGAAATTTATCAATAAATTTTTCTATTGTTTGAATTGTTAGTAGGGGATTGCAAGCGTTAATTATAACGTAATATTTAAATGGTAATTTATCATACCACTCAAGAGCTTTTTGTAGCGTGACTGGCTCTTGCGTTGACTCCTCGCTTCTAATAAAATAATTTACGCCATATTTTTTTGCGATGTCTATCAATTCATCATCCATAATGGATAGGTAAAAATTATCTCTAGGTATAACATTAGAAGAGAGAACCTTTTTAATAGCTATCTCAAATAAATTAGAGTCAGCAAATGGTCTTAACATCTTGTTTGGAACTCTTGTCGATTGAGTTCTTGCTTGTATTATAAAAACTACGTCTTTTATTTCTTTCATTTATGTATTCTTCCTAAATACGGAAACACTGCGGGTCCCTTGTAAAACTTTATCAATATTGTTCATGTTATTTTTAACAAAAGCAAATGATTCATTTGCCGCTTCAATTGTTTTATCTATATCTTCTTCTGTGTGTGAAAACTGAATATAAATAACATTTGGAAACAAAATTCCTCTTTTTACCATTTCTTGATAAAACAAATCTTTCATTCCCGATGGATCTTCGTACTCTGAACTAAAAGTCAAGTTGTGACGTGGTGCGGAGCCTGCGAAGTTAATCTCCACATCATTATCAGCAGCCGCTTTCTTAATTCCATAATCTAGTTTGTTACCTAAATTCCATATATGATTATAATCTAAAGTCTTTAACTCTTTAATCGTCTCTATGGCAGAAGCTAAAGATAAACACTCCCCACCAAATGTCATTGAAAAGAAGATATGATCCATCTCAGACATAAACTTCTTCTTACCAGCTATTGCGCTTAAAGGCATACCATTAGCTATAGCCTTGCCAAGACAGCACAGATCAGGTGTTACTCCATAATACTTTTGTGCTCCACCAAGACCCCATCTAAAACCCGTTACCACCTCATCAAAAATTAGTATTGCTTCGTATTCATCACACAACCGGCGTACACCCTCTAGGAAGCCTTCTGCTGGCGCTGTTAGTGCTTGTGCTTCCATGATTACAGCAGCAACGTCTCCTTGTCTTAGAACGTCTTCTAGGCTGTCCAAGTCGTTATATTGGAATTCACAAACCACATCTTTTAGAGATGATGGTATTCCGTATGGTCGTAAAGTAATTCCGTGCCAATCTCCCCAGCCATGATAGCCACACTTTGCAATTTTTTCTTTTTTTGTATAAGATCTTGAGATTCTTACAGCCGCTAATGTTGCATCTGTTCCATTCTTGGCGAACCTAACTTGTTCGGCTGCTGGAACCACTTCACATATTAATTCTGCCAACTCTTGTTCAAGGAGAGTTGGTAAAGAGAAGATAATTCCATTATCTATTTGTTTCTTAATAGCTTCGTTTGTTCGCCTGTGGTTGTAGCCGAGAATAATTGGACCTAGCCCACACATATAATCAAGATATTCTTTGCCGTCTAAGCCCTTTAGATAAGCGCCTCTAGCACTTTCTACAAATTTTGGATACACTCCATTAACAAATTGATCGGGACACTTACTCATTGTCTGCGTCCCTCTGGGCATTAGTTCTAATGCTTTATCCCATAATAAATTTTCATTTTTGCTGTTCATATTCACTCCGTAAAAGAGACAGGACATTTGAGTCCCAATACTTACCTTCGTTAAAATAACTTTGTCTTAAAGTTCCTTCGCGAACAAAACCTAAGCGCTCATAAACACCTAACGCTGAATTGTTTGTATAAACTTCACACCAGATTTTATTTAAATTTAAATCTTCAAATCCATATTTTACTAAAGTTCGTAATGCATCAGACCCATAGCCGCCATTTCTAAAATTAAAATCACCGATGTAAATTCCAAACTCAGCGTGGCGATGGACCCAACTAATGTAGTATAACCCACAATGACCTATTATTTTATCACTTTCTTTATCATGTATTTCAAAATTTACTTGATTGTTATCATTGTTGATCTTGTTGAACCACGCTGCCTGCATTGGTCTTGAAATTTCCCTGTACTCTCTGAAATATTTTCTAAGATCAGGATTGTTCCTCCAGTTTCTCAGTTGTTCGATATTGTGTTCTTTTACAGATTGTAGTGTTGTTTTTTTACCATTTATCATATTATTTAACCCCCACATCTCTAACTTTTAATATTTCATCTGCTTTTTTATTAGTGGTTAACGTCAAGCCAACAATATTATAGTAATCACAAGCTTCTAGACACCCAGATATTGCGGGTCTTTTTGTAGTTATGTCATTAATTGTTAACTTATGACCAGCGGGTAAATCTTTATTTGTCACAATCGATCTCATAGCGTATTTAAACTTTTTTTCGCTATCTGTCATTGAGTTCTTCTGTCTCAATGATAACTCAACGTCTCTGATGTTATTTACCATCTGAATAAGTTCTTGAGGTTCTAGAGCATGTTCAGCGTGGTCAGGTCCCGGCAGATAACGAGATAGGGTATAATGTTTTTCTACAGTAGTTGCCCCTAAAGCTACAGCAACCGGAGGTATCAAAATGCCCCTAGAATGATCTGAAATGCCAACAGAAATATTGGTTGTATAATTCATATCTTTTATTCTTTTTATTTGACCCAAACAAACATCTTCATATGGGGTTGGATAAGCATTATTGCCATGCAAAAATGTCAAATCAGGATTGGGATTTTTTTCCATGACCCAATCGATTATCTTTTGAATTGTTACTAGATCGGTGCCAATTCCAGCGGTGATTATTAGAGGCAATTGTGTCGATGCTGCATATTTTACAATTCTAGGGTCTGTTGCTTCAAAACCAGCTATTTTTAGTCTTTTTACCCCCAACTTGTATAGTTCGTCTACTGCATCTGTGTCAAACGGGGTTGACATAAATTCTATACCTTGCTCATCACAATAATCTTTCAAGTCTTTTTGCCATTCTCTAGGCAATTCAATATCCTTAATTAATTTATTAATATTGTCGTATCCGGCAAAATTTGGTGTATTTTTAGCGTACAAGGTTTCTGAACTATACGTTTGAAACTTTACAGCATCTGCTCCAGCTTCAACTGCTACGTCAATTAGTTTTAAAGCTTGATCAAACTTTCTATCATGATTTGCACCTGCTTCCGCAATAATAAAAGTTTTCATGCATTCACCTCCTACACATGAAAATAGTTCATGCTCCAGTATAAGCCTCGCTCATATATTTCAGGTCGCCTTGCAAACGAAATGTGGGAACCAATTTCTGCATTATTCCAATGAGCGAATCTTGGACCTCTAAGAATTCTGTATAGTAGTTTATAATCAAGTGCATATGACACATATTTTGTGTCATTAAATTCTTTTTTATCAATTACCTCATACCCTTCACCCTTGCAAGAAATTTTGCACATTTTTTCTTCTGGGAGGTAAATGTAAACATTAGCTTCGGAAACAAATCTAGCCTCTTTTCTTTTTTCTTCATATCGAGAATATGCCTTTGGTAACAAATCTAAAAGTTGCTTTAACGAGACTTCTGGATCTCTTTCGTATTCATATTCATATTGTGATAAAACTTCTTCAGCATATCTAATTTTTTCTTCATAATCTATTGGCACATAAGGTGCGGTAGATGTTTTTGTCTCCAAATCAAAACTTTCAAAAGAATTGAGCATTAGCCCTCCCGATCCGTATTTCTCTTCGTAATATTTGAGAGCATCTTGCAATTCAGGAACCACTCTAAACTTTTCAAGATAGGCTTTCTTGCCGCGCAGAGTATAAGTGCCTGCAAAGGGCATATAGGTTACTGGGTTGACTACTTTTAGAAAATCTAAACCATCTTTCAAAAAGTAATTCTTTTTCTTTATTCCATAAATTTCTAGTTTTTCCTTGTCGGAATAATCCCAGCATTGTGGATAAGAACCTGCACCGGCATACCCAACTAAAAGCAAATCAATCTTTGGATGGTTTGCTAAAACTCGTGATAAAGTCCTTTGAGATAGTAGAAATGGACAATCATTAACATTTAAAATTGTTTTTGATCCATTTTCAAAAACCGCCATTGTATCAATGCTGGTAGAACCAAATTTGTTCTCCATTTTACCGCAGCCAAAAAACTTAAAACAAACCTCGGGGTTACAATCGTCAGCAGCATAAATTCGAATATTCAGCCCATCTCCACAATGAAACTTTTCACCATGATCAAGCTCTATAACTTTTCTACCCCAGCGCTCTAAATTCATTTTTACAAATTTAGCATCGTATTTATGAATTAAGACTGGTATATCTGGATTAAACTTTTCTAAAGTTTCTCGACTCATATGATCAGGATGTATATGAGAAATGTAAATATAGTCAAGATCATCAAATTCTGAATAATCTATTTCTATTGGTGGATAGTGAGTCCATGACCCATAATACTCATCTCCAACTATCCATGGATCAGTAAGAACTTTAGTATTTTTGTGAGAAACCAAAGTTGTTGCTGACGCAATGTGTGTTAATTTCATTTAATTACCTTTAAAATAGAAAACTTTAAGCTTCCCCTACGCCTCTTTTGATTAAATCAGATAAAAAATTATGATCATTTGATAGGTGTAAGGATGAATTCATAATTTGCCCTTTATAATCTTTTTTATAGGTGTGTTTTTTATTAGTGTATTGTGGCAAAACAACCAACAATTTTTCATTTACTTTTTTTGTATATGGCAACTCAGTTAGTCCTAGCATATCTTCATGAATTTTTTCGCCGGGGCGCATACCTATAATTTCATAGTCTATTTTTTGACTATTTGTGACGGACTTCATTGCCTGAATGATAGTCTCCATATTAAATGAGTTAATTTTTGGTATGAATACTTCACCACCCTCGGCGCTGCATAAAGAAGATAAAACAGTATCAACCGCATCATTTAAAGTAAATAAAAATCTACTACACTCAGGAGATGTTACTTTAATTTTTTCACCCTTTTCAATTAGGGATTTCCAAAGAGGTATAAAAGACCCTCTTGAAGCAATTACGTTTCCATATCGAACTGACGCGAAAATAGTGCCAGAAGATTTGAAATCATAATTTGTAAAAATTCTTTCAGCAATCAGTTTTGATGAACCATATACGTTCACAGGATTACAGGCTTTGTCTGTTGATACTAAAATACACTTTTCAACATTGCCTAAGAGAGAAGCAATAGCTACATTTTCTGTTCCTTGAATGTTTGTTTTGACACACTCTTCAGGGTAAAACTCCATGTCATCTACTCTTTTAAGAGCGGCTGTATGTATTACATAATTTGGTTTGTATAAAGCTATTGTAGTTTTTAGTTTCTCTAAATCTCTGATATCTCCAATTACTCTGTGAATCTTACTGCCACCAAAGTAGAGAGCTTGTTTGCCCTCATCGCGACTATAAACAACAATCCTTGTATCGTATTTAGATATATTTCTTATTATAGCACGACCAAGAGAGCCGGTTCCACCAGTTATCAAAACGGTTTTATCAGTGAAAAAATCTTTCATGTTTATTCCTCTGTTAGAATACTATTATACTATCTTTAGAACAAAATGTCAAACTTATATTTTTATTCTTTGTATTTTTTCAGTTGCAGGGTTTATTGATGAAACTATTTTTAGTTCACAACCTTTTTGTAGTAACCAGTCGTACCAATCTGAAATGGAATCAAGTGTCACTTCTACTTCTAAAGAAAGGTTATCAACGGAATTTTGGTTTTTCGCAACTTCATTAAGTGTAATCATTTCTTTATCTTTGTATGGTGAATCTTCTTGATCATAAAAATGTTGCTTATCTGCTGTTTTATCTAGAAGCTTATTATCCCACCCTAAAGTGGTTACACTTGATACTCCCAAATGTTCTAAAAGAAAAAACACTGACTCGTACATAATGCCCGGTCCATACGGTCTAACCTTGCTACCTTTATCCAGTGTCCAATTATCAAAGTTCTTAAGCACACATACAGACTTTTCAAACCTTCTTTCTTTTATTGTAAAACGAAGATCGTTTTCCCCTAATTCAAAAAGGGAAGTACTCGCCTCTAAAACGATGGGCTTTTTATCTCCATAATCGTATTCTTTATAATTTGCACAATTGTAGATATGAATATCTACTAAATCTTTGTAAATATCGTATGATTGCTTAATTGAAATGGTTAAATTGTCGGACAACAAATCTTTAACCTTACCTTGGTCACTTTCCATTAAAGTTGGACCACAAGAAACAATATAGCAATCTTCACCCTTAAAAGAATCTTTCAATATTTTTAACCTATCTTCTTGGCTATAAACATTCTTAAAAATCTTTTTTATCAAGCTTGCACGTTCTTTTACATTCTTAACTTCGCTTATCTGCTTTCTTGCAGACTCCACATCTATTCTTTTCCCATCGCCACTATCAATTTTAGCAGTAACACAAACACTGTCAACTACTTCACTTTCCTTCTCTTCTAAACTAAAATTCTGACGTACCCACTTTTTTAACTTTGAAGCATGAGATTTATACATCCCATAGTTTTTATATACATCTTCCATGACCGATTGAGCCAATTTCATATTCGGAAACGCCCATTCGCTATCAGGATCAATGACACCATTCCAAACTGCCTCCTTTTGAACAAGACCCACTTTATAAGGGACTTTAGCAAAAAAAGGTCTCAATTTTTCTTTACCATTTTTGCTCTTTTTTGGAGCATATAAAAAGTCTTTTTGACCACCGAAGTCATGAGTCACAACTGGTAAACCAGAATAAGCTGCTTCAAAAAGTGGCAACCCGTAACCCTCTCCATGACCAAAATTTATCATAGCTTTTATTTTATTATTGTTATACAATGAGTGAATTTCTTCCTCTGTCATATCACCATGTAAAAGGTAAATTTTACATTTATGATTTCTCTCATCGCCTAAAATATTGTTTAATCTATCTAATGTTATATATCTATCAGGAATAGAGTTTCTCATAACATTAGTCTTTAAAATAAGACCAACATTTTCATTGTCTTTAAATGTATCTATAAAATTTAGAAGTGTCTGATCGATATTCTTACGAGGTCCCCATTGAGCTATTAACAAAAAATTAAAATCTGTCTGGAGATCTAAATTTAAGTCCTCTGTCTTAATTTCCTTTACAGGATAGTTTACTACATCGATAGAATCATTAATTTTTTCTTTTAATTCGTGAATATTGTTTTTTGTATTTTCGTCAAAAATCTCACGATATTTCATAACTGAATTTATAAAACCAGACTTTGAGAACTCTGATGGAACAACAACGCGATCCACTTGTGATAAATGGGTTAGCCACGTTGGAGAAACTGCATCACACTCAATGCCAGCAGTGACGCCGATCATAAATGGTGCAATTCTTTTCCATGCAGTAGGAAGATCAACATGAACACAAATATCGTAGGGGTTTTTTACCTGATACTGAATAATACTTTGAAACTTTGCTATATCATAATCAATTTCTTTTCTAAGATCTTCATCTTTCCAAATCCAACCAGTTTTTCCCCAATCAAGAGGTTCAATGTGAATATCAAATAGGTCCCCCCTCTTCTTTAAAGCTCGATAGACGAATCTGGCATGTTCACCATAACCAGATTGTGATAGAATAGGTGCCTTTAAAAGTAATCTTTTTCTTTTCATTTTATAGTTTTTCCACTTTCCAAGGTTTGAAAGTAATTCTTTTCTCTTCATTTTATAGTATTTCCATTTTCCAAGGTTTGTAATTTTTTCTGTTTTTCCAACTTCCATGCTTGCTGTGAACTTCATCAATTATTTCAGCCCATCTCTGTTGGTATTTTTCGTATGAGTAATTTTCTAAAACATGCTCTCTTCCTGCTTTCCCCATGGAGTCTCTTTCTTCCTTAGACATCTCATACATTTTGGTTAGTGCTGCAAGAAAATCATCCTTGTTAATTCTATCTTCATAAATAAAAGGTACGTTCTGAGAACCTATAACTGCTTTTGATACCGGATATAATGGCAACCCAAACCACTCCTCTCCATTCGTTACCTGTTCTTGTAAGCCGCCAGTCATATTAACAATAATTGGTGTTCCACAAGATAAAGACTCTAGGGTAGCTAAACCAAAACCCTCGGCATCCGATATGTTAATAGTGCAATCTACCATGTTGTATATGGCTGCTAATTCTGTTGTCTGCAACTTGTTTGTTGAGAATAGCACTTGCCCATCAATTAAACCAAGCTCAGCAATTATAGATTCAAGATCAGGACCATTTTCATCCTTTGGGTTTGTATGCATCAACAAACAAGCCTTGTCGTGTCCAACTTTATCTAAAAATTCCTTAAACCAAAATATCAAACTACCAGACATTTTACGTCTTGCGTTTCTATTATTCCAAAAGAAAATAAATTTATCACTATCGTCCGAGAAATTCTCTTTTCTTATTTTTTCAACTACGCTCTCTTCTAAAGGCTTAAATGTTTGATCGTCCACTGCATGAGGCAAATATTCACAATCTACTTCTGGTGCTACGTTTTGTACTACATTGTGAGTCACTTTTGAAATAGATACAATCTTGTCATTTGATTCATACCACTTTTTATTGAATGTTGGGTATGGATAGTTATCCCAAACATGATAGTAAACAAGTGGAACTAAAGACCTGATTTCATTGTCCATTATCCATAACCATTCGAAAAAACGTGGGTCTGTCATAATCCACACAACATCTGGTTTTTCATTTCTAAGTATTGATCGGATTGTACCCTCGTTTCCAAAACCATCAACTGGATAAACGACAAAATCATCACCCCATTCTTTAGTCTTTATTGGGTTATAACTATTATGTTTAATGGCTCCACCAATGGAGACGACTTTATATTTACCTGTCTTTAGAAGAGCTTCAATAAAGTTGCGTGTTTGTAAACCAACACCAGATGTACTCAAAGGTATATCAGATATTGTCAATACCTTAATTTTTTTATCACTCATGTACAATGTTCCGTATTTTTAAATTCGCAGAATCTACAAGAAAGACGATTTTTTATATTAAACCCTTTCTTTATGTTTGCTAACGCGTTCGTCAATAATTTTTTTGAATTTTCTAGTCTTTTTTGACCGTTTGTAACACGTAAAAGTTCAACTCGATTCTTTTTTGCGGTTCTTTTTAAGAGTATAAAGTAAGTTTCAATGTTATTTAAGTCAATATTATATTTTTTTGCAAAAAAATTCTTATAATAACTCAATTGATAGACCGTCATCTTATCAGACTTGCGGCGCATATCCCAGCCCCAAGAACAAGTTTTCCAGTCAATAAGTATATATTTGTCGTCTTTTTTAAGAATTAGGTCAATAAAGCCTTTAAAATTGTAGTTTTCGCCGTCAATTGACTCATAAAGTTTCTCTTCAGCAGAAAAAACCTCCCAATCTGGGAAGTGTTGTTTTGTTACGGAAACTGCTTCAGATGATAATATTAATCCCTGCTCTTTAAATTTTTCCCATTCAGAATTTTTTTCAATATTAAGTTGAGTAGTCTCTTCTTCAAAAGATTCAACAAAAACTTTTTTTCTTTCTTCAGAGTCTAAATTTTCTGTATACCCCTTCTCACATGCCAAGTGAACGGCTGTACCAAACGCCGTATATATGTTTCCAACAAAACCTTTAAGTTTGTCTTCATAAACTAATTTTCTTCTGTAAGGGCACTCTTTCCAAAGTTTCAATTCAGAAAAGCTAATGTGTTTCTGACCAGAGTCGCTCATAATAATCCTTTAAATCTTGTTTGATTTCTTCTTTCTTGCGTTGGTATATGGTAACACCCGCTTCAGAAGCTAATTTTCTAAGATCATTATAGCTCATTTTATCAAGAGAATCAAGTAGAGTTTTTTTTCTTGCCTTCTCTTCTAATTTTTTTTGTTGCTTTTCTTTTTCTTTCTGCTCTTTAAGATGTCTTTCTTTTACTTTATTTCTCTCTTCGTTTGTCTTTAAAAGAGCTTTTTGTAAAGATTTTTTCATCCTTAAAGCATTATTTCTAACTCTCTTCGCCATTTAACACCTTTAGTAATTTTTCAATTTTATAAAATAAAACTGGACATTGCCTTCTAAGAATAGCATGGTTATTATAACTCATTAAATATTTTTCAAATCCAACACCATAATACTCTTTTAAAGAAGTTGCAGAATACTCATTAATGAATATCCCATTGACAAAATTATTTAATTTTGGACCTAGCTTGTTATAAAAATAATTATCAAGCTTTCTATCATATTTTATTTTCGTTCTTATCGTGATTGGTGGATTAAGTTTATTCACTGCCAAAGTGTCATAAAGAAATTTTCTCTTTGTGATAAATTCTGCCTCTAAAGTTCCATCGCCATAAATTAAATCACTGTATCTTTTTTCCAAGTGATGGGAAATTTCATGAATTATATCATCTACAGCATCTGTTACTCCATCCTGTTTATTATCAATAAACATAACACCATTAGCATAGTAAGCATTAAAGGGTAGTTCTTTACCGACTTTAGACATGTCCGTAACTATAATTTTTTTCATTCCTTCAAAAGCACTCTGAGGAATCATCTTTTTAACCTGCTCAATAACCTTACCTAGATTGAAATTAATTTCATCCCTAACTTCAACTGGTATTCCAAAAAGCCCTTCTTTAGATTTTTGTTTTGCTATAATATATTCTCTCATAATACTTTTGCTGCAAGAGTAGCTACCTTCGACCTCTCGCCCTTTTGTAGTGAAATATGACCCGCTAAATCGTGCTCTTTAAACTTCTCAACAGCATAAGATAAGCCATTGCTAGTAGCATCCAAATAAACAGTGTCAATCTGCTCAATATCGCCAGTTAGAACAATCTTTGTATCTTCACCAACACGAGTAATAATTGTTTTTAACTCGTGAACTGATAAGTTCTGAGCTTCATCGATGATAATAAATGCTTTTGCGATAGATCGACCGCGAATATAAGTTAAAGCTTCAATTTCGATAATGCCTCTTTCAGCATACATTTCAAGGGCTACCTTATCATTTCCCATCAAGAACTGTAAATTGTCTTGGACAGGTGCTAGCCATGGTGCCATTTTTTCTTCTAAGGTGCCGGGTAGAAAACCGATGTCTCTGCCCATAGGCATTACTGGTCTTGAAACTACAAGCTTGTTATAGATTGGTTCATGTTGACCTTCATCTAAAACCTGCTCCAATCCAGCAGCCACAGCCAATAAAGTTTTACCGCAACCAGCGGCACCAATGAGGGATACAATTGGAACATTCCGATCCAATAACAAATCAATAGCGAATGATTG
>Ga0209645_1000569_pt1 | contig 18921 bp, 13 predicted proteins | sample ETNvirenome_6_30_FD_184070 | JGI IMG/M metagenome (GOLD analysis project Ga0209645, IMG submission 184070) | Marine viral communities from the Pacific Ocean - ETNP_6_30 (SPAdes) (version 2) | ecosystem: Environmental > Aquatic > Marine > Oceanic | place: Pacific Ocean | collected 2013-06-19
AGTTTTTCAATGTATCATAACGAAAGATTAGACGAAAAAATTTTGCATACCCTTTACAGTAATTGTTTCTTCATGTTCACATTTAGAACATTTGAACTCTAAATCTTTTTTTATTTCGGGCATGGTATTAAAAAAATCTTTAAATTTTTCTAAATCTTTTTGTTGTAACGAATCTATGAATTCCTCTAGGTCTTTTTTAGGTGTGTCTTTAGAGTAATACATTTGATCGTCATCATAAATGTAATCAATACAGTCAATCAATACTTTTAACATAGCTTCATTTTGATTTAACTTGTCATACTTTTCAAACATTTCAAAAGTAGGGTATTTTAATTTAACCCCTATCTTTTCATTAATTTGTATTTTATCAGTATGGTTATCATGTATAGTTGGTTCAACATCTAATATATTAACATCAAAATCAACGACATGATTACATTTTTTATCGTTACCTTCTTCATCTTTGACGTTGTTATTACATTTGTATTTTAAGTTTACTATTTCTTCTACCGACCTTGCTCTTAGATTCATAAACAAATATTCTAAATCAAAAGATGGTAAACTATCAACATCTATTTCATCAAGTATGCAATTTTTTAAAACTTGACGAATTGTAGTAATAAGTTCTTTTGTGTCTTCAGATTCAGCTGACATTAAAAATAACTTTTGTTCTTTTACTAAGAACGGCCTATAACGAATTGGTTTGCCAGTTGATATGAGATTCAACTCATATGTTGGCGTGTCTAACTTTGGTAACATCATAATTTTTCACCTTTTAATTAAAAATATTTCTAGCCACTACTGCGGCTTTACTTCCAAACAACGAAGCAGCTGCATTTCCAATATCAAATCCACCCTCATAAACTGTAGTATACTTTTGATAAGCAAAAGAAACAGAAAGTCTATGAAACCCATCATCAGACCAACTTAATGGCTGTGGTGCAACACCTACTGGAAAAGCATCTTCTAAATTTACAACATAAATCTTTTTAATAAAATCATCATATTGTATAATTTTTATTTGAGTGTAATATCTTGATTTTTCACCTTTTGGAAATCTCATATTATTTGTATCTGGGGGCATGATAGCTTCAGTCCACCTTTCAAATAATTTCTTTTCATAAAACTGATTTGTACAGATGAATGACAAGTTTATATCATTGTAAGACCTTTGATATGGTACTTTATAAATCGGACCATAAATCTTTGCATCTGCCGTAAAGAATGTTTTACCAGGTAATTCAGCAGTTTCACATTGTAGTGCTAAGTATCTTGAAAGTGATGAATTAGAGGTTTTTGAATAATCGTTTGTATCCGCACCCCCTCGACCTAAAGCCCTGTTAATTACATCGGACACATCACCAAACACGGAGTTTGGAAAGTTCAGTATTTTCTCTATGATAGAATTACCAACGAACTGGTTGATGTATGGTGGTATTGGAAGTATGACCTCAAATCTGGCTGGTCTTGCAGGACCATCCTTTGCGGTCATATTCGATAAAAACAAATTAGGTGAAAAAGACATTAGTTCTCCTCGTTAATCAGGTATTTATGCCAATCCTAAATGTTTCTCTGTTACAAGTTTGAACTCCCAGCCTCTTTCTTGACAAAATATATCAGCTGCACGCCACTTCTCTTGATTTACTGCGTATGTGGCAGCCTCTTGTAAAAACTTCTTTGTCCTTCTTTTTTGTTTTGGTGGTCTTGTTTGATGGTCTGGTTTGACTTCTAATATAAATGTTTTGTCTTTTGTCTTGACAATAAAGTCTGGAAAATAACGATGAGTCCTCTGGTCAACCGGTGAACGATACCATATTGGCAACTCTTCAGATGCCCACCACTCAACGGATTGATTTTCATCAAGATACTTCATCACACGAAGTTCCCATGATGATCGATATATGATATTAGTTGGGTCTCCGTTGTATTTTTTTGGGTTTTGTGGTGTAAATCGTCCTTTATATGTCATAAATAATATGTATTCAACATAAAGGAGAAACTATGTCGCTTTTCGGACTCGGAGATATAAAATTTAAAAAAGGTTTCACAAAGTCTGGGCCTTTAGCACCTCTGACATCATCAGAGTACGAAAACACAAATTATAGATTTCCTTTAGATATAGGTAATGCAGATAAAGGCCACTATATGGTCTTTTACATAAGAGAACAAGAAAAATCGTCATTTAAAGGCGAAGCAGCTTCTATGAATATGGAGTCTGAAGCTGGAGGATTAAGTAAGTTAAGTGGTGCAGCTAATGAAGTAAAAGCCATGTCAGGTTTATCATCTGTTGTAGACAATACAACTTCTAGTTATACTAAAGGTACTGGAAGTTTAGGTGTTAATCAAAACTTTGCTGGTGGTATCTCATCTAAAATTTCATCTGGTATTGGGAAAGTAGGAGATGCTATAAGTGGTATAGGAGATCAAATTTCTTCAATTGGTGGTAATGTACAAGCTGGATTGAATAATGTTTTTGGTCAGAAAAAATTACCTTTAGGTGGTAATTCAGCCGCACAGAGAAGTATTATATCAACAAATGTAAAAACAATAAAAGGCGGTAATGGTGATTTAGAATTTTTAAGAACAACCACAAGAACAAAGTCAGCAATCACATTGTATATGCCTGATACTTTAATGTTCAACTCAAGACAAAATTATGACCAAAAAGCTATAGGTAACGAATTAGGCGGTCAAGGTTTGGCAGCTGGTAAAGCAGCGGTTGAAGCTTTTAAATCAGGTGAAGGCACAATGGATGGTATTGGAAAAGCTGTAGCTGCATCTGGTTCTACTGCTCTCGAATCAGCCACACAAGTTGGTGGTAAAGCTCTTGGTGGACTCTTAGGTTCATCTGCTACAGCAGATGTTCTTTTGGCTGCCACAGGTCGAGTTGTAAATCCAATGTTAGAAATGATTTATACATCACCAGAGTTTAGGTCTTTTCAATTTGATTTTAATTTTTATCCAAGAGATGAAAGGGAAGCATTAGAAGTCCAGAAGATACTTAAAATGTTTATGTTTCATCAGGCACCAGAGTTACTTGCAAGCGCACCTGGATTTTTAGTACCACCATCACAGTTTGATATAGAATTTTATTATGCTGGTAAACAGAACCCAAATATACCACCAATTGCACCATCATGTATTTTACAAACAATTGATATAAACTACGCACCACAAGGTGCAAGCTTTTATGAAGTGCCAGGTGAAACAAGCCCAACATTAGGTGGTACTGGTATGCCATTTGCTGTAAATCTTGTTTTACAATTTCAAGAAACTGCGTACCTTACTAAGAGAGATCATGCACAAGATGAGATTAAACAAAAAACTAATTCAGATGGTTCAATCACAACTGAAACACCTGACTATACATCTTCATATTATCCAACTAATTAGAGTTTAAAATGGCCAAATATTTCAGATACTTTCCAAGAACATTTTATTCACCTGATGATGAATCAACTGGTTTAGATAGTGTAACAAACATACTAGCTAGATTTACCATTTCAGATTCACTTAGAGATAATTCAAATTTATTTTATCCATATGATGTTCAAGATACAGATACCCCTGAAATCATTGCACACAAGATGTATGGTAATGTTGAAAGACATTGGATAATTTTATCTTTAAATCAAATGATAGATCCACAATGGGATTGGCCGCTTAAACACGATTCTTTCATAGAGTATGTGAATAGTAAATACTCAGCAAATGCTAGCACGGGACAAACAGGTATTTCGTGGGCTCAAGATGAAAGTAATATAAAAAATTATTACAAAGTAGTAACAAGGATAATTACTGATAATTCATCAACAAGACAAACAAGAGGTAGAACTCAAGATATAATAAAACTTAAAGTAGATGCAAATACATATGCCAATGTTGGCCCAACTTCAAATGAATACACTCTCAATGATGGTTCTCTGGTTACAGAAACAGTAACAAAACAAACCGAAAGTTATTACACATATGAGTTCAATGAAAATGAAGCAAAAAGATCAATTAGAATATTAAAACCAGAACTTGTACCAGATTTAGACAAAGAGTTCAAGAGGGTGTTTAACAAGTGAGTTTAAAAGATTCACAACAATTTCATATAAATGAACTGGTGATTGTTTCAAAAGCTGGTAAGACTGACATATCAGCTATGTACAAAGAAATGAGTTTATATGATTCGATGTTTATGCCTGTGATGAGTGGTGATATAGTGATTAGTGATGCACTTGGTTTATCATCCAAGTTAATGTTTGATGGCTCAGAGTCCATATTAATTGATATTTCAAAAACTGAAGATTCAGATGTTGCAAGTTTTAAAAAAGCATTTAGAATATACAAACAATCAAACAGAAGATCAAATACAGAGAGATCAGAAACTTATGTTTTAAATTTTGTATCTGATGAACTACTTTTTTCAGACCAACAAAGAGTAAATCAAGCTTATAAAATGTCGTATATGAAAATGGTCGAGAGAATTATGCTAGACTATTTAAAGATACCCGAAAACAATTTGAATGGTCTATATGAAGATTCGGCAGGTGAAAGAGATGTAATTATACCAAATTTAAGACCGATAGAGGCAATACAATGGATTGCTAGAAAAGCTGTAAATATGGATAACTCACCAAGTTATGTTTTTTATCAGAATCTAATAGGTTATAATTTTATCACACTTTCTAAATTATTATCACAATCAGAAATTTTAGACATAGAGTTTCAATCAAAAAACCGAAATAAAAAAAGTAAAGCTATATCAGATTTATCTGGTGCTAGATCTTTTGAAGTAGTATCACAAGTAGACACGATTAAAAGAACAAGAGCTGGTGTAAATGCTGGAACATTCATAGGTGTTGACCCTATCACTCGTATGATTTCAAAAAGGCCACTATCTTACCTAGATCATTATGAAAATATGAAACATGGTAATATGACACCAAATTTCGCATCACAATTCAATAAAGAAGGTTTGTTAAATACAGAAATGCACGACTCAAGAATTGTGCTTGATACTTTTAGTACACCTAGACAATTAAGTGAATATGTAAAATCACATGACCCGGAATCGTTATCTTATGGCTCAAGAACAGAAGATTATACTTTTCAAAGAAAAGCCATATTTGAAAATTTAAATTCTAAAAAATTAAAGATAGTAATGCCAGGTAATTTTCAACTTACAACCGGTTTTAATGTGAATGTAAATGCACCATATTTTGGTGAAAAAGAACCCGGTGATGAAAATAAAGATCCAAATTTAAGTGGTAAATATGTAATCATAGGGTCGAGACAATTAATTAAAGAATCAACTCACGAAACGATTATAGAGGTTGCATCAACTTCTAGTGAAAATCAATTCATAACAGAGAGTTTACCAGCACAACAACAAGCTATAGATAGTTATTAAAATGAGCGAACGAGACAATTTTTTAGGTAAAGAAGGATTCATTTGGTGGACAGGTGTTATTGAAGATAGACAAGACCCACTTAGATTGGGCCGTTGTAGAGTGAGATGTGTTGGTTGGCATCCAGATGATAAAATTCGTGTACCAACTTCTAGTCTGCCATGGGCTCAGTTGATGTTACCAGTAAATAATCCTAATCCATACCCACCAAAAGAAGGTGATATGGTGTTTGGTTTCTTTCTTGATGGCACATCAGCACAAGACCCAGTTATACTTGGTGTGTTTCCAAATATACCACTTAAAGTGCCAAACCCTCAAGAAGCATTTACAGACCCACGAACACAAGAACAAATAGATTTAGCACCGGTTAAGCCAAATGAAACATCTAATAATTACCCTAGGCTCATAGATGAACCTACAACGTCAAGATTAGCAAGAAATGAGACTGCCAATACAAGTTCGGTAGTGTCGCTTAAAACTGAACGTATAACTGCAAATGATACTTCATCAGTTGAAAGAACGCCATATTATAATGCACAATACCCATACAATAATGTGTATGAATCTGAGTCTGGCCACGCACTAGAATTTGATGATACCAGAGATAATGAGAGAGTTCACCTTTACCACCGCTCTGGTTCGTACATGGAGTACGGTCCTGATGGTTCTCTGGTTGAGAGAGTACAGAAAGATAAGTTCTCGGTGGTAGTCGGGGACGAGAGTGTCCTAGTCAAAGGAAACGTGAATATAACCATAGAGGGTAATGCAAATGTGCTTGTAAAAGGCACATATAAAGTTGAATCAGAGGGTAATATGACATTTAAAGCACCTAGAATAGATTTGAATCCATAATGGCTGAGGTACATAGAAACGGAGATTCAAGAACTTGCGGAGCGTCTACCGTTTCAGGGCAAGGTAAAAACGTCTTTGCAAATGGTAAATTAGTTTCAATCAATGGTGACCCAAATAGCCATGGTGGTGGTTCTTTGTCCGCATCTGTAAATCAAGTGTTTATTGGAGGCACGATGATTGTAGAAAATGGTGATTCTGCAAGTGCAGATAACTTATGTCCTGATCCAGGTGGAACACATTGTTCTCCTGCATCATCAAGCGGATCCCCTGACGTATTTGTTGGAAGTTAGGTATAAATAAAAGATGGCAGAGATAACAATAAAAAATCAAAGGTCTTTTACAGATTTAGACTTGAATTTTAATGTCCACCCGACACAAAAGGATATTAACAAATTTAAGGATGAAATGGCAGTAATTAATTCTGTGAAAAACTTGGTTATGACAAATCACTATGAGAGACCATTTCAACCTGAATTAGGTTCAAATTTAAAGAGATTATTATTTGAACAAGTAGATAATACAACAGCAGCTCTACTTGAAAGGGAAATTACGGAGACAATACAAAACTTTGAAAGAAGAGTTGATGTGAGAGATGTTACAGCTACTGGTTTTCCAGATGAAAACGGGTATAAAGTAGAAATAACTTTTTTCTTAGTAAACAATCCAGACCCAATTTCAGTAGACTTTTTCTTAGAGAGAGTAAGATAAATGGTAGATCGACTTAGAGTAACCGAACTTGATTTTGATACAATCAAAACAAATTTAAAATCATTTTTAAGACAACAAGACACATTTTCAGATTACGATTTTGAAGGTTCTGGTCTATCAATTCTTTTAGATGTCTTAGCTTATAACACTCATTACAATGCCTACTACTTAAATATGGTTGCTAATGAAGCATTTTTAGATACAGCTTTACTTCGTGAGTCAGCTGTTTCTCATGCAAAGACACTAGGTTATATACCACACTCTAAAAGATCAGCTACTGCAACTATTACTTTTACAGCAAACTCAGCGACTACAACTGATGGCACACTCACAGTTCCAGAAGGGTACTCTTTTCTATCAGATCAAATAGATGGTAAATCATATAACTTTGTTGTGCTTGAAGACACAACGGTAACAAAGTCTAATACAAGTCAATATGTGTTTAAAGACTTAGCAATTAATGAAGGTCAAATTGTTACAAATCAATTTGGATATGTTGAGTCATCTAACCCAAAATCTATATTTACACTACCAGATAAAAATATAGACACAACCACAATCAAAGTTGTTGTTCAGCCAAACTTAGCAAATACAACAACTTCAACATATAGTAAAGTAAATGATGTATTAAGTGTAAATAATACATCAGAAGTATATTTTTTACAAGAGAATAGAGATGGTAATTTTGAAATATATTTTGGTAATGATAGTGTAGGTAGAAAATTAAATGATGGTGCTACAATAACAGTCTCATATCTGGTAACAAATGGCACAGCTTCAAATAAAGCAAACAACTTTGTTCAGAAATCATCACTAACAGATTCAAATGGTGAAGATACAACTTTAACAATTACACCAGTTTCAGCTGCATCAGGAGGATCTGATAAAGAGTCTGTAGATTCAATAAAGTTTTCAGCACCAAATCAATTCACAACTCAAAATCGACTTATAACAATTAAAGATTATGAGACTACAATACTTAGAGAGGTCCCGCAAGTGGAGTCTATTTCTGTTTGGGGTGGTGAAGATAATATACCAGTTGTTTATGGCAAAGTATTCATATCTTTAAAACCAAAAAATAACTTTTTTATATCTGAAACAGAAAAGAAAAGAATAATAGATGATATTATTAAACCAAAAGCTGTTATTGGCTTAGATGCTGAAATAATTGATCCAGACTTTACATACATTTTACTTACGAATAATGTCAAGTTTGATAGAAGAAAAACAACACTATCAGATGCAGCTTTAAAAACTGCTGTAAAAAATTCTATCATAGGATTCAACACATCAAGTTTAAATACATTTAGTAGTACATTTTCGTTGTCAAAACTTTCTAAGGCAATTGATGATACCGATAAAAATGCAATTATTGGTTCTGAGACAACTGTTAGGCTTCAGAAAAGAATTAAACCTACAATCGGTACTGATAATTACACTATTGACTTCGGTGAAAAGTTAGAAAGAGGTACAACAACACAAAAATTAACATCGAGTCAATTTGGAAGTTTTGATGCAGGTGGAGCTGCTAGAACAGTATCATTTGAAGAGGTTCCAAACTCATCAACTGGTGTTTCAAGAATAAACATTACAAACCCTGGATTTGGTTATACTACGGCACCTACTGTAACAATTGTCGGTGATGGCACAGGTGCAACAGCAGTAGCAAAAATTACATCTGGTGAAATTTCTGAAATTACTTTAACAAACAGAGGAACAGATTATACTACTGCTACTGTTACTCTCTCTGGTGGGGGTGGCCAAGCAGCTGTTGCAGAAGCTGTGGTTGACTCTAAAAACGGAACAATTAGAAGTGTTTTCTTTGACACAAATGGTTTAAGACAGATAATAAATGAAAGTATAGGTGAGATAGATTATGAGAATGGTATTATCACCATAAAAGATATTAATATATCTTCTATTGGCACTTCAGATGGTTTAATTAGATTTACGATTGGCTCTGAAACTGGTGTTGTAGAATCAACAAGAAAAAACATTGTTGCTATTGATATCGATGACCCACTTGCAATCACAACTACATTAGAAGCTGCAGAATCATAATATGCCAGAGTTCGATTCAACAACTTTAAAAACATCTTTACTTGTAAATAAGCAAGTACCAGAGTTTGTTCGTGATGAACATCCTCTCTTCATTTCTTTTTTAGAGGCATATTATGAGTTTCTTGAAACAGAACAAGGCACTCAAAATAATGACCTCACAAAAATATCAAAAGATTTAAAAAGAATACAAGACATAGATGCTTCGATTGAGGCTTTTGAGAATAATTTTTTAAATGAATATGCTAATCTAGTACCAAAAGACTCTATAACTGATAAAGCTTTTTTAATTAAAAATATATTACCTTTATATCTCGCAAAAGGTAATCAAAAATCTTTTGAATTTTTATTTCGTTTATTTTATGGTCAAGAAGCTGATGTATCGTTTCCTAAAGAACAAATATTAAGAGCTTCTGATGGTGAATATTCTCTTGAAACTGTAATTCGTATAAGAGACCAGATTGTAAGTTTTTATAATGGTGATGGCACCACAAAAGAATTTAAACTTGCACAAGCGGTAACACCAAATGAAATAACTTTAGTTGTTGATGGTACAACTTTAACTTCTGGATTTTTTACGAGAAAAGAGGAGAAAAAATTATTCTTTTTATCAGCACCCAGTAACAATGCCGATATAAGGGTAATATACAATAGTTTTGATCAGAGTTTATTAAATAACAGAAAGATAACGGGTGCAACTTCAGGTTCTACTGCCACGGTTGAAACAGCTGCACCTAGATTACTAGAATTTCCTAGATCAGTTGAATTATTTGTAAATAGATTGACTCTAGTTGGTACATTCGTTCAAGCAGAACAAATACTTACCGATATTGTTGACTCAGATAATGAACTAATTAATATATCTTGTAACACAACTTCATCAGTTGAAACATTAACCTTACTAAATGGTGGTAACGACTATAATGTTGGTGACCCAGTTGTAATCACTTCAGGTGTTTTTGATGAGGCCGCAACAGCTGTGGTTGGTTCTGTAAGAACTGGTTTTACCGATGATGTAACAGTTCATTTTGGTGGTTCTGGATTTGAAATTGGTGGTGTTGTAAGGGGTGGTAATACTGAAGCTGGTTTTGTTACGTTATCAATTACTGGTGTAAATAATGATGGTATTAATCAACAAAATAGTTTTACTGCTTTAGACACAACAATAGATTCTATTGATACTTCTACTACTTTAGATAGCAGTGATTATGGATTTATAACAAATATAATACCAACTGGTGAAAATTTATCTACTAGAATCGTAGACACTTTATCAAGCAATACAATATCAGGCATAGGTTCAATTACAACTGTTTCTGTGTTATCTACAAATGCTTTTTCAAATGCAATTAATTTTGATGCGGATGGAGCTAAACTTGTTACGAACACTTCCGTTACTGATATAAAAACATTTGGTACGTTAGGTAGAATAAGCGTAACTTCGGGTGGTACAGGTTATGAAGTTGGTGATGAATTAGTCTTTACTGGTGGTGATGGGTTTGGAGCTGCAGCTGCTGTTAAAACTGTTGGGTCATCTGGTGAAATAGAACAAGTCGAATTTCAACCACCTAGAATTGATGGCACAGTTAGTATATTATCAAGTTTGAATCAAATATCTGGTTCAGGAACTTCATTCACATCTGATTTGGCTGTAAATGATCAGATTATTGTAAATAATGAATCAAGATTTGTAAATACAATTGTAAGTGATACTGAAATAAACGTCAACTCAAATTTCACACAGACAACAACTGGTAAAGCAATCGGTGTTTACAATAGAAACATGATTGGTGGCCAAGGTTTCTTACCAAATGTTTTTCCTACAATCACAGTTACTTCATCTGGCGGATCAAGTGCAAGTTTAGAAGTTACCGCTTTACTTGGTGATCAAGAACAAATTTCTGCAACATCAAATGGTATTGTTGGTCAAATAGAAAGTATTTCATTGACAAATCCTGGACTAGGATTTAGAGTTGTACCTAGAGTAGACTTAACTGGTTCTGGTGATGGTACAGCAACAGCAAATGCTACAATACAACGAGCGCTAAGAACTTTCCCTGGAAGATGGACATCTTCAAAAGGTATTATCTCAGCTGCTGAGAGAAAAATACAAGGTGCTAACTACTATCAAGATTTTGTATATGTTACAAATGTACCGGTTGAATTTAAAAAATACAAGTCTATATTAAAAGGTTTGTTACACCCAGCTGGATATAAAAATTATGCAGAGTTTAATATAACAAAATCAGTAGACATGAGTATTACAGGATCCCACACTCTAAGTAATACTGTATCAGGAACAGTAAATGTAGCTGCTGGTGGTACAACGGTCGAAGGCACCAATACTAAGTTTTTACTTGCAAATACAAATACTATTAGTATAGGCTCTCAAATATCAGTTAATAATGAAATTAGAGAAATTGCTAGTTTTGTTACAAATACAAGCCTTACGGTCACGGCTGCATTTACTTCTGAAGCCAATGACAAATCCATCATAATTATCGCATAAATAGGAAATTATGGCAACAAAATACACTTCAAAATTACAATCACTTAAAAGTGCTGAACAATATGTTTCTGGATTTGTGGGAGATGACCCAGAAATACAGTATATTTTTATAGGTAACAGTATTCCATACTCTGATGAGGCTAGTCCGCCAGATATCACAGAATCGGTTGATGAAAATGCGAGTGTGGATAATAGTATTATAGCTGCAAAAAGAGTGTTGGCGAGTGATGTTAATTTAGTTATACCAAGGGTAGATTGGACTAGAGACACAAAATATCGTCAATTTGATGATAAAATTTTAATAGACGATTCGATTTCTGGTGTAACTTCTGAAAATTTAAAACCGATGTATGTGATTACAAGTGATAGAAATGTTTATAAGTGTCTTTCTAATAATTCAAATTCAGCTGGTCAATCTCCAGATTCAACTGTGGAACCAACTGGAGACTATACAACATCAAATGGTGTAATTTCTACTGCTGATGGGTATATTTGGAAATATATGTATCAAGTCAGGTCCGGAAATAAATTTTTAAGTAGTTCTCACATACCCGTGCCTACTAGAAATGTTAGCTCATCAGAAACGGATACTATTTTTAATTTAGATCCAACTGGTGTTGTAGAAGGTGAACTCACAACAATTGTTGTAACTGATGGTGGTACAGGCTATAGAAATTTTTCAAATGTAACGGTAGATGCCTTTGTAGAGGGTCAAACAGTAATAGGTTTATCGAGCACTATTATAGATAATACAGGCTTAACGGCTGCAGGTATTGCAGCTGCAAATATGTCTGTAAGGGGTACTGGTATAGCTTCAAATGCACTTATATCAAGTGTAGATTCTACAAACGCAACAATTACTTTAACTGAATCTGCAACGGCAGATGGTGGTAATACAGGTAACAATTTAACGATTACAACAAGAGTCTTTATAGATGGTGATGGATCTGATGCAGCTGCAAATGTAACTTTAGCAGATGGTGTTATAACTAAAGTAACTGTTGACACAATTGGTACAGGTTACGAAAAAGCAAATGCTCTTATATTTGGAACAGGTTCTGGTGTTTTAACCAGATCTGTTTTAGCACCTAAGTTTGGCCACGCATATAATATCGGTAAAGATTTGGTTGCGAATAGTGTGATGGTTACCGCAAAAATAGGTGATATTGATTCTACTGAAAGTGGTCTTGTGCCTTTAGGTATAGATTTTAGACAAATAGGTTTGTTGAGGAACCCGTATAAATACGGAGAATCTTCAGCCGTAAATAATTCAACAGCTAATCAGGTCATATCTCAAGTTCATACTGTAACAATATCAACAGGTTTGAGTTATCAAGAAGATGAATTTGTTTATCAAGGGTCTTCTAATACTGTATTTTCTGCCTCGGCTAGAGTTCATAGGGTTGTTTCTTCATCTTTAATTGAATTGATTGATGTTGTTGGAACACTTTTAGTCGCTAGAGATTTAGTGGGTGATACATCTGGTGCATCAAGAACAGTTACAAGTATTACAAATCCAGAATTTGAACCAAGATCAGCTGATATTTTATATGTTGAAAATATAACACCAGTAACAAGAGTAGATGGACAAGCAGAAGACATAAAGCTTGTTTTACAATTTTAAGGGTAAAGAATGGCACTCAATTTTAATACAACACCGTACTATGATGATTTCGATGAAGATAAGAATTTTCATAGAATACTGTTTAGACCAGGTAGAGCAGTTCAAGCTCGTGAATTAACACAATCACAAACACAACTACAAGACCAAGTTAAAAAATTTGGCGACCATATATTCAAAGATGGTTCAAGAGTTACTGGTGCTTCAGTTTTTTCAATTGGTGAAGGTAATATAAAACTTGTATCACAAGATAGAGCAAATTTAGCGGCCAATTCTTCAACAACAGTTAGTCATATTAAACTAAACCCTACATTTGAGGGTACTTCAATTAATGTATCTAATTTTGTAGGTAAATATGTTACAACAAATACAGCAATATCAGCAGAAGCAAATGTGAAAAATATTTACTTTGTACATCACGCTGATGCTGCAGTTGATAGTGATCCAGATACTCTATATGTTTCTTACATAAGAACTGAAGGTAATATACTTGATACCGGTGCAGTTGTAACGAAAGAGGTAGCTAATGATGCTAATTTACAAATATTTTCAACATCTGATGTAAGTTCTTCTAATTTGTTAGGCTCAGTTACAGCGGTTTCGGCAGATGCTTTTGGTAAAGCAAAACTTCTTGGTGTTACTGAAGGTGTTTTTTATACGAATGGTGTTTTTGTTAAAAACAGTCAACAAGTAATTGCTGCTGACAAATATAATGCTAATGCGAATGTATCTATTGGTTTTGAATTAGAAGAAAGTATTGTGTCAGCAACATCTGATACCTCGTTATTAGATCCAGCTTTAGATTCATCAAACTATTTGGCACCAGGTGGTGATAGATATAAAATTTCACTTAATCTATCTAAAAAACAATTAGACTCGGCTAATCTTTCATTGCCTAGTTTAACAACAAACAAGTATATAGAATTAGTCAGATATAAAAATGGTTTATTAGTTAAAAACACTTCTGATACAAGATATTCCGATTTAGGTAGAACATTAGCTAAAAGAACTTACGATGAATCTGGAGATTATGTTGTTAGAGGGTTGAGGACAAGATTAGAAACAGAGGGTAACACAGCCATGTTTCTACATATTTCACCAGGGAAAGCATACGTTAGGGGGTATGAAGTAGATAAACTTCTACCAACTCGATTATTAATAAACAGAGCAAGAGATACAGAGACAATTACAGGCCATGATGTATCTACATTTTATGGTAATCATATAAATGTATCTAATGCAAATACTGCTTTGTTTAATACAAATGTCTCTGAGAGAGTTGAATTACATTCTTCAAATGTTACTATTGATGGTACAACGAAAATAGCAGAAGCGTATGTGAGAAATATACAATATGTAAGTGGTAGCGGAAATCAAACTATTAATCGTTTATATTTGTTTGACATAAAAACGGTTGCAAATACTGGTGGAGTAAGTTTACCTTTGTCTTTAGCTAAAACCATAGTTGGCCAAACTGATTCTGGGATATGTAATGTAAATGTATCATCAACAATAACTTTCACTAGAACAGCTCGAGTTGTCAATAATACACCTCATTTAGAGATATCAGGCGTTGGGCAACCAATAAAAGTTGGTGATGAGGTTTTTGGACATAATGTGTCATCTTTCGATTCAGGTGGACTTCATGGAACCACAGAAGGAGAACGTAGAATATATGTTACAGATGTGCAAGGTAGTAATATAAGATTAAGTGATACAAGTTTGGTTGGAACTGAGTTCCCGCTGGTAAATACTGATGAAATTTATGAGTTTAGAAGAGCTGAAATTAGCGACCCAACATACGAAGCAAGTGTATTTCAGTCCTCTTATAGTTCAATTGCTTCATTAAACCAGGCAAATTATGACACAAAAAGAATATTTAAATCTGTAACATTTACTAATGGTCAAGCTACAATCACTACAAATGATGGAACAGAAAGATTTAAAGAGGCCGCAACTGCGTTATTAAAACAAACATTCTATTCTGTTATTGTCAGAACGGGATCAGCAGGTTTAACTAGTCCCGATGCCAAAACGGTTGATTTATCTGCCGCTGGTGTAACATTTACCACCACTTCAACACCGGGTAGTGCTGATAGTCTAACCATAGATTTAAACGAACCTGGTTTTAGTGGAACTTGCGATATTCTTACAACGATTGATATAACTGGTGCAGGTAGAAGAACTAAATTAGCAACGAGTGGTGTTAAATTCTTTGATGAAATAGGTAATACATCAACTTCAATTATTAGATCATTAGGTGTAACTGACCTAATTAATGTTACTGCTATTTACATATCAAATGACACGAGTAGTGCAGCTGGTAGTTCTAATGTAAATGTTAAAGATTCGTTCATAATAGACACAGGACAAAAAGATTCTTTCTACGATCATGCAACAATTAAGTTGAGAGAGGGTAATAAAGGTTCACAAGCCACTAATGAAAATGCTGTTAATACGGGTAATGTTCGTATTGAATATAATCGATTTACTCATACCGGTATTGGACACTTTGATGCAAACTCATACCCTGTATATGAATCCATACCTCAACACACTAGAAAAGATGGTGTGATACTAGACCTTACAGACTCAATAGATTTTAGACCCACTCGTACAGATGATGAAACTTCAAATGTTTATAGTAATACATCTATGACATTTAATAGAAATCAAATTGTTGATAGTAGAGAAGCTGAAGTAGATACAGATCTCACATATTATCTAGGGAGAGTCGATAAGGTAGTATTACAACCTAGCGGTGATTTTAGAGTAATAGAGGGTGTAAGTGCCTTAAACAATCCACCTACACCAGCAGATGATAGTGAGGCAATGACAATTATGAAAATGTCATTAGATCCTTATACTTACGAATCTAGTAATGTTAAAATAGACCTCGTTAAAAATAGAAGATATACGATGAGAGATATCGGAGGTATTGAAAACCGTTTAAATAGAATGGAATACTATACTTCTCTCAGTTTACTTGAACAGGAAATTAGTGGAGCGACTTACTTTGATGGTAATAACATTCAATTATTTAATTCTGGATTCATTGTTGATGATTTTAGAGGCCATGGCATTGGTGATGTTAGAAATAAAGATTATAAATGTTCAGTATCATTTGTCCCAGACAAGACATTACATCCGCAGTTCAAAGCTAACGCTACTAACTCTGCAATTCAAACTTCTGGGTTAACAAATACGGGAGGTCATTTAACTATACCGTATACATTACAAACATTTACAGCTCAAGATATTGCTTCTGGTACGACAAATATTAACCCATTTAATGTCGCTTCTTTTGTGGGCCATGTTGTATTAAATACTGATGTTACCACTTATGCTGATTTTAACACTCGACCATCAGTAAACCTCAATGGTGATGGTGAGGCTGATATGGCTGAGTTTGGTGAAAATTTTGTGGGTAGTAAATGGGGAGAGTGGATAGAAGTCGCCTATAACCCTGATGTAACAACTAACTTTACATATTATGATACAAGTGGTAAATTAGTTTCAACTACTTCTTCAGAAGAAGCTGGCTATGGTGGCACGAGAACTGCTGCTAGTGAAATTTATTATTTTATGGCACAGGAAGATATCGAATTTCAAATATTTGGATATAGACCAAATACACCAGTGTATCTATATCTTGATGGTAAAAACATTTCATCTAGTTTAAGAGCATTTGATACTTCTACGAATACTTTCCATACTAGCAGACAAAATATGAGTATAGTTTCTGATGCAAATGGATATGTTAAAGGTTTAATAAAATTAGAAGATGCACAATCCAGATTTGCGGCTGGTGAACACACACTTCTCTTTTGTGATAATATTTTTTCTGGTAGATTTTTCTCTACTAGTGCTATAGTAAAATATTATTCTGGCACACCGGAATCAAAGAAACCACCACCAGTTCAAGTAGTTGTACAGGAAGTTCATGTTGAAGCTCCAAGAGTATCATATCCATTCTTCTATGATAATCCTCAGACGCAAGATGCTGTTCATACACAACTTATCAACGGGGATCCTAATAAAGATAATCCTTCCGGTACAATGGCTCAAACAATATCAGCCTATAAGGATTTAATTACTAATTCTGGATATCAAAATGTATTAGGTAGAGCTCCTGATATAGAAGGTTATATATTTTATTTACAATCAATAAATAATTGGGAAAATGGTTTTGGCGGACCAGACGATCAAACTCCTCCCGATCAACTTGTCGCCAGATTTCAAAATGGACCAGAGAGACAAAGACAATTACAAGGTATTTTTGAAGATCCTTTGTCTCAAACCTTCTTTATACCTGAATCAACTCATCCAAAAGGTGTATTTTTAGCTGCGATTGATATATTTTTCTCGACTAAGCCATCTGATGAAATGCCTGTAACACTTGAATTAAGAAATGTATTAAATGGCTATCCATCAAGTGAGGTAATTCTTGATTCTAGGACTACATTAAATCCAAGTGATGTTGTAATACCAGCGGATTCAAATGTACCAGAAGCAACAAGATTTACATTTAGAAGACTCATTTTCTTGGAACCTGGAGAATACGCCATAGTTTTAATTACAAACTCATCTGAATATAATGTTTATATTGGTGAAGTTGGTAGAGATAGGTTAGACACAGCCCAGTCTATCGTAACACAACCGTACGCAGGTTCTTTATTTAAATCACAAAATGCCATAACATGGACAGCAGAACAAGGACAAGATTTGTGCTTTGCACTTATTCAACCTATATTCGATACAGCTGTAAACGGATTCTCAGCAGTTATTGAACCTAAAACAGCAGCTGATAATGAAAATTTAGGGACAAATACTGGTACTGAATTTTATATTGACAACTTTAAATTTGATGCACCTTTTGAAACATATACTGATGAAAATAGAATTTCCTTCCAACTTGGTTTAACAGCGAATGGAGCGTCTACGATGGAACCCTATCAATCATTATCACCTAATAATTTACTGAGTTTGGAAAGTAGAAAACATTTTGAGGCTCAAACTGATTTAAATGTTAGAATTGCTATGTCAACAACAAATCCAGAATTGTCACCAGTATTTGAATTAAATAGAAGTAGATTTATTTTTATTGAAAATAAGATTAATTCGTCTTCAAACACGGAAGTTGTAAACTCACCTGAAACATTATCTTCTGGTGGAGGTGCTTCATCAAAATATATAACTAAAAAAGTTAGTTTAGAAGCAGGATTTGAGGCAACAGGTTTAAGAGTAATTATTGCAAAAAATACACCATCAGGCGCTTCAGTTAAAGTTTTCTATCGTGTTCAATCGGTTATAGATAATTCTACTTTTGAAGAATTACCTTTTGTTGAGATGACTCAAGTTACACCTTCAACTGTAAGTCAAAGTGTAAATGAATTTTATGACTGTGAATATAAAGTCGAAAATATTTCATACACAGCTGAAGAATCGACATTTAATGAATTTAGTTATTTTCAAATTAAGGTTGTATTATTTGCTACGAATACAGCAAGAACTCCTCTTCTTAAAAACTTTAGGGCAATAGCATTATCGTGAACAAATTAAAAGTAAAAGAACATAATAACTTAGTAAAAGATGTGAGAACTAAAGCTATCTTAAATACAGATATCAATTCTTATAGAGAAGCTAAAAAAAGAAGAATGGAATCGATTACTTTACAATCTTTGACGAATGATGTAAATATAATTAAAAATGAATTTGAAGAGATTAAAACTCTTTTAAAACAGATAGTGAAAAATTAAATGGCCACCATAAATCAA
>Ga0209645_1000570_pt1 | contig 18902 bp, 25 predicted proteins | sample ETNvirenome_6_30_FD_184070 | JGI IMG/M metagenome (GOLD analysis project Ga0209645, IMG submission 184070) | Marine viral communities from the Pacific Ocean - ETNP_6_30 (SPAdes) (version 2) | ecosystem: Environmental > Aquatic > Marine > Oceanic | place: Pacific Ocean | collected 2013-06-19
TGTCATACCATTCTGAGATTTGATTTCTTACCCATTTTCTAAACTCTTGAAATCTCATATCTCCTTCGCCTTGAGTTAAAATCAATTGTTCTTTAACATGATTTATGCGTTGCATCATTTCTTTTTCAGTTATCATTTCAATCATGGCTTCAAATGTTTCAGCCTCAAAACCTTCAGCATCCCAATAACCATCTTGGGCTTCTTCAATGTATGTAAGGATGTTCCTCACATTAGCCCCATACTTTTGCCCATACTTGATGTAAAAATCTCTTGATACTTCTTTTCCTACTGCATTAACCATTTGCTGAATATCGTCTTTATCATATTCTCCAACATTTATTGATGCTACCCAACAGGCGAGTTCAGTCATTCTATTGTAGTAATTGCTCATTACTCTTTGCCCCCCAACACTTTCATATCAAAGAACAAAGTTTTACCCACAAATACTCCAACTGCAAGGGATAACAAAGAAACACTAACACTCATAAGCGTAGTTGATAACTCATCGGACTGAAACTCTTCAGCCGCACTACAACCACAAGTGGAACACATTTGCATCACTCACCATTAGCCATTCTCATTCCAACGATGGTGGAAACTGTCAATACAGATAGTTGGAACAAGGTCATTCCTAATCCTAATCCAAATCCAATCTTGGTCGCTTCTTTAATTCCTATTTCATCCATTCTCATTCCTCCTTTTCTCTCTCAGGTTCTTCAGGTTCTTCTGCTTCACTCATTCCCTTGAGTGATACTGCCCCAACTGCAACTGCAATAATAGCCCCTTGAATTGCCTTGAACCATAGTGGCGTTTTAGTCCTCACTCCTTTTCTAAAATCATCAGGACTTCGCTTAGTAGGTATTTGACCTCTCATCCTTTGGTCTAATTTTCTTGACTTTTTCGTATCTTTAGGGATGAAGTTTTCATTAATCCAATCAAGAGGATAATCAATGTATTTTCTCAAGTTAAGCATATCACCTTTTGAGAACTCAGATTCAAAATCTTCAGAATTAAACATGAAGCCTCTCTTTTGCCTTTCTTCTCGGCTATAAGGCTCATCATTCTCATCTCGGAAAAACGGGATTAAGTAGTTCATATAAACATTAGTATCTTCAAAATCCTCACCGTCATTTTCCTCCTCCATTAGATACCTTTCCCACATATCATATTTGTTGCCTTCATCATCAATGACTTTAGTTTTTGGCTTGTCATAGTCTAAGCCTCCATACCACCAAGCCCTCATTCCTTCAGGGAATGCGACTCCATTAGAACCATCAACGAAGAACATCTTCTTAGAAACCGCCCTGCTATCGCCAAAGTCCATCAATTCATTCAGTTGAACTTCATTGATTCTCTTCAATGAATATGTGTTTCCTTCTAAATCCCTAACTGTAATTCTTTCACTTTCGGCTTCAAAAGGTTCAGCCGATTTCTTTTCCTTTTGTTCTCGCATAGACTTAGCAACTGCATTACCTACGCTTCTTTCCCAATCGGAAATCTTACCGTCTTTGTTTCTATCAGCCTTTTCAGGGTCAAAATCAGGGTCGTTTTCTCCTTCATAATCCAACATATTCATTTGGCATCCACAATATTCACACATTTTCACTCGCCTCCATCTTGCATTCCACCCAAAACTTTAATACCAAAGCCGATAGCACCTACGATTCCAACTGCAATAACAGCCTTTGTTGTAGTGGAATAAGATTCATCTTTTTGAGATGGAGAATCATTTGGATTACCAACATTATTATCATCTCGTTTTAGAATATCAGTAAATGGGTTTCCTGATGCGTCAGTCTTGTCCTCTCCACACACCTTTTCGGTTGGGTGCAAATCATCTCGGCATTCTTGCCATGATGCACAGTCGCCATCGTCTTTACAGATAGGCAAACACTTGCCATCAACACAAACCTTGCCATCAGGACAATCAGCATCCTCACCACAATCTTCACTTGCTTCAAAGGTTTCAGCATTTTTCTTATTATTTCTCATATACCAATCATAAGCAACAAATGAAACACCTACAATTGTTCCGAAAACTCCCCAAGCGGCAACTTCTTTTGTGTCAGGAATATACTCTTGGAAAGGATGGCGACCAACCCACTCTCCTTCAAAATAGTTTCCTGATTGGTCGTAAAAATCCTCGTCTTGATAACTTTCATTCATGTCGCCATCAGGATTCAAGGCATATTCGCTTGAGAGTTTATCCCACTCTTGACCCCATCCCCATGAAAATTGATTGTATCTCTTTGAACCACTTTCCATTTCGTTAATAAGTTCATCAGGACTAATTCCAAAGTGAATCATATACTCAGTATCCATCAATCCGAAAGAATCTCTATCACGCATATCAGGCATGAAAACGGCTCTTGCCAACATTCTCCCTTCATCATAAAAAGTTTCTTCAGGTTGTTCCATCATTTGTGCTTCTAATTTCATTCTCTTTGCCGCCTCCTTTGGCGAAATATCCTTGTCCTTGACTAATTTTCTTGGAGTGTGAGGTTTGCCCGACATAGTTCGGACTTTTCCTTCAGCCTCATAATCATCATCACCTATGAACTCGCCATACTCATTATATCCTTTGGGGATAACAAGTTCAACACCTCCACCACACATAGGACAATAAATTGATTCATAATCATCATATCCTGTATCATCCCATGCCTTTTTCAATCTCTTCATAAATCCTTTCATTCCCCCATCATCTCCGCAACTCGGACACCTAATTTCAAAACCCGGAAATCTCCAATCGGCTTCAAAGGTTTCAGCCCCTTTACAACCACAAGTATCACACATCAGATTCCACCTCCAAGATTACTTACAACAAAACTTCTTCTTGTTTGCTGATAAGGACTAAAATTATAAGGATTCACAGGCTGACCCATGTTATCCAAATCTTGTGTTTGATATTCATTAGGGTCAAACATAGGATGAATCAAAAGAGGATTATACACCGCTATTCTCGGCCCGCAACTTGAACAACTGCCTTTTTGGATAACTTGAGAGTCGGCAGGGGGGGCAGATTTAACGACTTTTTTAGAGCAACCACAATTACCTTCAGCAGACTTCTTTGTTGCTTTCATGTCATTGTGCTTGTAAATCCCAAAGCCCACAACCGAGAGGGCTACAAGTGCATAACCTATGGCTTTCGCAGACTTCATAATCAACCTATCAACAATTCCGATTGTTAAAGGTATCGTTTTCTTCACCTGTGAGTAGTTCGCCCTGCCCGAACCTCTCTTGTGATAAACTCCCCGATTTTGTCTTTGGTAAATGGGCGAAGTCCTTTCGTTTCCTTCTTGCGCCAAGTGCCACTCTTAGGATTCAGATACCAAATGTAGGAGGTGAACTTGTATTGTGGAACAGGGTCATTCATAATCCACCCATTAGGCTTTATCGTTGTCATTACAGGAATGGATTTAGCCTTCTTGGTTTCTTCATTTTCAATAGATGGGTAAGGAACATTGAGCCTTTTCATGTGGATGCCTCCACCCACTACCCTATCATATTCTTGAATATACACTAATTTGGCTTTAGGCAAGTAATTGATATATTCCAAATTATCCCACTCAACATAAACAACACCATGCTTCTCAACATCATAGGTTGGAGGAACTAAACTGTAAGGCCATACCTTTGCATCTAATGAGGATACATCGTCATACTTGAAGGCATACCCATATTTCGTTTGGTGGATTTTAGTTGGATTAAGTTTTGAGTGTTTCAAAAAGGTCGCAAATATATCTGCTTTTCTTTTGTTTTCAAACACAATTCCCCACCTCCCATCCGAAAGTTTAATAACCTTTCTTGCAGGTTTTTGCAGTAATTCCATTCTTTTCTTTTGAATCATACTATCAAATCTCCTTATGATTCACCAAATGGGTTTAATTCTCTTGAAGCGATTCTTGCTTGTTGGTCAATTTCGTCAGGGATTCTCTTGTATCTGATTGAATCCACAGATTGAATCCACTCTCGGCTTGCTTGTTTAGCATCATCTCTTAAATCTCGGTTTCTCCTTATCATTCTTGAAACGCTTGTGTTATCTCTAATGTGTTTTGTAAATGCTTGATAGAATTGTTCTCTTGACTCAGAATCCATGCCTGTTATTCTTGATGCAAGATTAACTCTAAGGGTATTATACAAAACATACCAAGATTCTATTGATTGAGGCAATCCTGAAACTCTCCATTGATAAACTTCAAGTTCAACACCATCTCTTTCTTTTTTAACAAGAGCATGAACTCCAAAAATGGCTTGTAGCCCCCACCCCAATCTCCGAGTTTCGTCAGTCAAATTAACATCATCAATATCTCTATTTGCCATCCCTGACTCATTTTGTTCATCTATTTGATTTGCCGCTTGAGCCATTGATGCTACTACTGCATAAGGGTCAATTGAAAGTGCGACACCTCTTGATTCAACGAGTTCAGGTTGTTGAGTTTTCATATCACCTAAACGATTAAGAATAATTTTAGTTGTTTGGTTAATATCCGAATTGGATGTGAAATGAGCGTAGCCTCTATTTCTTGCCGTTTTTAGTGCCGACTTGATTGACTCATTCATCGTCATTCTCATCATTCTCCGTTCTTACATTACTACAAACTTGCTCAAATGCAACTCGGTAATCTGAGTCTTTTGTTTTTGCTTGCCTGATTCCGACAAACGAATACAAAGCCCCTGCTAAGAACGGTGCGAGAACCGCTTTGTAATCAAACTTGTTATATCCACCAAATAAGAAATAAAGTCCTGTGGCGAATACTGCCCCTGCCATGCCTTCGTTTAATCTATTGGAAACTGTTGCTTTGTTTTTGTCTTTGATGTAAGCATCAACCCCTGCTTCGCACATATCCATGATTTGTTCTGATTTTTTGAGGAGTTTCGCCATTAGGCATCACCCTCAAACATTAATCAAAAACGATTCAGCACCAAAGCGTCTGCCGGGTGTTTGCCCGAAACCAATTTTGTTAGAAGTTGAACTCAACAATCCGCCTAAGTCAGCACCCCTTACAGGAGGTCTAACAGGCTTTGCTTCAAGATTAATTAGTCCTGTTGGTCTTACCATCTTTCTAAAGTCAGCCATGTGAGGCATATTTGCCTTTGGAATAACGGTCTTTTCAAAGACCTTTACATTCTTAGCAGTTGGTGTAATTTTGACTTGTGGTGCAACTCCTAAAGTTCTTGGATTAGTTGGTCTGTGAGCCATTTGTTGAGCCTCATATCTTGGGTCGCCACCAAATGATTCTTGAACAGACCTGTTGAATTGTAGGGTCGGGAGGTGGTGTTCAGCACCAATCTTTGAGTCAGGAATATTTAGAACAGGGATGTTTGGCATGAAATCTCCGCTTGGTCTTGGCCCCGTTGGAACAATTGAGTTCAATGTGGCATTGTAGGCAGGGAGTGTATCTGCCGCAAGGTTAAACTCAGGAAACTTTGGCATATTCGGTTGCGGAGGCAACTTTGGCAATACAGTATTTCCGATTTGTCTTACAGGATTAAACATTTTTTCATCTCCGTTGCCTTGTTGTTTGTCCTTCTGATATTTAAGCGTTTGGTTAGTTTCTCTTTCCTACTGACCTCAATACTGTGTAAAAACCAATTGATAACAAACTCATAGCGGCAATAGTTTTCATACCTTTGTTTGCATCAGTTGTCTTTTCTAAGACTGATTCAGCCCTTTTTACGGTTTCTTCAATGGGTGGGAAATCATAACTTTGAGGCTCATACTTGAATGAACTTTTATTCTCTCTTAGAGTAGGTTCAAATGATGAATCTGATGGTTTGGAATGGCTTGGAGTTTCCAAAACTTTATCAAGTTGATTAGGAGTGAATCCATAATCCATCTCATTAAATGTTGAGTTGTAGTAATTTGTTGGATTTTCTGTGCTGAACTTTGTTTTGACTTCAATGTTTGAACCTTTGTGTTCAGTCCTTCTTGGAGTGTCAATTTTACCCACCACAATGTATCCATCATCTCTAAAGAACTCAGGTGAATACATGACGACTTCACCCGCCTTAGAATAAGTAATTCCTTGCAGAATCTTTTTGATGCTATCCTTGTCGCTACCGAATGAAAGTTGCTCTTTCAAAGCATCTAAGTCTTTGGTGTTGATGATGTTATGGCAACAATAAACTGATGCTTGAGATAGTGCTTCTTTACTGACTGCGGCAGGTCTTTGACTGATTAGGCAAACACCATATCCTGATGCCCTCCCCAACTTACACAACCTTACGATTGAGGCATAAGAGGGTGGTCTGCCAATTTGAGGAACAAAGTCTTGACATTCTTCAAATAGCGTCATTAGTCCTTTGCCTCCAATATCAGTTTCAAGTATTGCTTCACAATAATCAGATACTAATTGTTGTTGATTCTCAAGAGGCAATTGTGAAAGATTGATGATTAGAGATTTAGGTGATATTTTCAACTTGGCAACCAACTTTTTCATGTTGATGCCATCACCGGGTTGCGGTTCAATCCTTTCAATTCCATCTAATTGATTGAGGTATCCATGAGCATCAAGAGCATCAAAGCAAACAAACTGAAGTCCAAGTCTTTCAAACTCCTCCATTAATACTGCGGCAGTATAAGACTTACCTGACCCTCTTTTCCCACTTATGAACATGACTTGATACAAAATCTCTAATGGCAACTTTATCTTGTTTCCTAAACAAATATGTTCTCTATCACTTAGATTCTCAACTCCTGAGATTGAAAATGTATCGCTAAAAACCTCTTCTAAGTCGGGTGTGCCTACTTGCATACCCCAATCTTCACTTTGGCTTTCCTCCATATTCTGCAATTTCTATTCTGTATGTTAAATGTTCCTCTTTGTATTCTTTAGATTTTTTTAGGGCCATCGTATAACACCTTACTTTTCTGAAGGAGTTTTTTGCCAAAAAAAGGAAAACATTATAAGGGATTAAAGAAGGATTAACCAAAATAATTCAAACATTTTTTTGACATTTTTTTAGCCTTTTTTTCAGGCTCGCAGTATAGCGATTTTTTTTATTTCCCTTTTTTCGTGTTTTTTACGATATTAGAAAATAATTTTAGAAATAATTCAAACCATTCCCCGTTCAGCCATAATTGAGTTTCTTAGGTGGATATAAACTCTTTCAAACCATAGGCTATGCCGCATGAATAACCCTACTAATTTTTTGATTTCGGAATAATTGTTTTGATACACAGACATTTCTTCAATGAAATCAATTACAGGACTTGCCATCCAAACCTGTAATCCCTTATCTGATAGTTTTTCAACAAAGGCTTCATTCCAAAGTAGCCGATGGATGAGATTACCCATATCAGTTTCCATGTCGTTTTGATTGGGGATGTAATAGGGGTGTAGTCGGATGAACTTTTCAACCATGTCAATGTAAGAATCAACATGATTATTCCTAAACCAATCCAACCAAACCTCCATTTGTTCGGCTACAAATGCTTTCCAAACGGGATTGCCCATAATCAATCCTCCGACTCAAGAGATATTTCAAAATCATCCATGTCAATATCCATTGATTCTAAGAGATTTTCAGGCATATCAAAGATACTGTCGCCCGAATCCCTATCAGGCATTTCACTCTTAGAAGCCCCATTAATAGTTTCTAATTCAATAGTTTCTGTTTCTTCTTTCTTTATCTCCTTGTATTTTGAGTCGGCTTTATTCACAGTATCATAATCAATACCCGCTTGTGTAGCCATATCCTCAAGACTTTCAAGCCCAACAATAGAAGGCTTATCTCCACCAACATTAAACTCAGGCAACTTAGTTCCCACATCTTTAGCAAAGAAGGCTTCTGTTAGTTGTGGGCGGATTCCTGTTGCTTTCTTTTCAGGATTTTCCACACCCATGACCTCCCACCAATCAACTTCAGCATTTGAAATATTGATTGCACTTAGATTTTCACCTCTTGGGCCGACCAAAGGTTGTTGATTTTGTGGGGCTTCTTCACTCTCACTTACGAATAGGTCAGAAAAATCCCCATCCATTTGAGATTCCTTAATTCTATCAAGGAACTCTTTATCTTCAGCCCTCAAACTATTTCTTTGACCTGAGATATACTCAGCCAACCCCTTGATAACGGGGGCAACATCTCCCAATAACCCCATCAACCCAAGCCCTGCTTGAGCAGTTGTGGATTCTCCTAAACTCTCAGATACTCCATATTTGTCTAACAAATTAGCCAAAGGAACAAGAACTTTTTCTTTCATTTCAGGATTCATGTTAGAAGAGATTCCATCAATATTCAATCCTTCAACAATCTCAAGTATTGAGGTTTGAGGCTTTGCATCAACTTTCTTATTGATTTTAGGACTCGGTGCGGGGGAGATAGGACTCCCACCTGTTTCAATTACATCTCTAAAGTCAGCAGACATACTAATTCATTGAACACTCATGTATTTAATGCTTGTGGCTAATTTGGTTAATAACCATTCATCAGATTGTAATTTCTCATCAAACTTTGCTCAAAAGTTAAGGGATTACTCAAGGTTTCAGTTTTCTTTTCTATCTTTTTTATGGACTCTTCAGCGTTTTGAACTGTCCTCTTTAGTGAAGCAATTTCTTCATTCAATGAATCAATTTTTTGCTTGTGAATCAAATAAACAACTACTCCGCCCGTTAATGCACCGACCATAAATGTAGCAATTTTACTCCCAATAGGAAACCCTGCGGAAACTAAAACATCATCAGCGTTGTGATTTTGCATAGCATTGAGCCTTCTTTCAATTTCTGCTTGGAGGGATTCCATTTCACCCTCTTCTGAGGCTTGAGTCAAAGCCCCTACTAATTGATTGTCATTCAAGTCTTGAACCTTGACTTGGCTTTGGATTGAAACTACATTTTCTTCTGATGCGAAAACCAATGTTTTAGGGCGAACATTGTGTTCGGCAAGTTTTCTAAATCCCTTTATCCCTTTACCTCTAACACACATTAGATATTTACCTTCACCAAACAATTCGCTAAAGGTGGAAAAATCATCTTGCGACATTGGCTTATCACCACTCCAAATGTCCTGTGTTCCACTTTGCTTCTGACCTTTCAGAAACCGCCTAATGAAATACACCATAATTTTTCACCCCCCGAACAGATAGATAAACATTGTGGTCGTCATACCCAAATATCTGCCAACTCTCCATAAGTTTCATTGAGCAAATCTTGGTCGCCCTCAAGATAGGATTCAATAATCCCTTGTGTTTTTTCTATGTGTTGTTTTTTCAACTCCTTTCCTCTCTCATAGAACCCTCTTTGTTCCGCCCTTTCAACATATCCCTTTTGAACTACATATCCTTCAAGAGCAAGCAAATTAAGCCTCCACTTAATTCCTCCTCTTCTATCCGAACTTTGACGGTGCTGAAACATAGGTCTATTTCTCAAAATCCCTACAACCTCTCGGCTTGTATATCGTCTTGGGTTGCTATCAACTATGTGAAATGAAATCTCATTGGAATAACCGTATCCGCCATTCTCTAACAAATAATCCACAATATCAAAAACCAAAGCCTCCGTTAATGGAAAGCCCCGATTATTCTTCTTCATTAGAGGCATCCTCCGATTCTTGCGTATCATCAACTTGAATACCCAATGCCTCCCCAACCATCTCATTCATTGTTTGAGTGTATTTTTCTTTCGCCTCTTCTGTTGATAGACCTTCTGCCTTGTAAGCCTTGACGATATTCACTTTGTTTCGTTCCATCTCAAGAGCATCCATCAAAGCCTGTGTTTCCTTTGGAAGTTCAACCGCCTTAAAAGGCTGAGAGAAAATCTCTTCAACCTCTCTCCTTAGAGTAGCAGGGCTAACGGTGGTAATTTGTGCATATTCTTCAAGTTCATCTTCAAGATACTCCCCTGTAATCCCTGTTTCTTGACTTCTTTCAATATATTCTTCTGCGAAAGACCTACTTACATAAGCCCCAACTCTATCCCAATACCTTACTTCTTCAGACATTTTTTATCCCTCAGTAATATTTCTTATGCGGGCAACCTACTTAATAGATTCGGTCAGCGAACAACCCACTTTATCCATTCGCCCGTTGATTTACCATTTTTATTTTGAAAAACCCTTGAAGTCCTCATCCCTACTCTTTTTCGGTAAGAGTCAGAAATCCTCCGCCCCCTACACTCCAATTCATGTTCAATTCTGTGCTTCATTTGTTCCTCAACACTCATCGGAATAGGCGTGAGTTGTGGATGCCCTGTCGTTTTATCCAAAACAAGTTCGCCTACAAGAATGTGCAAACCCGTTCCTGAACTTGAAATCCGATACCAAACATTTTCAGTTCCAAAATCCTGAACAAGTTTGTTAAGTGAACTAACAACTTTTTCATCCTCAATTTGAATATCATCCCAATCAAAAGTCAGACCACAAGAAGAATCTAAAACATCATTCATAGACCTAAATAGAATCCTCACCCATATCAAGTTTGCGGTAATATTCAACTAAGAGCATGGTGATTTTTTTGTTTCTTTGAAGCACCCAATTCACAAAAAACAACTGAAGTAATCCGTTAAAAATTAAATACAAAATAATCAGATAAAGAAGCATCACTAACCCTCAAAAGTGTATGTTGCCCCATGTTGATTTTTCTGTTTCCGAATTACTCTCTTTTCTCTCAATTCAGGATTTCGTAAAAATATATCATGTTTGAAAAAACCATCAACGATATACCCGTCTTTTTCTAATTCAACCTTTTCATCGTATGGGAAATAGAGTTTCATTTTTATTTTTTCACCCTCTTCTTCAATCTCAATACTATTCTGAGGTATAAAATCTAAACCTCCCTCTTTCCAAATGAACTTAGAAAACTCAAGTAGCCTATTCCCCTTTGGCTCAAAAGGCAGTTTGGATACTCCAAGCAATTTACAACCCTCCTCCTTCGTTAGTGTCCTATATTGATTAACATAAGGTTGTTGTAGTTGATGTTCCATTTTCACTAAAGCCACCGCCTTATTGGTTTCAGCATCAGCCCATGTTTCTTCTCCGAATGAGGGAATTAAACCATTGACAATGATATTATTGACCGTAAAACCTTGCCCTTTCAAAAAGTTCACAGTTCGGTTGCATTCTTGGAATCCCGCCTCAGTCGCAATTGAAACAAGATTGATTGAAACAAAGTCTTTATTCCTTAGAATCTTCTTGACATTGTTCAATTTGTTCGTAGTTTCCTCTATGAGTTTCACTAATTTTGAAGTATCTGATGGTTTCAAAAGAAAAGACTTCATCCTTTCAATCTTCGCTTTCATTCTCAAAATCCTTAACAAAAATGTATTCATAGCATCAGGCGCAGTAAGAGCCTTTAGTGTATGTCCTGTGGGTGCAGTATCAAAAACAATCAAATCATATTCAACACCTTGAACTAAGGATTGAATCTCTTCAAGAGCGAAAACCTCATCCATACCCGGAAAATTAGCCCAATCAGTTAATATTTCTGTATCAAAAAAAGGAACAGATTTAGAAAAAGAACCTTTCACATTTTTATGAAGTTCTTCAAAAAAGTTCTTTGCTTGTTGTTGTGAGTTGAGATTTTTTGCCCACAAATTATCAATGATTTTTGTTGGAGTAAAATTAACTTCAACGCCAAGAACATCTTGTGTTGAGTGTGCAGGGTCGCTTGAAACTAACAATGTTTTGTATCCCTGTTGTGCGAAATGTAGGGCAGTTGCCGCAGAAGTTGTTGATTTTCCAACCCCTCCCTTTCCTGTAAATAGCATCAACTTTGCCATGTTATCTCTAATTATTCATTTCTATTTAACTCTATCTTTTTGAGTTTAGTTTGGAATTAGAGCATTAGGGTTGTCATTTTCAGTCAAATAATGAAGCCTTGATAGGCAGAATTAAATATGAAGAGAACAAATCTAACAATATGTATTACTTCTCCACCAAATATCATCTTTTGATTGTGGAGGTTTCTGATGTTATTGATTTAATTGAATCATTTATTTTGACCAAAAAAGAGGATATTTTTGATTTAGTCAAAGCACTAAAACCTCATCAGTATGTGATTGCGGGAGTAATGCAAGTATCAAAGTCGCAAAAAATGGTATGGGTTGAGGACTACGATGTTGCAGGGAGTGATGTTGAATTGGAGGACTTATTTGATTTCGTTTTTGATTCAATAAATTACTTTGATGATGAGTTCCAATCTGAATGGCGTTAATCACCAATGACGAAAAAGTGGTGAACAGATACTAATTTGTATCCTTTATTTTGTCATTCTTCTAATTCCTGTAAGCAATCCTACGGCAACAATAGAGCCTACTCCGAAAAGAGCGATTTTATCTCTTGTTTTTCTTTTTTCATTTTGTTCGGGCGTAAGAATACTTTGGGATTCAATTTGAGATAATTCTTCTTGAGTAAGTCCTGATTTCCTTAGACCAAATGTAGGCATCCACCATTTTGCGGTGTAGGTTTGTTGTTTCCTCCAAGCCAAAGCACCGGGCATCACATTGTTCAAGTAATACAAATCCTGTGGGTCAGCATTAGTTGAGGGCGTAAAGTTAAGGTATCCGAATGGAATATTTCCTCCCTTGTATGGTTGGTATTGTTGTCCGTTTGAGTTCAAGGCGAAAATCTGTGGCGACCATGCCGCCCCTGCCGCAGTTGTGGCTGACTTTGTAATTGGATTGCCATTATCAGTATAGCCAATAATTTCATTCCTTGCGCCTGATGAATCAATGATGTAGCAATTCCTGTAATACAGACTGCCCGCATCACACTCAATGTTATATCCTGTGGTCATACAGAAAGGCTTTCCTTTCCGACTGTTAAACTTTCTGTTTAGAGTTCTAATGAATCAGGGATTCCATCACCATCATCATCATCATCAAGATAGTCTTGAACGCCATCATTATCATGGTCAAATTGACCCGTCATATCGTTTCCATCATTGTTCTCAAACCAATCTGAAAGACCATCATTATCATCATCTAAATCAGTTGCATCCCAAATACCATCATTGTCATGGTCATATCGGTATGAACCCCAAGAGCCTCCGATTTCATCAACATCTAAAATGTTGTCGTTATCATCGTCTAAATCAATTGAATCATTCAAACCATCATTGTCATGGTCTTTGGAGGCATCACTCCCATTAGCATAAACATCTTTGTAATTGTCAATGCCATCATTGTCATGGTCTAAATCAACATTGTCTGCGATTCCGTCATTATCATGGTCATAGATATTTGTGTTATCATTTCCATCCAATACTTCTAACGCATCATCTATACCATCACCATCATCATCATCATCTTCTGCATCATCAATACCATCATTATCATGGTCTTGAGGTGAAGAATCCATATCGTCAGGGATACCATCATTATCATCATCATTATCAAGTTCATCAGGAATGCCATCACCATCATTGTCATTATCACCATTTTGATTTTGTTGGTCTAATTGCTGACCTTGTTGTTGGTCGGTTTGCTGACCCTGTTGTGAACCTTGTTGTCCGTTTTGGGTTTGACCCTGTTGTTGTTGGTTTTGCCCATTTTGGTTTTGACCTCCTTGATTTTGTTGCTCTTGCTGAGTCTGTTGGCCTCCTTGTTCGCCACCTTGATTCTGTTGTCCTTGCCCATTATCTTGTTGCTGACCTTGCTGACCTTGTTGCCCTTGCTGACCTTGTTGCCCTTGCTGACCTCCTTGTTGTCCTTGCTGACCCGCTTGACCTTGCTGACCTTGCTGACCTTGCTGACCTTGCTGACCTCCTTGTTGTCCTTGTTGCCCCTGTCCTTGACCTTGACCTTGACCTTGACCTTGCCCTTGTCCTTGACCTTGACCTTGCCCTTGTCCTTGACCTTGACCTTGCCCTTGTCCTTGTCCTTGTCCTTGTCCTTGTCCTTGTCCTTGTCCTTGTCCTTGTCCTTGTCCTTGTCCTTGACCTTGCCCTTGACCTTGCCCTTGACCTTGCCCTTGCCCTTGACCTTGACCTTGACCTTCACCTTCGCCTTGACCTTCTCCACCGCCTTCTGTGCCTCCATTACCTGAACCTTCTTGAGATTCTTGGTAATCAGGGTCGTAAGCATCAGGAATGCCATCCCCGTCTGAATCACTATACTCACCATCATTAGGGTCGTTAGGGTATGTGTCTGTGCCATCGGGTTTTCCATCACCATCAGTATCGGCATTGTTTGGATTAGTTCCTTTTGCATATTCCTGTGCGTTGGTTAATCCATCACCATCAGGGTCGCCATTGGCATCTCCCCCATTAGTAGGATTAAGTCCATTAGCAACCTCCCATCCATCAGGTAGTCCATCAGCATCGGAATCAGCATTGTTCATGTTAGTTCCCGCTTGAGCCTCTTCAGCGTTGGTTAGACCATCTCCATCCCAATCAGCCCCACCATCGGAGGGGTCAAGGGGGTCTGAGCCATCAGCACCAACAACATTCAAAGACATAACAAGCATAATTGCAGTCAAAATTGTAAGCATCGTTTTCTTGATTTTATCGTATCCCATAAGTATCATTTTCCTATTTTGTATTCATTCATAGGGAAACCGCTTTTCCCTCTAACGCAAAATAAGATTGTCCTCATACTTAACCTTTCGGGTATTATTGAGTTGTTGCATCATCAACAATTTCATCCTCAACAACGATGAATGTTTGAGTTTCAGCATCCCAATCATCCCCCTCATACAAATCAGGAACAAAAGCCTCACCCGCCATTTTCCAACCACAGTTGCAGAAATAATAATCATCAACAAAATGATGATAGTGTCTGCCCCACAAGCATTCAGGAATTGGGCAGGGCTTCTTAATTAGTATCAAGTTCTCAAAATCTTGTCCGTTCATGGAACTCCCATGTCGGCACACTTATTAAACCTTTTCATGCCGTGATTGGGATAGGAACATAGCCACTCACATAAACTGAAGGAGTATTTCTCATCAATCCATCTTTAGTCAATGGATAAGGAACTCTCGCTTGTTGGCTTTTGTAAATACCCAATTTCTTTTGTCCGATTCTCATTTCAATCGGATGTTCGCCCATCTTCTTTGTCAAAGGCTTGTATTTAACACCATCAATGCTAATATCAGCACCATTGAAGAACGGACAAGTCTTACCCCAAACTTCTCCGAGCCAAAAATCTCTCAAATACGAAGCAGGGTATCCCCTTTCCATGTAGGAACAAACTGTTGGGAAAGACGAATGACACCAATTCCCTCCGAACTCAGGCTGATTAGCAATCAATCTTGCCATCTTTGAAGTTCCAATGGCTCTTAGTTCTTTAGCCTCTCCCGTTTCAACATCCGTATATGGAATAGAGAAATCATTAAAGAATAATCTCGGCCAATACATGAATGTAGGCAACTCAGCAGTATCCCACCCAAGAGCATTCCAAATCATAGGATAAGCAATTTCAGTTTCCCACAAATCACAACCTCTAATCATGTGGGTAATTCTCAAATCATAATCATCAACTGCCCCTTGAAAGTTCAAATAAGGCCAAACCTTTCCTTCATCATCATTAGGATGAGTTCTAAATGTGGCTCTCATAATTTTCATATCTCGGTATTTTGAAGGCTTTGAAGTCATAGGAGTTTTCAACCATACAGTAGGAACTAATGTTCCAAAATCATCATAGAAATCATCCTCGCTAATGTGTCCTTCAGTTGGATTACATGAAGTGCCATCTTCATTAAAGTAGTAGCCCAATTCAACCATTTCATCAAATTGTCTTAGGTTTGTTTCAATACTCTTATTCCTATCAGGAGAAGGCATACCTTGTGCAGATTGAGTCGCACTCTTTCCTTTAGCCATTTCTTCAGGAGTCAAATATTGCTGATACTTTTCATTGAATGTTTTGTGAGGGATACATGAAACATACGCCTTACCTTCAGCGATTAGTTTTCTCGCAAGTTCAATATATCGGTCTTTCCTTTCTGATGCAATATGCAGTTCATACTCAGATTCATTTCTATCAGTTAGGAACTCAAACTCTTCAAAGATTTGATTATACAGACTCCTAACAGGTCTTTTTTGGTCAGGGTCGGTATCATCTAATCTCAAAATGTAATCACCATCGTATGCTTTGGCATAAGTATCATTAACAATGATTCCAAATGAATGACCCATACTGAGCGGCCCGTTTGGATTCGGTGCGAATCTCACCCTAACTCCATTTTCCCATGTTCCTTTTGGCAATTCAGGCAGACCTCTTAGTGTTGCCTTGAATGCTTGATTTTTGAAGTATTCATCAAGTTCCTCAGAAGATACTTGCTCTAATTGTTCGCCCAAAGCCTTCATGTCTGCCTCAACCATTGACCGACCTTCAATTTGATATACCTCTTGATAATGTTTGAGTCTTTGACTAATCAAATCTGCAAGACCTTTAGAATGTTGCCTCTTATCAAAAATCAAGAAAGGAAAAACCTTCTTACTCATTTGTGCTTTGACCTCGTTTGCAGATTTCTTAGTGGGGTATCCATCATTTTCAAGAACCTTAATTGCACAAAAGTAGTCTAAAGCATAAGGAACATCCTCTTCACTCCCACTCCAATCTTCTGCATCAAATGATTTTGTTTTAGGAGTCTTACTCAAGTATTCTGCACCCTTGAAAAATGCAACTGCACCAATTCCACCGAGAATAAGTTGTTTCCAATTGATGCCCATGAAAATCTGTTTAGATTTCTGATTGTTAAAGGTATCGTTAAAAAAATACAAGAGATGTAAAGGTAAAAGACAACAAAAACATGATTATGAAGCCAAACATAAAATTATCCGAATCCGAATCAAAATACCAAATATCATCCTTTGATTTCACACTTACCACCTCATTTCAACCTCTTCATAAAACCAATAAGCATGGATTGAAAACAAAATAAACAAGAAAATAATAGGAGAGCAAAACAAAGCCAATGCTAAATTGAAACTCATAACGAAGGTTCAGTTTTCATTGTATATGAATGTTCCCTATCAACTTCTAATTTTTTGTTTTATTTCTTGTATTTTTTTCGTAAAAAAAGATGTTTTATTTTCATAAAAATATATTCCTAATGCCAAAACCATTAACCAAACACCACCGCCTATTCTCGGCTTCAATCCCTGAACTGAAGAAGTTCCACTCATAGAGTCGTTCCCTCCTGAGATATGAGTTTCATCTGCTTTATCTGCAAGTTGTTCCTCATCAGATTGGGTTAATCCTGATAAACCGACCTCTTCACCACTCGCATTAGTTCCACGCCCAACACTTGAATCGGAAACATCAGCCACATCAGGCTCATCCAAAATCTCTTCATCAATATCTTCATTTACAATCTCAGATACATCAGTTGCCTCACCAACCCCTTGTTCGTTTGGTGATGAAGGGATAGTAATTGAATTGACTTCATTAACTTGACCAATTGTTGAAGTAGTAGTAGTTTGAACTGCATTTACAACATCAATGTTTTGAGTTTGAACCACCATTGGTTCTGTGTTTGTTGCTACAAAAGCACCGAAATCAATGAGGTTATTTCCAAACACCATATTTAGAAACTAAACTTTCTGATAGATAAAGGTGTGTTATGCAATTTGCCTGAATAGGAACTCCGCATGATGGCTTAATGGATGTTCCATTTCTAAAGCATCTCTTATAGTAAGCCATTTGTATTCATCATGTTCTTCAGATAATTGAATATTTTGTTCTCCATCAACTATTGCCATATATCCATGATAAATCTTTTTCATGTTATGGTCAATATGAGGGTCAAGTTTTCTCATAATCTTTACGGATAATCCCGATTCCTCTTTGGTTTCGGTAAGGGCAGTATTCATTAAACTTTCTCCAAGTTCTTGTTTTCCACCCGGCAACTCATAGAGTCCATGTTTTGAAGTTTCCTTTATTGACCTTCTCAACAGGAGTATTTTGTTTTCTTTGAAAACGATACAACCTGCCGCATTTCGGTATTGTTCCATAGTGCGAGGACAAACACCACATATTTAAGCATTCGCTTCAGTAGTTTTCGGAGTAGCATTTGTTTTCGGATTCTTTTTCTTGCCCTTGAACATTTTTGAAAAGAAATTAGTTCTTTCTTCAAACTTTAATCCCCCATAGCCAACCAACAAAACGCCTCCAATTAGGATTCCTCTTTGTGCCATACTCTTGAAACCTTCGCTAAATCCAATTTTGATATTTGATTTTGGATTTGTTGAGCGAACAGTAGTTTGTGCGACTACTACACTTGACGAAGTTGATTCCTCTTCTGTTTCGGTTGTATCTTCTTGATTTTCAGTATCTTGAGATTCTTCTGTTTCTTCAGGCTCTATCGCATAGATTGTTTCCTGACAAATCCAATTTTCTGTTGGGGGGCCAACAGGGGCATAATTTCGGTCAGCATTAACGAAAAGGAATGATGAGCCATCCTTTATTTCTGATTCGCAACCCAATTTGTCCTGTTCCCATCTTGCCTGTGCTTCTTCATATTCTTGTTGAGCCTTTTCTGCATCTCTCAAGTCCTTCAAGAACTTGAGTAGTTTCGCCTTTATCTCGCTTTCTGTTTGTGAGGCGGTCTTATCCATATCCACAAGGTAAGAAACACAAGCACCACCAAATCCATAATCATTACCTTCTGCGTCTTTCGGCCCGCAACCGATGTAAGAGTCGCCATCTAATTCAACAGTAAAGGTAAGTCCTGTGTATGTTTTAGAAATAGTCTGAGGCAATATTCTTCTTGGCGTTCCACCTGTGGGGGGATTTGGATTAGTTCCTAAATCGGGAACAATGAAATTAGTTGCTTGGGTGGCTACTTGAACATTTACCCCATTGGCTGAAAAATCAATTAGATTATTACCAAACACCATGTCAAAGGATGATTCAATTCCGATTGTTAAAGTTATCGTTTTTCTTTTCTGAAGTTTTTTTGTAAAATAAAGATTAAATCAAGATATTACCTTGTAATTTCTGAGCAAAAAACGAAATCATTA
>Ga0209645_1000571_pt1 | contig 18899 bp, 24 predicted proteins | sample ETNvirenome_6_30_FD_184070 | JGI IMG/M metagenome (GOLD analysis project Ga0209645, IMG submission 184070) | Marine viral communities from the Pacific Ocean - ETNP_6_30 (SPAdes) (version 2) | ecosystem: Environmental > Aquatic > Marine > Oceanic | place: Pacific Ocean | collected 2013-06-19
GGCGATGTTTAAACCAGACGCACCACTGCGTGTATCTGAACTGGTTACTAGTTTTATGCCTTCCCTGCCAATAACCCTGACGGAGTCTGCCTTGATAGCAATAGCAGACCTTCCGGTTAAATGCCCAACCTTTCCCTTGGCTAAGTGAAAATACTCTTTTGAGTCAATATCTGTACAACGTTGAGTTATATAAATCTTAGCAGCGTCCAAATGAGGGTTTGGGTTCATGACTACTCGCTCGCCTGCGGCGTCAGTTTCAGCAGCCATCATCCCACCTAGCCCTGCTACAATTTGAATACACCCTACGTGTGTTGTAGGCTTGGCTCCTTCTCCTGAGGTTTTTGATCTGGGTCGGTCTCGACCCATGATAATAAAAGTGTTTTCTTTGCCTCTTATTAACGTTTCAGCGGGAGCATCATTAAGTGTAGGGTTAGGAGATAAAGACTGATTGTTGTTAATTCCAGTCTTACGAGCGTTAGCAACGGCAACAGCGCCTTGGCTTTTTAGTTCTTCGTTCTGTTTACCCGCTCTTGTATCTGGGTTTGTTTTTGCCTGTGCCATTTATTTTATCTTTCCCTTATGGTAAATCAATATCCGGCATTTCTCGTGCTCTTCGGGATCGATCTTGAGCTTCTGGATTGCCGGCATCTGATGCCCTCTCGAAGAAAGCCCTTCTAAAAAATTCTGTTTCAGGATCTTTGCTTACTTTCCTTTTATTTGCCTTGGCAAGCATTTGATTCGTCGTTGCTATCCCCGAAGAGTCTACTAAGTATTCAAAATGTAGGTGGGAACCATCTCTTCCAGGTTGTTTTGTCTTGACTCCGCTGTTTCCTCCAGTCCCTATTGTTTGACCACGAACAACCCGCTGGTCTTTTTTTACGGTGATACCCCTAGATGAATCTGTTCCCAAATGTGCGAATAGAGTATAGAACACCACTGGATCGCCATTAATCTCCAAAGAATATCTAGTGTGTTTAAGGACAAGTGTATTACCATAACCAGAAAGGGGCGAAGCCCACACCACTACACCATCCAAAGGTGCCATTATAGCATCCCCGATTGAACATTCATAATCTGTGCCCAGGTGTGGCTGGGGTCTTCTATAGTGTGCTTGTTTTCTTATTTTGCCCCATGGCGAGTTAACTTTATATGGAGCATCGACAGGATATCTGGGGAATGTAATTTTCTTGTCTTGTGATATGGCTTCTTTTTTTATTTTATTTAAGTTAAAATCAGCCATATTACCAACAATCAAACATGGGTCCTGGGCTATATTATCAACGTTAGAATCTTTGGGCAAAGGAGGTAATGACATATTTGTACACCTCCGACCTTCAATGAAGTCTCCTAGACTGTTCATGTGTCCTGACCTGCCTAATATTACTGCCGTATCGAGATAGCTAGAATATTGACCTTGAGTATCTTTTATTTGTACGTCTACTATGTCCCCAGACTGAAGTGGGGAAGCACTTTCACCAACAGGTATATCATGCTTTGCTAAAGGATGAAGACTGATACGCTCCTCATCTTGAGAATTTCTGGGTTCAGGAATCCAGTAATGTCTTCTGTCACTTAAAACACGAAATCTTACTAGTTGAGATTTGTTTTGTGTGTCTTGACCCTCAGCAAGAACATAAAAAGGTTCATAACCTTCTTCAACTTTAAGAATCTGAGCTAGGACAATATTTTTATCTTTTGAGGTATTCGCCGTGTGGTGGAGACGAATCATGTTCTTTAGAGTGCCTAAAGGTGTGGAACGCTCAAGGTCCCATGCTGGGGTCTGAGTGCTTTCGTTAACTACTTCGCTCTCTAGAAACCTCTCTGCTTTTTCTTTAGTGAGGATGTCGCCCGCAGGCTTGGCTCCGTCAGCCATACTATTCCTCCTTTATGATATCAAATAATTGTTTCTTATCATCTTCGGATAATCCAGCTTGATGATTTACTTGATCTTTTTTGTAAACTAGTGTTGCTAGTTTAACCAACTGCTCGTTGCTTCTTTGTAGTGTTTCTACAAATTTGGCAGCCGTAGCACCAGAATCAGAATAACGCTCTTTGGCGACGCTCATGTACTCCTTTAAATTGTCTAAAAGGAGTTCTGTTTCTTGTCGGTCCCTGTTGATGTTATCCAGGGCTTGTTCAATTAAGGAGTTAAGATCTTTTTTCATACCATAAATAGGATGCTAGGTAATTTCTCCCTCGTTCCATTTTTTCTTGAACGTCCTGTATCTTTCTCTCATTTTATTCAAGGCGCTAACAATCTGCTTTGTATTAAGACCAGTAATCTCTCTCATATACAAATACACTGCTTTTTTATTAAAAATCTCTATCTGCTCTATATTTTCCATCAAAGTCAATACGGCGTCCAAAACTTTCTGTTCGTTTGGTTTTAATTTTAACTTTTGCCAACTGTTAATTTCGGTCAACAATGAGTTCCAAAACTCTCTTTCTTCAATCTCATCCATCAAATTACTTTCAGAACTTGATGATACTGCTTCTACCTCTCGGACCATTTCATCGTAATTAACTTCACGACGATTTTTCTTAGTTTGTTTTTTAGCCTTGTGGGTGAACCAGTTCTTTGTTACGACTGAGAAATATGAAAAAGCTTTCTTACCCTGGGAGGGGTCGAACTTGCCTAGAATAGTTGTGAGCCAAATCTTACAATCGTCCTTATGATATTCTATATTCTCTAGAGACGTGAACTTATAGGTGTAAACAATTTTATTTACTAGTTCATCAAAAGCAGGCTGGATATGTTCTATGTAAAGTTGTGATCTTTCCGACAAACTATCCGTATTACAGTAGTCCACTATTGCTTTCTCTGTGATTTCTGTAAAGTAATAATTATTCTTTTTCTTTTTTCTAGGCATCAGAATTCTCAGTCGTAAGTTGTTCGTTGATTTCCAAGAACTGCTGGATCTCGTCTGCCATCTCGGAAGTATGGTTAAGTAACTTTTCTAAGATTGGCTCCCCATAAAAGACGTCCTTATTATATACTTCTGTAAGATGTGTCTCGTAAGATGCCATCGAAGACAGTATTGATCTAGTTTCATCATTTGTCATTTCAAGATAACTTAAAAGATTTCTAGTGTACCAGACGAACACCAGATTAACAACTAGAGATGAAACAAGACCTGCGGCTAATAGTATTTCTAAAATCATTATTTTTTGTAAATTCTTTTCTTTTGCTTTTTCTTAAAAGATTGAATTTCTTCACGCCCCTCTTCAATAGCTTTACGAACTTCAGTTCCAGCTTGATCTTTGATATTATAACATTTTTTTACTGTTTGTAAAACCTTAGAAAGATTTTTCTTTAAATTCTCAGACTTACAACTTGGACATTGAACATTTTTAGCTCCGTAAGCATGTCGAATATCTACGTTCAGCTTACAATCTAAACAGTCATAAGAATATAAAGGCATTATTCTGTTTCAAAAACCTGTGTTTTTACGCTTGGTGGGTTCATCACAACAATATTACCAGCGTCGTCTACATCTAGATTCCAATCAGACAAAAGCTCAGTAATGTCTGTTTCTTCTGCTAGACACTTCTGAAGTGTCATCAGCAGTGCCCCAATCGCTTGAGTTGAAAGTTTCATTTTATTCTCCTTTGTTTTCCTCTAGAAAAAAGAATTCTCTAGAATTAATAGCTTTATCACATATAAAGAGGTCATAGTATGGTTTTCCAACAAAGATACCATTATTTAACGCACCCCATTCTTCAAGTTGTTGTTTAGTTAATTCTTCCCAATCTAGACCTGTCTTAGAACCCCTGGCTGTCCAGTAGACAATCTCATGTCCCTTATTGTATAGTGAATTTATTTTAGAGATATTTTCTCTAATAGGAACAGCCTGGCTATAATCTTTTGGCTTATCCGCAGAACCATTTGGGTGCTCACATATTGTCTCATCTATGTCTACATAGATAATCATTATTTTCCATCCGTATTCATAAAGTGCTGCGGAAGGGGCTTGGTAAATTGTCGTTTTTCTACCCTCTTGGCGAAACAAGCCATCAGAGCATCATTTGGGATAGTAGGATGATAAGAGCCTGCTTGTTCCTGAAAGTCTAGGCTGTTTGGCGAAGAAAATTTTAGATATGTATTATTAGAAGAATATTCTTGCCAAATTCTGGATAGTCTAGTCTTAGTGGCACTATACAATATATTGAACCCATTTGCGTTATAAAAATCTCTAAAAAGAGCGGGGCTCAAAGAATAAAAACCACGACCATAGAATCCAGAAATGTTTGAAGTATGTAAAACTTTACCATCTTCCTTTAGAAGGTTAATGATATTTTCCCAAACAGTGGCGATATCGAAACAACAATACAGTGTGCCTGAATCTATCACCCAATCGTATGACCCCTTTAGGTTTTCTGGGATTTTTTCGTTTAGGTTTATTTTGTGAGTTGGGTTCCCAACCACGTCAAAAGTATGTACCTTGTCAAATCCTAAATCACTACCAAATTTTTCCAGAGAGGAGTAGCCACTTATGTTACAATCTCCAAGAATTGCACACGAATTTCCCCCAGGGTTCTCACTTCTTAATTTCTGTATGAGACTCAAGTCTTCTACTTCAATAGCCATGACGACTTTCTCCTTTGATAGAAATCATCTATCATTAATTTAATTTGTTCAATATTAGGATTTTCTATCTCAATATTATAAAATAATTCTTCCTCTTGTTTTTCCTGAGAAATGTCATCGTATTTTATTTGCTCAAAGTATGAGTGATATTCTCTATACGCCTGATAAAGGTCGTGTAGGCTTACTCTATAACACTTTTCGTTAAAAATATAGTCATCAGTAGTGCCTAGAGAAGAGGTTATTTTTTCTACCACGTCGCTCACAGGGACAAAATATCTAACCATATTTCTATCGCTTACAGAAATTGGCTTATTTTGAGTTCTTTGTTTGTCCCAGATATCCAAAACGCTACCCGTTGAGAAAAAGAAGTTAACTCCTTGAAAAACAGAAAACCCATGTTCCAGTAATATTTTCTCTGTTAAGTATTTTGTAACCCCGTAAACACAAGAAGGGTTAGTAGCCTTGTCTGTACTTATGCCAATTACGTTTTTAACATTATTTTCTATCGCAGCATCGATAATATTCTTAGTCCCCAGAACATTCACTTCTATAGCTCGGGTAGGATTATCCTCACATATTCTCACATGTTTCATTGCTGCTGTATGAATTATAAAATCAACACTATGCTTTTTAACTATTTGACAAATTCGACTCTTAGTATTAGAGATATCAAGGTTATAAACTTGTAACCGTTCATTATTTTCAGAAAAAGAAATTTCTTGATAACGAGACTCAGAATGAGCTAAGCCGACCACTGAATGACCCAATTCCAACAGATGAGAAACTAGTTCTCTCCCTAGGAAACCGGCAGCGCCAGTAATTAATATGTTCACCTACACAACTCCTTAAAAACAACTAGCTTCTGCTGGAACCAAAAAAGTCTCATTAATCTGATCAAATACTTCAGATGCTGCCTCTTCTTCAGTGTAGAACCCTTCGATACTACTATCCCAAGCGTAATACCCTCGTTGATGCTCCTCAAGATTGATACTAGTGTAACACTGTAATAGCATATCTTTTAGCTCTGAATTTACCTTATATTGATAATACTTATGCGGTACTTTTATACCGTATTGGATTCCTTCCAGAGCATGACAGTTCATATCATTAACTAAATGGGTTTTATGGATTCTTTTTGCCGAGGTTTGATTTGTAGTCATAGCAAAATAAGGAATTGTCATAAAAGAGAAGTAAGAAAAAGGTATATTGTTATTAGTACAATATGACCTGACCACACTGTATAGCTGTTTATGTTGAACATGGAGATGCTCGTCACCGTAAAATGAATGAGTAACTATCATATCATATTTTAAGGACCCCAAATTAACCAAGCCTTGACTCAGCACTTGTTCAGCGGAATCTATCAATACTCCACCTACTTTCACAAGTTCATTTTGAGTATGATGCCATGAAGAAATATTTAAAATGTCCATGACTTTCCTGAAAGAGGAAGACCTCTCGGGATCTAATCCCCCAGTCATACACAAAACACTAACATCTATGCCCTCTGTTTGATTAAGCAGGCTTAAAATGCCACCAATCCACAAAGATTCATCATCAGGATGAGCTACAACAAACAAAACTTTTTTATTCATAGGTCGGACTCCTTAAATTGTCACAGAAAATTAAAAACCTATCCATGTCGTTGACATGACCATGACCGTGACGACTAGGTACCCATGGCAAGTTTACATAGTGTGCTGGCACTCTACTAACAAGATCATCGGTATTTATCAATTGACCGTCGAAAACTTGACCATGAACAGCATATAGGTTGGAAAAATAGTTTTTTAAAAGAAGAAGCGATGACTCTTCTTTTAACAATTCTGCTTGTGGAGTCTTGTCCGGCTCGAAACTTTGATAATTCTCGACAGCATGTATGAGTGACTTATGAGCCTCATCATATGAATCAAACAGCACAGAGTTTTTAGGCGTAAGAAAATCTCTTGCGCTACCATGTTGATTTGACCAAATAACTGTAGGCAAACCACACAACATTCCCTCAGGTATTACTCCTGGGAATCCTTCCATTTCAGAAAACAAGGTATTAACTTTTGATGACTGGTAGAAGAAGGCTAATTGTTTTTTACTTAACCCTTTAAACTCTAAATCTTTACCTAGACGAAGTAAGGTAAACATATCCCTTTCCTTGTCGCTGAAGTGGTTGTAATATACATCGGCAATGTCGATAAAATGATCTTGCTCTGTCTCTTCCTCTCTTGAAGCACATACCAGTAAAATATTATACTCGTAACCTAAATCATAGATTTTTTTAACTTCCCTCATAAACGTTTGAAGCTTTTTAACATTTCCGTTTCTAGAGACGTTAATAATGTCCCAATACTTTTGAGCCTTTTCGTTCTTGTGGAACTTTGAAGAAGTAAAATTACCACTAGCTAAAGGTATGTGGAACATGTTAGGGTTACGATCGCTAATATCTACTACAGATGGTAAACCCATATAAAATGAATATGGGGCTGTAAGATTAGAACCCTTTGAAAAGCCACCATAATGAACTCCAACAAAATAGTCTTCTGTAATCTTGTGTAGTTTTTCTCGGGCGTGTGTGTTTGTGGAAATCCAATTTGCCTCAAGATGAGTCAAAACAATTATGCCCTTACTCGTCTCGGTAGGATGTTTGAATATATGTGCCATTTTAATCTCTAAATTAATGTGGTCTGCAGTGTAGCAGAACCACCTTTCTTTGTTTATTTTCTTCTAGTATAATACTACCATAATGCAGAATGTCTGTATGTACAATAATGAGATCACCAATATTTCCACCATAAGTTACAGCATCTTCCTGACAATACTTAGGGGTTTCGTCGTAATCTGATGGTTGATGCCTATACCCATTATTCCAGCCTGACATGTCTTGGATGTTCATTTTTTCTGTTCTATATCTCTTGCCCTCATCTCGACTGCCAGGTATAGCATGAAAAGCCCCATTAGTTTTATCTGTATCTGTTAGATAAAGAATAAACTTAAGCGATTCATATGGATCAAAATGTAACAAAGCATTACGAGGATACTTTTCTTTATCAGTAATCGGGTTGTACTCGGTTGACATAAATATCTGCATACCGTAAGCATTTTGACCCAGACATCCGTTAGTGATGTTTATCAAATCCTGATTTTGAAAAGTACTATAAATCTGTGGGATATTTGAGTAAGCTGCGGGTTGAACTCTTAAGTGTTTACCCAACTCGTAAGATCCTGGAGGTTCAAGTTCTAAACTATTAGCCCTATTCAAATAGGCTTGACTTCTATCAGGTATATGCGAAAAGATAGTGTCAAACTCATCTACCACTGGTTTCTTGTTTTTAAGAAAGTCCTTTACAACAAATATTCCTAATTTATTTACCTCTTCTATGATTTGTTGTACATCCATGCTACTGCTCCAATTTACACTTTACTTTTCTCTCGTCTACAGACTTTCGTAGAATTGTGGGATCAGTGTAGATAGAGTCGCCCTTGTGGTGAGTTGTTGAAATCTCTTCTATGACACAACCGCCACTGGTTTTAAAGGCATGAGGGACATTCCTAGCAATCAAAAATGGTTCTCCAGGCTTTAGTTCAATTACCCTGCCTTTAATTAAGAGCAGGCAATCACCATGAATTAATTCAAATGTTTCCTCTTTCCGAATATGGTAGTGTTCTGGGTGTTTTTGATTTGGCAACATAACAATAATCTTTTTACAGTATTCTCTGTTTACCTTGTCAATAATGAAAGCACCATAGTTTTCAAAATTCTCGATACCGTAATGGCAGGATATTTCACACTTATCTTTAGGAGTAACATGAACACTTGTTTTTTCTAAGATATTCTTAACAGCATCACAAATTGGCTTTACTTGATCGGTCATGGTAAAGTTAAAATAACTTTCCATCAATGACTGGTTGGTGAGTACTTCTTCAGTTACTGTAGATCCCAACACAGAATCAATTTGCGATACATCTAGTTGACCCTTTTGGCATGGCATTGCGTAAAAAAGATCTTCCTCAGAAATTGTATGTCCAACGGTTAAATCTTTGTTCACGTAAATTCCTCTTTTTAGATTTCTTAGAGCCTCTTTTTGTGTAGTGGATTTTCCCTCATACGCCTCTTGAAACCTAAGAAGACTTTTTATCATTTCCTCATATTGGTCTTTTGTACATGAATATGCGTTTAGACTAATTGAATCAGTTTCTTTGCCTATGTGCTTTTCAAAAATAGTACACCCCATAGCACTAGCGTAAGGAGCAAGTGATTCCTCATCTGGCGACTCGTGAGTAGAAAAACCAATCTCAATGTCAGGAAAATTCTCCTTCAAGACATTAATCCTAGCTAGATCTGCGTGTTTAGATGATGTAGGATAATCAGCAACACAGTGCATGAAAGCAAAATCTCTATTGTTTGATTTAAAAAGATTATAGACCCTTTGAAGGTTAGGAATATCTGCTCCAGCAGTAGAGAAGATTATTTTTCTTTGAACTTTAGCCACAGCCCTAAGTAAAGGCCAGTCATCAGATGAGCAGCTAGCAATTTTTAAAATATCTACATCTAGTTCATCAAAAAGACTTAATGACTCGTTGTCAAAAGGAGTAGCAACGGTTTTCATTCCCTTAGTCTTAGCGTAATTTAAGATTTCTCTAAAGTCTTCCACTTCCAGACGAGTCTCATTAAACCTTTTGACATATTTCAAATCAGACTGTTTATAATCTGGGTGTATAAACGTGTCTAGGTTTCTAAATTGAACTTTCAGTCCTACGTTTAAATCATATTCTTTTGTTACTTGCTCAAAGTCATCAATAATGGCTTTAGCATGACTAACACTACCTTGGTGGTTGTTTGCCATTTCTAAGATAAAAAACATTATAAGTTCTCCAATTTTATTTTAGCTTGTAATAGGTCATCATTTGTATCAATATCAATGTTATAGTCTGTATCCATATGATACGGTATACACTTATCTCCAACCATACACCTCTTATTCATTATAGTACTGGTCTTTACAATATCAATACACGCATTTTGAGAATATGCTGGGCGAAGTATTTGACGAGGGAGTGAATGAAAGTTACCCCCTCCCTTAACTACTGGCTCTAGTAGACCTTCTGGATCTACAAACCATGTCTTAAATGGTGAATTAGATGCTTTAGTTATTGACCTTAGAGAGTCTACTTTCTCATAGTTTGTTTCAAATAATTCTACAGCCTCTTCAATAATGATTGAATTGATTTGCGGTGAAGTTGCTCGAAGGTGAATAACATAATCATATCCTTCGTGCTGAGATAAAAAATCAACAAAACAATCTATATCGGTCGATAGATCTCCTGCTAATTCAACAGGTCTATTGTGAATTTGAGCACCGTAGGACTTAGAGACTTTTGCTATTTCTTCATCCTCTGTAGAGACCCACACGTTTTCATAACCAGCTTGAAAAGCTGCCTCTATGGGATAAGATATAAGTGGCTTGCTATTTATTTTAATTAGGTTTTTTCGGGGAATGCTCTTGCTCCCACCCCTAGCTAAAATAACAACACATTTTTTCATTGTCTAAGACCAATACTTATACCACATTGTAGCGTGTCTCTATGGAAGTGTTTAGTATTATTCAAAAAGAGATATTTTACCCTGTAGGTGTAGTTCCCGGACTATTCTTTCTTCATCATCTTTACGATGATTTTGTTGGTAAGGTATTACACTCTCAAAGTAATGAAATTTCGAAGGGTCTTGAAAAAAAGAAAAACCATAACAACTAACTTTGTCGAAATTTTCTAAAGCATACTGTATGCCTAGATAACCCATTGTTGGATCACCTCCAAGTATATTTGTATGGGCTGTCAACCATTCATCAGATATGTGCTTTATCTTATTTCCCTTGTTAAGAGTCATATCTCTATAAAGTTCGACACTATCATTAAAGTTTGACAAAGATTTCAACCAAATGGTTTCATTTGTTAATTCTCTAACATACTGATTATTATACTCTGGGAAAAACTGTGTGTGGTTTGCTAAGTGATTCGGATCAATGGCGCACAATATGGGATGACAATTCATAAACCTAATGTTTCTTTTTGACCCTACATGTTTTTCATAACCCTCAGTCTCAGCAATATTAAACCTTATTACCACGTCGTGGGAATCAATGTCATTACCAAACTCTTTTTCTAGTATAATTGGAGAATTTCCAACCACAGCACAACTAATCATTTTTGACCCTTTAAAATGTTTTTATACTCTTCATAGTCTCTAATATAATTTGATTCATCATATAAAGCATCAGCAAATACCAACAAACAAGTATTAGCCTCTAAATATTCCAACGTCAACCATTCCAACTCTTTTTGGTAATACGTGTCTCCCTGTTCCATAGTGAACTTCTCTATGCCACTTTTATCTTCCTTTGAAACATTAACAGAGCCATTTAAGCAAATTAAAAAGTGTTCCTCTCCTTGGTGGGCATGTCTACCTCGGATATCATTAGCTTGGTTGTTTTTAACAAAAAAAGACCTCTTAGGATTAAACGGTATTTGAGATATGTCAAAGGGTATCAAAAATCCTGTAGGGTTTTTCTTAACTTCTAATCGCATATTTTTGTACCCTCTCGACAACAGTATTTAATTCTTCTTCGGTCAACATTTCATGAAAAGGCAGTGAAACAGTTGTCTTACCTTCAAGTGTAGATTTTGGTAAGTTTCGCAACTTGGTGTTATAAACTGGATTTTCATGTAGAGCAGCATAGTGGATACCTGTCTGAATGTCTACTTGTTTCATATCTTCTATGAACTTATCTCTATTTTTTACATTTATGCGATACAAGTGGTTACTAGTATTTTGAGCCCCCAAACGGTCGTTATAAAAGTCCCTTATCTGTAAAAGTTTATTGTTTTTATCATCTAGTTTCTCTAGATTCTTCAATGCAATTTGAGATTGAACCGAATTCATGTACATCTTGTAGCCGGGAAATTTTATCTTCCTGTCCCAGTTGTCTTTAGAAAACGTCATACCATTAAGAGTTGACTCTTTAAATCTTTGTATTTTAGACCAGTCATTGGAGACTATGATACCCCCATCACACGATCCAACAGGCTTTGTTGGGTAAAAGCTAAAAATCATCAAGTCTTTGTCATCTGCTTCGTTCTTAAACTGATCCCGTTGTACCTTTTGGGCTGAATCTATTACTTTATAATCTTCGAACTGATGAAGGATATATGAATCCCCAACCCACTCAGTATTATCTGTAAAGTTTACTTTGTTTCCGCCAGTGATCAAGCCATTACAAACGACCGGAGGGATGACAGAGGGGACATTAATCGTCATACCTTTATTAAGGAAAGCCAAAAATATAGCATTAGTGGCACTACTCACAGAACAAGCGTACTTTGCCCCTACATATTCACAAAATTTAGATTCAAATTCTTCTACCACTTCACCATGTAGTAAGTGAGAAAAATTAGAGGTATCAATAACATAAGAGGGTATGTTAAATAACTGAATCATTGCTTTAGTCCCATGTAGCAAATCCATGTGTACGAGGGTGCTTCGGCTAAATATACAGGATATTTATCGCTTGTATTCATCTCTAATAGTGGTTCTGGTGAGGCGTAAGTGTCATCGTCCCACACATCCCCCCAACGAGTAGTTGGTATCTTATATATCGGAGGCATCTCCTGATAGACACCAACCCTATCGTCAAATCTTTGATAGTCAAAGTAAGAGTATTTGTGATGCTCCCGACGACCAGCATAATCCATCACATAGTCTCGACATGCTAAAATTTTCTTAGGGGAAAATGTATCACCCTGAGTGGAGGGATAATTATCCTCATATAAAATATGTTTAACACCTAAAGAGTGAACATATTCCAACCGATCCAAAAAGTTCTGGTGATCATCAAGAAACAAAACTATATCTTCTCTTGTAATTCCTTCATTTTCTTCCATCTCTGAAAACAGCTTTTGCCAATCATATGATGTCATGTCTTTATCAAGATACAGTGCTTTATCGCTTTTATACACGAGGTGTCTGAATGTTATATCAATTGAGATTATTTTTGCTTCTGGAACTGCTTGTTCGATTATCCAGGTTCCTAGTCCTTTCCATACTCCGCTCTCGATAACTACCTTAGGTTTCAATTGCCGAAGAGCATACCAAGTATTAAACAAGTGCGGTGACTTCATGCCCCCTTCATTGTCATTAACAGGTCTTTTTTTATAGATTTCGTAAAACTCTTCTAAGGAGTTTTTTACTTGTTCTTTATTACTATAATCAATATAGTCGCTCCTCATTGTTGGTCCTTTCGAAATAGAAATGTTCTGTGATTACTTTCGTATGGGAAAGACCTAATAGCTCGCACAACACTAAAACCATTGAATTTAAATGTGTTTACCATGTCTTCATAGTTTATGACTGTCTTTACTGTGGGTAGGTTACCATATGTAATGTAATTGTCAAGGTGAGATTCGCCATGTGTCACCTCTTGACGATGAATCAAGACATCACCAGTAGCGTGAATCAATATTTTATTAAGGATAGTGTACCACTCAGGCACCTCACTCAGGAAACTATTCATCAAGACCAAATCATGATCTTTAACAAATTCAAAACTAGTTTCATTAGCATCGAATCCTATGTAATTTTGTGAAGGGCTAGAAACTTTGGAAACGTCATTAATGATATGTGGTAAATCAGCGCCCGTATATTCCCACCCAGGATAAGTTAGTGCTACTTCCGCAGCACCACACCCAATATCAAGCAATGTTTTTCCGTCTGAAAGTTTAACACATTCGTCTAGGGCGGCAAAGTGATCTGACTCTTTCAATGGCTTAAACCCAGCGTTCAACATTGAATTGGGTAGCTGCTCCTCATCATACCATGCTGTTTTCATTGGTTTTCCATCTCTCTTTTAATTCTAGCCATTAGTGCCTCTATATTCTTCTCTATAGCAGTAGGGTGTTGCCCATCAAAATCAGCGGTATAACACTCACCTCGGTACTCCGGCTTAAACTCGTGAACTCCTTGAAATTGTTTTTCTATCTGATATCTTTCAAAAGGCTCGGCGTTCATCCACGGAACATAAACCCTATTGTAATAATCATCTATACACTTAGACATGCTAACTTTAGCTTTGTAATATTCTATCTTATTCTTAACTTGTTTTGGGAAGACATACGAATAATGATACATCTCTATACCAGTAGTATTATAAAGTGTCTCGCTGTCAATATGTTTTCTAGAGATGTTTAAGTCTTCTGGGTATCTTATAGTTGGTGGGCGGTGCGTCAACCAAGTACTACCTGGAGTTACTCTGAATATTCGCAAGAAGTTATCTCTGTTAAGCTCGAAACCAGTAAGATAGTTGTCAAACCCTCCATAGAAACTTTTACTACGAACCCCTACACTTGTGGGCTGTACTTCTTGAAGAAATGATATCATTTTTTCTATATCTGACTGGAGATAAAGTTCATCGCTATCAAGATTCCACAAGTAATCAATGTCATCTCTAAGATGAGTCAAATAAGCATTACACTGTTCATCTTTTTCACTATATTGCCCCCTAACAATATGTATTTTATTGTCGGGGTCAGGAAAATTATTTAAAATCTCATTTGTTCGATCAGTAGAGGTAGTTCTTCCTCTATCTTGCCAATATTTAACTGGACCCTCAGCTATTAATATCTGAGTGGCATAGGGATAGACTTGTTCTAAGCATTCTTGTAGAACATAATCTCCTTCAAATACTATCATCCCGAAGGCTATTTTTGGTTTTTTCATGTGCTTCCTTAAGATCATTATAATACTGATCGGCTATATGTTTAATAAAGTGTCTTTGAACTTCTGTTCCCATAGGAGCACTCACAAATCCATGGCGGGGTGCTAGTTGATAAGAGTTGTTTTTGTAATCTGGCTTAAAATTAGAAAAATGACAATACAGAAGATCTTGAGTGTAATTACTCCATCTTATTTTTCCATCAGTGGTATACTCATGGAAAATAAAATTCCAAGGTGCTAGATGACCTATATCTGAATCTAGTATCTTTACTTCCTCTGTGAGTTCTTCGAATACTTCCAAATATTTTTGATCTCCACAGGTGCCGTGTGTTTTTGCGTATTCATTGTCGGGCTTTAGTAGGCAATTTTTCCACCACGTTAGTACCTTGTATCCTTCAAAGTTGTTTTTAAAATAAACAATCCCAACATTATATTTGCCATTCACTGGATTGTATGAACACCTGTGCTCGACTATACCTACACTACATTCTTCTACTGACCTTCTGAGGTTTGATAGATCACGAAAGAAGTATATGTCTGAGTCAATATATAATACATCATCTACTGGTAAGTTCTCCATACACCACCAAGTAAAATATGAAGCAAGAGCCCACATAAACTGTAGTCTAGTAGCATCACCAGTATTGTTTGCTGTATTTATCAATGCCTCTCTTGAGGGAGGGTTTGATTGCGCCTGCCTTAGAACAGGGTCTGCTTCTAGTAGGTCAGCTAGTTTATATTTCTTAATATTAGGTTCATTACATTTTTCAAATATTTGATCATCCACACACAATAGATGTAAGGTATAATCACTCTGATGACGCTTCAGTGAAGCATTTAGAGCTAATACTTTTTCTGTGAAGTTGTTGTCCGCTAAGGTACAAAAATTATTCATAATCTTCAATTCTTAGTTCAGGTTTTCAAAATAACACAAATAGCATCCCAAATATGAACCGACAGAGTGTTGCTGGTATTGTCGTCAACGCTAGTTATTATATCTTTCAAAAAATTATCAAAGTCTTTTCTTCTGTTATTGAAATCCATATTTGGACTACCCTCAATAGCACGGCTCTTTGTCTTAGTTGGATAATCACGCTCTGGCAAATGAAATCCATAACTATTATAAAGATCTTCTATAATGTAAACCCCTTTTTCTTCTAAACTATCCCACAAAAAAGAAAGAGAATCTATAATATCACTATTGATATGTGACCCATCATCAATTATAATATCAAACTTATCACGTCCTGTTTTTAGTTTACAGGATTCTAGTACTTTGTCAATAGTAGGTTTTTGTTCTTGCGGTCCAATAATAATACTTACCCGGTCATCCTGGCATGAAAGGCAGTCTCTATCTATGTCGATGCCAAATATATTAGCCTTCGGAAAATACTCTTTCCACACAGATAACGAAGGACCCTTTCTCACCCCAATCTCTAAAATATTAATCTCCTGATCCCTAAAGCGATTAAAATAGAGATCATATACATCTAAATAATTAAAATCTTTGGTGCGGTTGTCTGTCGCCTTGTCTGTGCCATAATGTTTGGCTAGTATTGATAGTTCATTTTTCTTGTTTGGATACATTGAGTTTTCCTTTATACAAATTTAAGTATTCCTTGATTTTTAGGTATTTTAAATCCTGTTTCTGTGAGCTTTTCGGAATCTATAGAATATCTAATGTCCTGACCAAGTCTATTTTTTACAAACTTTACGTGTGGTTTAATATTATCAATACCGTACCACGAGCAAATTTGCTCCACCACCTCTAGATTTGTCAAATGATTATCAGCAGCGATATTAAATACTTCATTTTTATACTCGTTCATTATCAGATGATAGATCGCCGAAACATTATCTTCAACCCTGACCCAGTCTCTTATATAAGAACCATCACCATGTATAGGAATTTTAGTATTATTCTCTAAACACTCTATGATTTTAGGGATCAATTTTTCAGAGTATTGTCGTGATCCATAATTATTAGAACTACGTGTTATCAAATAGTCTAGACCATATGTCTTATTGTGGGAAAATACAAACATTTCCCCTGCTGCTTTGCTTGCTGAATAGGGATTGCTCGGGAGAAGCATATCCTTTTCATAGAACTTTTTGTCTCGGGTATCGCCATAAACCTCGTCAGTGCTTATTTGTACAAATAAAGGAGGATTGTAAACTTTTGCCCTGACAAGTTCTAGTAAGTTAAACACCCCTCTAGCATTACTGTCAAAGAAAACTTTGGGCGATTCAATAGAATTATCTACGTGAGATTCGGCAGCAAAATTAACAACAACATCACACGGAGGTAAATGTGTCATAGTAGATATATCTTGCTCAATCAATTGATAGTTTTCATTGTCATCCCAAGGAACTGTTTTATTGGAGGCATAAGTTAACTTATCAATATCTATAACAGTGTGCCCTTTCGACAGAACTAGTTCTACAAAATGGCTGCCGATAAAACCTCGACCACCGGTTACTACAAATTTCATATTTTACCCCTGTAAGAAAACCTTTTGGTATTTTTTGAAAATTGAAAATTCTTCCTTTTGTTTCTTTTTTTCGGTCTCTTTGTTTGTTGAGATACCTTTAGGATTTAGATAATACAAGCCTAGGAGCTTGTTTAGACAAAAGAACTTAGATCCACCAAAGGCAGCCCTCAGCCACATCTCCCAGTCACCAGCACTAAAATATTCATCATTGAAAGTACCGTGTTTATCGTGAAGGGATTTTCGCCACATAGGATTATTGTGAGGAGAATTTCCTTTAAGAAGTGTCTCTTTTCCAGTAAAGGCAAATGGAGTAAGTTTACGCCAAGTAGGATCTTGATCTTCGAATCTTTGATTAGGCTTATCCGTTATATAACAATCGGCATAAACTAGATCTACATCCTCTTTGCTAAAAAGTGTTTTAGCGTGATATTCTAATGAATCGATACTCTTGCGGTCATCAAGATTAGCGTTTGTTAAAAACTCCCCTGTTGATAGTTCGATTCCCATATTCCAGACTCCATAAATTCCAGGGTCCTTGTCTAGTCTTTTGTATATAATATTGTCTGGGAATTTATCAAGGTACTTGTTTATAACTTCTTCTTCATTCCCTGGAGAATTAGCATTAATCAGAATTAGTTCGCACTTTTCTTTGAAAATTGTCTGGCGGGTTATATCCTCCAGGAAACCTTCTATGTGATCATCACCGTCATAAACAGATGTGATAATAGATATTTTTGGCAACAGTCCTGTTTCCACGTCTTTATAATCAACCAAGGAAAGGTTGTTCTTTATAAAAGATTGATACTTTTCATGTACTTTAGAAATGTTTTGATTTTCACGAAGATATGATGATAACACATTAGTATCAAAGTCAAGGTATCTTCCCGGTTTTCTAATTTGCCGAAGAGCTTTCTTAAATGATTCTTCTTTAGGGTAAGCCCACTCACACTCTGGGGTGATTAAGTTTGGCATCAAGTGATAAGGTTTTACCTTGTCAATCGTATAGTCAACTTTGATAAAGTGACTCTTTATCTTTTTCTTTCCACTTTTAGATGTTACGGGAACTCTTAAAAAATCCAAATGTCCAGACCAATTAGTAGTTATAATTGGTATATTATTACAGGCAGCCTGAAATAGAGGTATCCCAAAGCCTTCTCCGTGTGTTGTTGAAATATAGCAATCAATTACTTCAGGGTCATAGAGTGACTGTACTTGAGAGTCACTCATGCTTCCGTGTACTAGGTAAACTTTACATTTACGATCTTTAGCTACTGTGTCTAGTAAATTAATAAGCCTGTCCCTGGTGGCGTGATAGTCCAAAGTGCTGTTATTTTGTAAATGTGTCTTAATAACTAAACCCACCTCAGGGTCATCCTTAAATTCGGATAAAAACCACTGGATCATCAAATCAAAGTTTTTACGAGGTGCCATCTGTAGAACAGTTAGAAAGTTAAATTTAGTACTAAGCTGTATTTGAGAGTAAACATCTTCCTTATCTTCTTGTCTATAACCATGAGGAATTACGTCGATGGGAGTCGTTATCCTAGCCCCATCGGCACCCTTAGTATTTTTAAGGTTTTTCTTAGCGTGCTCAGAACATACCAATATACGGCTCATGGAATTACATTTAGAGATCCACGCCTCAGGGGCAAAAGTTGTTTCTAGGGCAGCAGTGACTCCTATGTCATTTTCTGACATTCTTTCGAATTCATTCGGCGGCTTCACTTGATACGTAGTGTCGTACAATCCAGCAAGGTTTACATTGCCTTGCGGGTCAATATGCCGGCGGTATAATTCTTGTGTCTTATTTATGTACTTCTTGTACTTTTGAAAATACTTGAGGCTCCGGCTGGATGCTGCCCACTGCGTTTCTTGAATGTAAAGATCTATTTGATCCCCCATGTTTATAAAAGCGTCTGCTAGTGTTCTCGCATGTTCGCTATAACCAGAAATATTACATACCGGTCCCACGATAAGGACTCTTGGAGTTGTTGTCATAGTTGAACCGCCTTAATATTTTTATAGTTTTTTCGTGTATCCCAAGATCCACATTCCTCATTTA
>Ga0209645_1000572_pt1 | contig 18892 bp, 12 predicted proteins | sample ETNvirenome_6_30_FD_184070 | JGI IMG/M metagenome (GOLD analysis project Ga0209645, IMG submission 184070) | Marine viral communities from the Pacific Ocean - ETNP_6_30 (SPAdes) (version 2) | ecosystem: Environmental > Aquatic > Marine > Oceanic | place: Pacific Ocean | collected 2013-06-19
AGGTCCTTGTTCTGAGTGTACAGGAATACTGCAAACGCAACGTTCGCCCCACCACTCATTAACAGTTGTAGTACTTCGCCTTCCATATTACCTCCAATGGGAAAAAGGAGTGCCCCGAAGAACACTCCCCAACAACTAATCATTCAATCAAGAAACTTTGAAATACATAACAGTGATCTGATCGCCTGCATTTGGAGCACTTCCAAAAGTTACTCGTAAACGTCCAGATGCACCACCAGTAGCAGACAATGTGTACTGGTCCTGTCCAGATGGAGAAGACCCAACACGACCCATTGCCAAACCGTTACGGAATACAATGGCACCACCAAGCATGGTAGCGTCAGCAGCAGCAGCGGCATCAAACGTAGTGGCAGAACCATCACCAGCAGACAATGTTTCGTATGATGAAACAAAGTTCAGTTTGGCAGCAGTCACATTTCCATTGGCAATTTTTGCTGTGGTTACAGCATTGCTATCCAAGCGAGCACTGTCAATAGCAGCATCGGCAATCTTTGCTGCAGTCACAGCATCGTCAGCAATCTTCGCTGTCTCTACTGCATTTGAAGCAATCTTTGCTGCGGTTACAGCATTTGATGCCAACTGAGTTGCACCAATACCACCAGCAGCAACACTAAGACCACCAGCACCAAGAGCCAAAGTAGAGCCATCAAGAGACACTACCAAGTTACCACCAGACTCTTCAACACCGTTACCCAAGTTGAGTTTGTCGGCAGGAATAGAACCAGCAAGTTTTGCGGCAGTTACTGCTGAGTTATTAATCTTTGCTGTAGTTACAGCATTGTCTGCAAGTTTGTCAGAAGTTACTGAAGTTCCAGCAAGAGCAGCCGTTACAACCGAAGCGTCTGCAAGTTTTGCTGAAGTTACAGCATCGTCTGCAAGCATCAATGTAGAGATACCACCAGTGCCAACTTTAAGTCCATTAGAACCTGTAACCAAACTGCTTCCATCCAGGTTGATAGATGCAGATACAGCAGCAGAACCATCGTAAGTTGCACTGAGGCTTAAACCACCTGTTGCAGATGCTGTCAAACCATTTAAACTTGAACCAAGAGCAATGCCACTAATGGTAGAGTTCGACAATTTTGCATTCGAAATGGACCCGGCCAACATGCTGTCGGTAATACCAGCAGCCTTCACACGAAGAGCATCTGATGAGATCTCAATAGAAGAACCATCTACCTCAACGTCAAGACGATTTCCAGTCTTGCTAAGTGCAGCACCAGCCTCTGTATTTGACTGTCCTGAGAAGATGCTGAATGACAGGTTGTTTGTACCAACTACGGCAGAACCTTTGTCACTTACACAAACGTAACCCAAGTCGCCATTGACAGTACCCTGTTCGATGAAGAACGATGCACCAGCAGCGTCGCTACCAGTTGCCATATCTGACGAGCGTGACCAAGCATCTGAACCACAAATGTAGATACCGTTTTCAGAAGCGGTTGATTGGTCCTTAACAAGTACACGATCACCAGCAGAACATGATACACCGTCAATCGTTTGTGTTCCACTCAATGTAATGTTTGCTGTTGTAGCAACTTTACATGATGCCTTGGGGTCAAGACCTGCGGCAACTGAGTCTACGTATCCACGTGTTGCTACTGCCTGTGTGTTGGTATCAGAACCGGTATAACGAATCTGACCTGAGATTGAATAGTTACTCGACCCATCCAATTTGGTCGAATCAATCGCATTGTTTTTAATTTGCTCTTTAGCAATTTGTACTGCCATGATTGGCTCCTACTTAAGTATGTATATCACAACCAATGAGTCATCATTGGCTGGTATAAATGAAGTTGTGAAATTTGTAACAGACGACTCTCCAATGTCCGTAAACAACTGGAGTAGTCCATTCCAATATACCTGCAAACTACCAGACTTGTAGTCACTGCTTACTGTGAAACTTTGGGTGGAGCCGTCCGTCTGTGCCGAGATGTCTTCATACTCTAGATTGACTTCACCACCACCAGTCGTTTCAAATGGACTGGCGACGGGCATTATTCACTCCAAACAATCTGCGAGTAGTCAATCGTAATGTTTCCTGACCCATTTATTTTGAAGAACAAATATACATCTGGATTGTCAAAATAAGATTCTACTGGGAGTTTGAACTCATATACAGCACTACCTGTTGTTGTTGTAGTTACACCAATAGCAATGGTACCTGCCGTGTCTGGAAACCATACGTGGTCACCAGCGGCATCCCAAGTGCCCTTGACTGTAAGACTGGTATTGCTACCGCCCAAACCTGTACAGCGCACAATAATAGACTCAATACGCCCGAGAAACTTACCAGATGTATTAATCTGCTCTGGTATGCTTAATGTGTGTTTATGAAATTTAGTAGCGTCAAAGTTTTGGGCTACTGTTGCTACGTTTGTATCATTGATACTTGGATGGTCGTTGTGTCTAATGTTCATCGTTCCTCCGATGGTTTATTGTTTGGGTATGATTTTATCACGTTCTGTTTTCTCTGACTTCTTTTGTCGTTTCCTCATTTCTCGCAGCAGTTCATCCAAGCGTTCTTGCTGCTGAATCTGTGGTTTCTTTACACGACCTGGTGTAATCAAACCAAATGTAGCACCTACACGCTCCGTTGGAGTAAGTTTTTGATATGTAGTACCCTCACCGAAAAACAACTTGGAGTAATCGTTTGTAATCCTTTGTACACCAAGAGCGTCCACAAGATTTAAAAACGCTTCAAGTTTTTCCATTTGATACTCGTTCAAATCGTAAACGTAGAACTGGTCATCATCCATGCCTTTGGTGCCGTAGTCTTCTTCTGTTGCTATACGACCTGTCACTTTACCGCCAACTATATACTCGATGTTGTCCAACAAGTCTTGCTGGTCTGTTGACATAGCCTTCAATATTGGAATGTACGCAGGCGGAAACTTCTTTGGTACGTACTTGCGGTCTAGTTTCATGACTGCTTTAATCTTCGGGTCTAAGAATTTCTTGGCAAGTGCCCAACCCCCTTTATCGGCATCCACAGTTCCGTAAAAATTGACCAAATCAAGCAACAACGATACACTTTCTACTGCCGGTACAGCAGGACGCATGTTGAAGAAGTCATACTCTGACTTGTCTCCTCCAGGTTTGTAATCAGTCAAACCACGCACTGCTGTGTAGGTTGGCAGAAATACTTCATGTGGAAACCGCTTGTCATCATTCAAAGCTCTAGACAGTTGATCCATACCTCTATGCAATTTAATCATATTTAGGTATCGGGTCAGTGTATTTGGATTGAACATACCTATAACCAAGTCTACTGCTGACTGACGTGAGAAGTTGTAAAACACAAACACATACGAAGACAATGCCTTCTCAAATGCCGTCAAGTCGTTGTAGTCAAACAATGAACGCCTAGCAAGTTCTACTGCTTCATCAAATGCCATACCTTCTTCGAGAGCCTGTATCATAGCACCACTACGAAACATCATGTCTTCCATGACCATTGTTTCAGACAGCAGGTCAGACGCTTGAACAAACTTATTCTCTGCTGCCGTTGCATAGGCTTTCATTCTGTCCATAAAGCCTTTGCTAAATCCACTGTACTTCTTGTTATTGGCTTCTAGGAAAGTGATCAACTTACCTTCTGCCAATACATTGTCAATGAAGTTGAACGTTGTTCGCACACCAGACTTAATAATGGCATCGTAGATTTGACGATGTGTGTACTTCTGACCTGTGGGAGTTGTGACTGCAATCTCATATGCTCTAGGGTCAAACTCATTGCGACCGTACCACACAGTTTGACCAGCAGATAGTGCCGCCTTTGGACTTCTAATACCCCTACCGGTAGTAGCGTATGTTACAAGATTACCTGTAGCGACACCCAAACCGTGTGAACGTGTTGCTGCCCCTAGTGTCAAAGTGTAGAACAGCTGCTGTGAATATCCAATAACTTTTTGTACTACCTGTAATACTGGCAGACCAAGAAATTTTCCTTGTGCTCGACGGGTCGAGTTATCAATCCACTGACGTATTGTACCTTGCACTTTCTGCAAGCCGTAACGATTAAACTGTTCTTCAAATGCCTTGTATTCTCTTAAACCAAATAACAGTTTGCCATACTCTGGGTCTTTCATAAACTGAGCAAGGGTCTGCTCCATTTCATCAAGTGTATATCCACGTTCAAGCAAATTATTGTTGCGCAGAATAAGAGTACTGTACTCATTGGCTTTGTATGCCATGTCACGTACCGTATCTGGATTAGATGGGGTTTTAAGTATATCGTGTATCTTGCCAAACTCTGTGTCTGTTAGGTCCATACGAGTACTCAACCACTCCAACTGTGCCAACAAACCTTGCTGACGTACCGACTTGTACTCATCTTTAATCTCTTGTAGTTGCTCTTCGTACTTGTCACGTATTGCCTGTCTAGCACGTTCATTGGCTGCAGCCACACCCTGTTTCTCCATAGACTCAATCTCTTTACGAGTTTCCATCAGTTTGGCGGCTTTCTCTGCGCGTTCCTTCTCGTATCGATTCCGTATTTCTTTTTCTTTCTTCTTGAGTTCTTTACGGAGTTTGGCTACTTCACTGTCTGGTTTGTCTTTCTTGGGTATGGCAGCGTATTCGTCTTTACGCTTCTGTTTAATCTCCTGGTACTTATCGTCAATGGCTCCTTTCTTGGCTTCGGCTTCAGCATTTATTTTACCTACATCTTCCGCACGTTCTTTTTGGGCACGTTTCAGTATAGGCTCATACTTTTCTTTGATTTCTTTTACTTTGTCACGATACTGTTGTCGATTTAAACCAGTACCTGCAAGTGCATCTCGCTCGGCTTGCGCATCTGCTTTAATTTTTGCTTCTTGTACCCTGTATCGTTTGTTTCGCTTCTTGTTATCTTCTTTACGCTTTGCTTCAATAGGTTTCTTTTCAGCCGTAGCCTTTGCGTCTTCTTCGCGCGTTATCTTTCCAATCTCTGTTTCAGTTTTCTTCTCTTTAGCCTCTAGGATACGCCTTTCATAATCTTCTTTGATTGGAGCAAACTCTCTTTCAATCTTGGCTTCCTTAGTTGTGCGCAACGACTCTATATCTAGTGTGTACTGCGCTTTGATAGTCTCCAAGGAGTCTAAGACCTCTAACTGCCCTTCGTCAGTCACAGTCTGTAACTCGTACTTCTTCTCAAACTTTACATCAAACTCAGTGTCATCTACAAGTTCCTGTACCTTTTCAAGTATCTGCGATTGGATGTCGTCTAGTTGATCAACATCTACTTCTGATTTTAGTTTCTGGTATCGTAGTTCCATGTCTGCGTAGGAACGCAGATTGCTCATGATGTCTTCTGTTACTGCTGTTGTTGTTGCAAGTTCATGTATAGTTGCTCTCATTAAGTTATCGAATGAGTCTTGCTCTACATCTTGACCTTTAAACAATGTACCGGCATCTGTTGGCTTCATATTGCGGTTAATCATATCAACCAACAAACCATCATGGATTCTACGCATCTCAGAATAGAAGTACGCAGCAGAACCCAACCGTTCAATACTTGCCAATGCTTGTTCAGCATTGACCTTGCGTATGTCATTTGGGTCAAGCGTCTTGTTGATTTTATAGTATGCAACGTCTCGTAGTTTAGTTGTTGGGTCGTTCGGGTCCATAATGTCAATGCGCTCTTCTTTGATGCGCTTGCTCCACTCATCTACACGCTGTCCAAAGATGCTCCAAAAGTTGCCAGGGTCTGCAACTATTTCATCCGCCACATCTGCTAGAAACAGTTTGTAGGCTTCCTTACCTTCTGTGGAATACAAGTCCTCCAGTACTACCTGCTTGTACGCAAACCCTCTGTCGTAGTAGTTCATGTTGAGGATTTCATAGTCTGCGTAAATCAGCTGTCTAAACATGTAGTCTAGGGTGTCTTCTAAACCAGCCTTTTGCTTTCGTGCTACTACATCGGTTTTGGGTACAGGTCCAATCACCAAGTGACCAACAGCATCCATTACTTCAATGTCACCATCAATCCCGTATTCCTTACGCATTTGCTTTGACTTGGGTTTAATCAACTCTTTTGTTTGCTTCTTTAGTTTCTCGTCAAGTCCTGCCGCCTGTCTTTGAATGCGTTCTACCATGCGACTCTGCTCATATGCCAGTGCATTTACAGGTGCCGTCTTAGGAGTGTTCATGTCTTGAAGTACTGGTTCGCTACGGCCCAGTGCCCTTCTAGCCCATGCGTTGGCAGAACCAAAAGCATCCGCCATAGTGTCATACATCGACCTTGCTGCATCAAAAGGAAGAACGCCCTGTCTATAACTGGTTCCCTCTGCCTCCTTTAGACGCTTTTGTAAACTTGGACTAAGTAAGTTTATGTCTTCTGTCGTCAAGCCCTCTTGCAATCCCATTGCTTGCCTGGTGCTCACTCGGTCAAGTATTTCATTGTAATCATTACCGTACAGTTTACCTTGGTCAAGTGACGTGGTAATCCTTTCATACGTTGCTTCTGGCAATGGCAGTGACTCTATTTCAGATTTAAGTGCCCTAGCATCTACATCATCTAAGTAAAACACAATGTCAGGTTTGTCAGCACCAATCATTCTTGCGTCAAAGTCACTGCCATATCGACCACGTGCTTCTACAGCAGGAACCATTTCCATACCAGTGCGAGTCCTTGGAGTGATTGCTCTTTTTAACACTTGCCCAATAGGGTCGTTGTTTACACGCTCTAGAAACTTTGGATAAGCATCTTTATGAATAGCAGCATCACGACTAACAAACTGTATCTTTTCTAATCCACGCATCCGTGGTGTGTTTTCAAATACCATTTTGCGAGCGTAAATAGTGTCAAGTGCATCTTGTGTCTTTCTTATTTGACTTAAGCCAGTAACTTGATCAGCAACACGACTATTGTACAAGTCTTCTAAATATTCCAAGTCGGCTCTCTTTTTAATGTCTGTTACCGTGTCCGGTTTTCCGCCTTTACCCTTTTCAATTGTGCGAGATATACCAGTACCACCACCACGCTGTTTGGCATTGTTTATTGCCTGCTCAAACCCAACCTGTTCTGCTTCATCAAGAATCTTTACGTACTCGTTGTATTCATCCAGTGCTTTGTTGTTGGTGTACAGTTCATCTAATTGTTTGACTGCTGTAACTTCATCGATGCCTTGCTCATCAACCAATCTTCTAAGGTTAGTAGCATAGCCAGTTTCGTCCAGTCCTACACTTGTCAAATCGTCTAATGGAGTAGCGCTTTTGTTGGCTACATTTCTAGCCGACAGACTTTTCTGCACGTCTGCTGTAAGCAATACACGACCGTCACCCATACTCCAGTTATTTATCTTGTCAACATGCTTTGGAGCCATCTTCTTGGCTGTATATGAAATCAAGTTGAAGTCATCGAGTATTGGCTTCAAGGTACTTGACCCTATTAACTTGGCATAGTCTGATGCGTTGTTTGCTTCACCAAGTGCTTTTCTAGCACGGTACAAATCTGAAGCGGTTGTCATACTCCCCAAACCTTTGACTGCTCCAACTGTTGCTGCTACATCAGGATTGAGAAAAAGATCAAACGCTAGCAGTGTATAGTCCATTCTATTTCGTGTAGTACCAGTGACTCCTAGGTTATCAAGCGCATCACCAACATGACCATAAATACCTTTGTCGGCAGCAATCGCACCTAGTACTGGGTCTTCTGCATACTGTGGCTGTGTTAGTCTACGTTGCTCCTTACCTGCCGCTGCAAAGTCATCACCTGTAACCAATTTAATTGCTGGATACGCTGCATACTCTGTAGCACCAACAATAAGTGCTGTAGGCATACTCATTGTCAATCGAAGACCATACCCCAAACCAGTTTCTATTGTACCTGCACCTAGCAACCCTTCCGCACCAAGTATCTGTGTACTTTCTGCTAAGCCTGCATAGGCTTCAGGGTTTGCCATTACTAGACTTTTGCGTACCGGGTCCAAATACCACTCACCACCACCAATATCACTGTACGCATCTACACGTAGCATGGCTTTTCTGTTGGCATCAGTGGGCACCAAATCTACTGTGGTCTTTGGAATCAATGCTGCCATCTTTGGGTTTTCTGCAAAGTACCGCTTTAGGTCCATGTCATAACTAGACAACAATGGACTATCAACGGTGTACACATCGTCAGACAGTTGTTTGTTTGCTAGAAAGTAGTCATACACATTGGTTGGAATAGTAAAACTGGTACCGGCAGCATTAAAACGATAGTGTGGAATCTTTGACTCCATAGCACGTGGCTCTCGCTCTGCCATATACTGTTGGACTTTGGCTTCTTTGATGTTGCGCAGGTAACGCATTTGATCACCATCAAAGTCTGGTATACCTTTGCTTGGACCTTCATCCTCAAATTTTGGTAGAAATGCTTCGACCACACCGCCTTCTGGTTCTTTCTTCCCCTTCTTTTCTAATGTAGGCGCATCGGCAAAACCCATCAGTGTATCGAATACAGCCTGTTGTGCGTCCAACTGCGACAGTCCACGCTCACGGTTTTGTTGATACAAATCCTTAAATGCGTTTACATAAATACCAACTTCTGCATCATTCAGTGTAAACGACTCTTGAAGCAACTGTGGCAGTACTTCATCCAGTTGTGGTTCGAGATTGTACTCTTCTTGAAACTGACCGTAGGCTGTTGTACCAGGTTGTTCGCCCTCAAGTATGTATGCTTGTGGAGACATGGCACCAGCAAGTTTTTCTTTGAATGGCTTGTCTGGACTTGGTATTGTTTGTGGCATCGAAGGCGTGATGCCAAACATAGGTTGTGCAGGCTGTACAGCAGTTTCCGCAAAGTCACCATAGTCTGCTGTAAATGCAGTTGACATAAGGTCATTGACCAACGCTTTCGCTTCTTCCTCTGTGTATTTAGGTACACCACGTGCATCCTTTTCTTGCATCAATCCTACTTCAAGGAACACAGGAATAGTCGCAGCATCTATACCCGACTGAAAAGCCATTTCCATTGCTGCGCCTTGCGATGGATTTTGTTTCTTAACTTCTGCAATTAGTCTTTTGGCTTCAGGTGACAGTTTCATTTTACTTCTCTTGCATGTATGCCAAGTACATTAAATCCAAGAACTCATTGCTCTTTTTCTGTTGAAGTGAGTTTGGTATGTTTGTACGGATTTGCTTCTGTGCATTTTTGTACATTCTATCAGCATCTTCCGGCTTTGTTTCTTCGTTTACTGGAAACAAACTACTAACCAATCGAGCACTTGTTTCATTCAGACCACGCACCTGCTTCGAGAGTGCCATGTAATCACCGCGATTCCGTGCTTGGTTCTTCTCAACCATTTTGATCTGACGGTATTTCTTGGGGTCAAGTACGCGGTCCAACTCTTGTATAACCTGGTCTTTAAACTTCAAGTACGCAGGGTTGCTTGGTCCAAGCTCCTGTGCCTTCTGCATAATCATTTCCAATGCAAGTTGCTTCTTTTGCATAGGCGTGCCAAACTTAACAGGGTCGAACTCTGCTTTTAGTGTTGGTTTCTTTTGTGTCTGTAGTATGCGTTGATAGAGTTCTTGGATGCTACCAGTTGGACGTGGTATTCCTGTTGGTGTTGGTGTTGGTGGAGTAAGAACTCTGTCTGTATACTCTTGCCTTAAAGCATCCCCTATTTCTGTCTGCATTGGTCTAGGTTGTATTCTAGGTTCAATCTCAGGTCGTATGTATGGTTGTATATCTGGCTCAGGCTCAGGTGTTACATTTTCTACAACTGAAGGCTTAAACTCAAACTGATCAGCCTGCAATCCACCCAAGGATTCACGTGGTCTATCTTCTTCAACAACACCACGACTAACATTTTCTTGCATGGTAAATGGAATGGGTGGTCGTACAGGGTCTGCTACCAATGAAGCAATCTGTGCGCTTTGGGCTGCATCACGTGGATACAAACCATCAGGACCACTGGCACCCAATACATCCATTGCTATTTCTGTTTCAGATGTTGGTGTTGGTGTTGGTGCTGGTGTTGGTGGTCTATATGAACTTCTCAGACCATAGTCTTCAGTTGCTATCTGTCGCATCAAGTCTGTTTGGTTTAAGTCAGGTGCTGTAGGTGCTTGACCCGATATAAGTTGTTGCTCCAATGACCGTATACGCTCTTCAAGTGGAGTAATCATTGAACCGTAGTCTACACCTGGTGCTTCAGGTACAGGCTGTCTATCTTTAAATTTTTCTGTTGTATATACAGTGCCGTCACCACCAGTCGTTGTAGTACCACCGCCAGTGTCGACCTGGGGTGCCAATCCTTGATACTTGTCAATAATGGCTCTTGCGGCTGCTGGGTCAGTAGCCAATTTTTGTTGATAGTCTGCTCGTACTGACTGCAAACGTACCGCCTCGCCCATAGCCGCTACTGCACCATCAACTAATAATTTTGTTTGAGGGTCAAGAGTTTTATAGATTGCTTTTTCTTGATCAGTGAAAAATGTAGGACTACTTTTCTTGATCATCCCACGTATCTTTTCTGCTTCACCTCTTTGTGTGGCTTCCTCATATGCAGATTTTGCTATATCTTGATTTGCTTTTATTTCATCAGTTAAAGATTCTTGAAAGTCTACTTGACTCATTTTCTTTGGTGGTCTTGGTCCACGAGTACTTGTAGTGCCACCGCCTTCAGTAGTTCTAATGGTTTGTCTACGTCCCTCTGCTCGCTCTGCTTCTTGCTTGTACTGCAACTCCTTCATGCGTATCTGTGCTTCCGCTTCCTTCAATCGAAGAGCAGACACATCGCCTTTTGCCGTTTCAATCTGTTTGCGTATGTCAGCCTGCATATCTTGATATGCTTTTAATCGAGCATCGTAATCAGCATACTCTCTGTCAATACGTTGCTTGGCATCTGCTTGGGCTTGCTTAATCAACATGTACTTCTGTTGTGTTACCAGGTCAGCCCATGACTGTCCACTAGTTGTCTTTCTAGGGTCACGACCACTACCAGTGATGACGTATACCCCTTGTCCACCTACTTGTTGAATAGCCATTTTATCTCCCCATTAAATAGTCTTGAAGGTATTTGTCTACAGTATCTGTTTGTTGTTTGGTTTGCATTGGTGCATAAGTTTCTTCTGGCATACTTATATTCGTAGGCATCGCTGTAGGAGTAGATGGTACATAAGTATTAATCGCTTCAAATAGTGCTGTTTGTTCTGGACTAAATCCCAAGGCTGGTCCAATAGTTGTTTTCATTGCCGCCTGACCTTCAGGGGTCGTTAAGGCAGCCTGTGCAATAGCCTTACCTGTTTCTTGTGCTGCTGCGACTTGACCTGCCTGTTGTACTTGCTGTTTTGCAAAGTTACCAAGTAAACGCTCTAGTGCTATTTGACTGGCGGCTGTTTCAGCAGCAGATTGAGCAGGAGCCACTAGACCTTCTGCTCTGGAACGTCTGTATTGGGCTTGTGCTGCTTCGAGGTCTTTTATTTCTTGTTCTTGCTGTGCTTGACGCGTCAGGTCCATACCCAGTATCTGTGATGCCAAATCCGCTTCTAGACGCTGCCTGCTTTCATCCTGCATCTGTTGACCCAGCAACGCCATCTGTGGCTGTGCTGTGGGCTGCGTGAGCCTTGCACGTTCTGCTTCTGCATACTGTTGCGCCTGTTGACGTGCACCACGCATTTGTGATTCAATCTGAGCACGTTCTTGATCTGTCAATCCAAGCGCACCCATCTCTTGTTTACGTTGCATCTCACGAAGTCGCTTCTTTTGGTCACGCTCATATCTACTTGGGATAATGTCTGGCAATGCTCCAATAGCCGTACCTGCTCCACTTAACAATGCGCTTTTACCTAATGCTGGCAAAGCAGATGCTGCTGCTGCCCCAGCCCCTTTTGCCGCTGCTGCCTTTAATGCCATTAAACCTGCTGTCGTAGCTATTGTTCCAATTGCCATAGTTCACCTACACATGAAATGTTTCTATTGTAAATGTTTGACAGTTAATCTGCCCCTTCTCAACCTTGGCATTGACTGCCACTGAGAACTTATATCTGCCTGCGTTCAATGTTAGCATACGAGTCATCATTATGCTTCTGTGTGCTGCTGGATTTCCTTGATCTGATGGATTGAGAACACCTGCCGCTACTCCAGTAGCATTTTCAAAAACATAAGCAGCAGTTCCGCCTAATCGGGTTGTAATACCATCTTTCTCATATTGTAGTTTAAAAGCACTTTCATAAACCACACCTGTAGGAGAATAAAGCACGGTGCTATTTGCTTGTCCTACAGCCTTTGCGTAAAACGTTATCATCACTTTTGTATTAGATTTAGTTATTACAACTTCGGCTCCAGTGTTAGACAAAGCCTGATAGTCTTCTACTGTAGTAGAGACTTGATTGTTGCTCTTAGTGGTCGAGGTGAACCACGTAAATTCTTGTGGTAATCGTATTTTCGATACACCTTGAATAGTCTTAGAAACAAAGTCACCAGTTTGTACAGAAGTAATAAGACGAGGGGTAGCAATACTCTCTCCAACAAAGGTATCCACAGATACGTCAGCAGCAATGATTTCTTGGTTCGCATATTCCCTCAATGCATCTTCATTGGATGCGTGGTTAGTGGCTGATAAAACAGATCCATCTGCGTATGTATACGGTTTGGTAAATGCCATTAGTTCTCCACTATTATTGCTTGTATATGATTGTGACGTATTCTCAATGTGTTGCCAGTATTGCCAACACACGCCTGCAATTCTATTGCATCAATAATATTGCTAGCCGGCAAAGTAAACAATCCGCTAAATGCAAATGAGCGCCATTGTATCCATGCTTCGTAACCTGTTGTATTAGTTGTGATTGCTGCCTTTTTGGTAAAACTGTATGTGCATTGGGCTACCACTTCTGTTGAAGGCGTTCCACTACCATTTAAAGACATTAATAACCTAAAAGCGTATGTATTATAGTCTATTTGTCCAGCAGTTCCATTTCCATCATCTTGTGGTGCTGTCATGCTTAATTCACTTATCAATCCACTCGCATGAACACGCACAACTACATTTGCATGGGTGCTGTAATTTGGCAACACTTTGCTTGGTGTGCCCGCTACATTTTCAATAGTTGTAAAAGTAGTGCTGTTTGTAGCCCAGTCTGCACTTGCATCGTAATCAAATGTGTACAAACTTGTGATGCTACTAGAACTACTAAAGTGCTCTCTTTGTGCCCATTCTGTATTTAAGTTTACATCTTTTACACTATCACCAGCAACACTATTATACACAGCATTAAGTTCTGCCGCTGTAGGAGTTTGCCCACCTTCAAAGTATTGATTTGCTATTTTTCCCATATCTACCTCTTTGTGTTGCAAGCCCAAATGGATGCACCATATATTTCCATTCTTGAAGTTGGAGTTGAGCCTGTCAAACCTAAAGATTGGTCAGCACTTGTATTAATTGTTTGCCACCTTAAATCTAGCCTTACAGGTTGTGAGCCTACAAACAACTTATACGGGACAGACAAACTATGCAGTCTAGGATAGACCCTACCGGTTTCAGCAATTAAAACATCGTTGCAAAACAACCCCCACCTTGACCACCAATCATTGGACCATATTTTTGGCGAACCTGAGTTGTTTAAAATCATGTCTGTGCCATGACGAAAATTTATATCAAAGCAGCCATGTACTACACCACTTTTTGCTTCAAACTCCAGTAGCACTTCATTAAAAGTGGTGTCAATGTCTGACAATGTATTCCACCCACTAGACCAACTTGAGTTTTGTAAATCAAGCGTATGAAGGGGCGTGTGTATATCAGTACCAGTATCACCACCATATCCTTTCCATCTGCGTACAAAATGATAGTCCTGTGTTTGTCCTTCAAATTTAAAGCCGTACTTACGTACTGTGATTTGTGATGTTAGTGTTGGTGGTGCCATTTTGAGTTTGTCTATAGTAGCAACTGGAAAGTTCTGACCATCCAGTTTACCATTGTACTCACCTACAACCATACGTGTGTTGTCATTGATGTTCTCTGGTTTAACCTGGTCAAGGTCTTTCTGTCCTACCTGTGTAAATACTTTCATCGTGACACCTTCGTGGACTGGTTGAGTGCTGGCATGGCGACTGAGTCTGACAAGATGTTAAACGACAGTAGATGCCACTGCTGAGAGTTTGTGGTTCGCACACCGAACTTAAACTGGTCACACAGTTCCGTATTGACATCGTATCGCAATGTGATCAACCTGCCTTCAGCAATCTTACTAGAGTTCACTGTAAATGGCACCTTCGTTACAGACAAGTCAGCTGGACCAAACACGGCATCTTCTTTGATGGTGTACACCGTTTCACTCTTTGCCTGCTTCTGGGTGGATGTTGTACTCTCTGTGTACGAGTAGTCAATGCCATAAAAGAAGTCAAACCCATTGTCTCCATATGACATGATACGTAGTTCTACACTATAGTATCGCACTTTGACACTGTTCTCATTTGAGTTGTACCAAGCACTTTCCCATTGGTGGCCATTGTGCGCTGTGTCTGTAATAGCAAGCGTAACGTTGTCACCAAATGCAGTAATCTTACCGGCCTGGCCCCAGGTTGAACTTGAACTCATAACCTGGAGTGGACCCAACTTGTTTGTTTCTGCATTTAATGCCGGAGTCCAGTTAGGGTCGTTGCCCAATAGAAAGTACCCATTGACAGTTGTAGCCATTGCAGACCAATAACTGTTGGTTGGTGTCTCCAAGTCAGTACGGATAGACCACATTGGATTCTGAGGAGTCAAGTGTAAAACAAATCCAAAGTCAGGTGTAGTCGAATCGTCTGTTGGAAGGTGCAACCACACTTCTCTTTCCCGGTATGAGTATGCTGCGATTGCTTTATGCATCATCGAACGATTGACCCTACGCAATAGTTTGTCGATGGGTTTGCTTATCTTCTGCATACTTATGGATGCACCACCGTTTAAGCCACCTGAGAGCATCCACACGCCTTGTTCGTTGATAAAGACAACACCTAACTGTGGTATGACCACAACTGCTCTGCTGGCTACTGTGCCAAGCGTGTTAGTGATGGTGCTGATGTTATAACTATCTGTATCAAAACTTATTATATTTATAGCCGTTTCACGGAATACAATTAAATTATTATAAAAGGCTACCAATTGAGTAATGTCACCACCGGTTTGATTGCCCAAATCAAAGTATGACAACGCTCCAAACTGCTCAAATATACCTTTATCAGAATAGATGATACGGCTACCTGCCGCCAACCACAGTCGATTGTCCCATACCTCACCAAACTTCCAATCTGTAGTGATGGGTGTGCTAGCCGTAAACGATGGGGCTTGATCAACCAAGAATCGATCTGGCATGGCATCTATGTAGAATCGACTGGAGTTTTCATTAAGTTGTGACACAAAGTAGTACAGTTCTCCGTTAGTGGCTATCTCTTTGGTGCGGTAAATCCGTCTTGCCACCACACCATCTTGACCTATTGGCAAGTCTAGCGCAACACCGTATCGTTTGTTCTGTGCGTTTGGAATAGACCATGACACACTCTGTGCTGCACTCAATGGAGACTCAGCACCCAAGTCTGAAATCATAGTCATTTTGTAGTTGTACGTGTACTGTACATTTTCCGTTACATCGCCCAAACCATATTGAGAAACTTTATTGTAAGCAACAGCAGCACCACCACTTAATACTTTGTTGTTCTGATACTCAGTAGCCACATCCAAGGGGTCACAACTGGGAGTCTGCAATACAAAACCAAAGTCTCGATAGACTTGATCACCACTAAACAGTATTGCACGGTCCCGTCCGTTGATAATCAACAGATGTTGCCCCAGGTTCACAAACTGACTACCGACATCGCCCAACTTAGGTATGTACCGGTCACTGTCAATCGTTACCAAGTCATTTTCATAGAAGGCACCCGTATAAGTTGCACCCTGTCCTTTGTTACCAATGGCATAGTACAATCGCCCTGACTGCTCAATAAAGGTGTAAATGTCATTGGTGCCTTGTCTCTTCCACTGATAAACGGCATCAACTTTGTCAGTAAAGTACTTTGTAACAATGGCACTGGTAACAGTCCAAGATGCAGGTGCATGCCACCATGACTCAAACCCAACATCTGCCTTCCAACCACCTTCAGATACGTATCTACAGTTGTTGACAATGTTTGCGTCCCCTATGTTTGGCATCAGCACTTGACTGATGCCTCCACATGGTACATAGCGTTTGAACCGTTGTGGCTTCATGAAAGTCTCCTTAGAGTGGTACCATCGTATGTTGGTCTACCAGATGCCATATGAAAGCGTCCACGCACCACACGTTGATCAATCTTATCTACGTATCGTTTTGCCAATCCGTTGATCTCCTTCATGTATTTCTTTTCATACGTTGCTGCCAATCCTTGTTGACCCAACTTTAAGTAGATGTCTTCTAACGCCTTGTATACAATCAGCTGATGAAACTCGTATGGCATCTGTGGTACATCGGTAGATAACAACAGGTCCTTTGGCTTAACCATAAAACGAATAATCATTTCACGAACATAGTCATGGTACACTTCAATGTTGTCCCCTGCCTTCTTTTGTGGCACTTCAAAGTCATATCCAACTGGACGTGGATACGGTCTAATTTGCTGATGGTTACCATCAATCTCAATGTAGCGTGGAGAACCATTGTCAAGTTGGTTCAACTTTACAATATTGACAAATGAGTTGATGTCTGTAACCACAACGGGACGAAGGTAATCAGGGTCGTTACGTGTACCAGATGTTGTACTTGTACCATTGACTACATACAACCAACATGGCAATCCTTTGCGCTCACCTGTATTCTGATCAAAGTTCTTGTTCCAACAAACCACCTTCCGATAGCCTTCCCATTGTGTAGGCTCTTGGTCTTTGTTGTTGTACGTGTCTGCTTTTATCTCCAAGTCATCCCATCCAGTAAACAACAGTTTTAATGTCTTGTTGCTTTCAATTACTTTGTAGATAGTTGGCTCAGACAGTGCACCAACCTTACCATCTTTAACAAATGCCCAGGCAAATTCATAATGTTTGTTAGCCTGAAACTCACCAGTTGGACTACCTATCTCTGATATGGTCAGTTGTTCGGCTGGTTCAATGTGCAGTGTAGGACTAGTAATGTATGCTTCTGCGTAGGACTGAGTGTAATCTACTCTTAAATCTAAGTCCTCTTCTCTTCTGGGTAAGATAGCAGTAGACTTACCGTATGGGTTCTGTGATCCACTAACGCTTACGTAGGGATAGTCCCTGTGCCCTAAATATAGTAGTTCTAGACAGTTTTCTGGTAGGTCATACCATCGTTTCTTAATCTTCCACCCTTTGTTAGTGGCGGTGCTGGTGCCTTCAAATGGTCTGTCTAACAATATGGTTTTCATGTCCACCAGTTTATTTATGGTGTATTCCATATTGTCTATTTCCATAGGTTGACCTTCCCACACATCCATGTCATGCAGTCTGTCAATGTTGTGACTCAATACTACTTGACGCTCACCTTTGGTTACAGTTGCCGTTATATTGGCACCAGAACTGTTCTCTGTATCTGTACTGGTTGTAATGTCTGTGTGCAATCGCATGGTGCTAAGTTCTGTACTAAAGTTCCAACGCTTCATCGTCCAAATACAGTAGTACGCATCATTCAACAGTTCATCCAACTGGTCATTAAACTGCGCCAGTTCTGGACTGTAGTCTGTAATGTTCTTAACTTTCTGTCTCAATGCTTTTAAATTTGCCATAGGTCACCATACGAAAAAAGGGATGGGCGAAACACCCACCCCTTCGGCTTGATAGAAAATCTAACTTAGAACTGCTTGATAACAAATACAGATGCAACATTAGCGGCTTCATTTTCAACTGCGTACCCAATAATGGGTACCGTGTCACCTGCAACATATTGATCTGCTTGACCGGCAACCCCTGATATGCTCAATGTCATACCTTTAGTAATACCAGTTTTACAGTTTGCACTAGTGTGTAATCCTGCGATGGTAACATCAACAGTCTCACCAGCAGCAGTTGCTGCATTTAATGCAAATCCGACAACAGCAACACTATTAGTTGAGCCTGAATCAGCCTTAATAACAGTAATAGCAATCTCACCATCGCTTGTTTTACTGAAGTCCAAAGCAACCAAGTCATTAGCAGCAATAGCAGCACCGGCAATAAAGGTTTCGATTTGACGACGGTTCATCGCTTCGATTCCAACTGCAACTGTACCACCAGAAGGTAATGCGTTGTACTGAGAAGTTTCCAAGTATTGGATAATGTTTTGTGTAGCCATGATAAGCCTCCTTAGTAAGTGTCGCCATCGAAGAGAACACCACAAGAACCTAGGTGGTCTGCAATCAATTGCATTTTAACATACAATTGGGCAGCCCGTGCTGTAGTTCCAGAAATGTGCTCAAAAGGTGAAACAGCGAAGTCAGCATCTTTGTGCATGCACAACTTAACACCGTCAAAGTTCAGGAAGTAACCAGACAATGGAGCGTTACCAAATGTAGCCGAGTTATAAGTAAAACCAAGTTCAAGGTCTTGCTCAACTACTGCACCACCAAAGGCAAGTTGCATACGTCCACCATCAAGAGTCTTCTCGTTGATGTATCGCTCTTGTTGGAACAAAGCACGACGGTAGTTAGCCATTGCTGCTTCAGACAAAAGCACACATTGAATCTCACCCATGTGAGTTACAGTGTTTGCTTGGATTGCCATTTGTTGCATAGCCAGAATACCGTTTGTACCAAAAGCACCTGCTACGTCAGCGGCTTGGTTCAACCAACCGTTTACTGGATAGGTAAGTTTAGAGATACCACCAACACTATTATTTTGATTGGCTTTACTTTCTGCTTCCAAGAATCCGTTTGCACTGGCATCACCGTTCAAAGTGTTTACAGTGGTCAAAACAGTAGAGTTACCGCGAAGCAACTGCTTGTTCAGTT
>Ga0209645_1000573_pt1 | contig 18873 bp, 21 predicted proteins | sample ETNvirenome_6_30_FD_184070 | JGI IMG/M metagenome (GOLD analysis project Ga0209645, IMG submission 184070) | Marine viral communities from the Pacific Ocean - ETNP_6_30 (SPAdes) (version 2) | ecosystem: Environmental > Aquatic > Marine > Oceanic | place: Pacific Ocean | collected 2013-06-19
AAATAGACGATTTAGATATTAGTATTGATTTTTTGGCTTCAGCGATTACAGGCGAGCAGGCACTTAGTATTGGATTAAGACAAAAGGCTTTGGGGCGTGTTGCGTCTGCACACAAAACTAGATCACTTGACGAGGGTCACGGTGGCGAAGGTTCTATGGCTAGAGGCCAGTTAGGTAGAACTACAGAATTAGCTGCTATGTTGCAATCAATGATCCAAGATGATAGCAATCTTGAAGAGTGGGTCGAGTCAAAGATTACAAAAGCTCACGATTATTTGTCAAGTGTTTTAAATTATATGCGCGGCGAGCAGCTTTCTGAAAGAGAGCTATCTAAGCCCGAAAAAAAAGAAAAAGAAAAAATTGTCAAGGGCATGAAAAAATCAAAAAAAGATTTTGAGGACAGATACGGAGAAGAAGCAGAATCCGTAATGTATGCTACGGCAACTAAAATGGCTAAAGAAAAAAAGTGAGGTAATAATGATGGCAACCGCAAAAGCAAAACTAGATGCATTGGTTGAGAAAATGATCTCTCGTAAGTTTATGGTGTGGCTTACAGCCACTGGGCTAATGGTGTTTTCTAATCTAGAGTCATCGGATTGGGTTATTATTTCAGGTATTTATATTGGTGGACAAACAGTTATAGATGGTATTGCAAAACTTAAAGGTGTTGCGTGAACTGGTCTGCTATATTAAAATTTGCACTTAAAAACTGGAAAGAACTTTTAGTAATTGCGAGTTTATCGCTTGTTGCTCTAAAGTCTCGAATGGATTATAGTGCGCTAAGAAAAGCATATGAGATCTCTAAAGAAGAAACAGAAGAAAGAATTGAGGCTTTGCAATATATTCACAGCGAAGAGCTTGCCAGAAGAGATCAAGCCTTGCAAGATTACAAAGATACAATTGAAGGTATTGAAGAGGAATACGAAAAAACACGTGACCAGTTAGAGCGAGAGAAGCAAAAAAAAACTAAACGTTACGAAGAACAATTTTCACAAGATAAAGAAGGATTAGCCAATGAAATTATTAGCACTTTTGGTTTTGAGCTTGTGGAGTAATATTGCCCAAGCAACACCGCCAGGACAGTTTACATTTTTAGGTGTAAATCAGTGCGCACCTTTTGAGGGTGTGCTATTTGATCCCCCGGCCACAGCAAATCTTTTAGCTGACTTCCAATATGCAAAAACAAGCTGCGATGCAGCAATACAGTTTGAGCTTAGTAAACAAAAAGCTGAATATGATTTACAAATTAAAAATTTAAACATTAGAAATGATTCACTAGAAACAGAATACAGACTGACAATTGAATCCTTAAATAGAGAAAATGATGCGTTATCAGAGGCGCTTCGTAAACAGTCAAAAAAGAATCCAGTATTATGGATTGCTGTTGGTGTTGCTGGCGGAATAGCTATGACATATGCTGCACATGAGGTGTTTAGTGAGTAAAGATTTTGATAAGATTGCAGCATTTGAAAAAGCAATAAAAGACAAGTATGGCGATGAAGCAATAGCAAATCCTAAATCAAATTGGAACGAAGATAAAGAAAAAGAATATCTTAATCAAATAAAAGAGTATTATGATTTACACAGTAACTTTAAAGACGGACAAGAAAAAATAGATGCAGATGGCTTTAAAGTATCAAAAAAACTACTTAATAGAGAATCTTTAAAAAATTGTCCTGTTTGTGACGCTTTTGTAAAAAGTGTTAGGGATGACATCTGTCTTTTGAAATATGATTGTTGTAATAAATGTTACGTTAAACATATTGAAGATAGAGAAGAGAGATGGTTAAAAGGATGGAGGCCAGATGAAACTTAGCAAGGAAAAGTTAAAACAAATTATCTCAGAAGAGCTTAACGAGATGGAAGCCGAGTTAGGTAAAGATAGAGTTAGTACTGCAGATGTTCGCTCTGGTGCGTCCAGTTCTGCAAAGGCTCAAGGCGCCCAGGGAATTACTAGCCAAGAAAGGGGGCTTATCAAGCAATTATCCGATATGCTTGTTGCCGGAGCACAAGAAAGCAACCTCCTCTCAGGTACAATTATAGCAAGGGTCAAACAACTCGCCGCAGAATTACAAAAATTACAAAAGGCACCAGCCCAAGGAGAACAACAGTAATGGCAACAGTTTATGAAATAGTACAAGGGCTTTCGCAGGCCGCAGCTAATGCTTACGATGGAGCGCTTGACGAAAACGGCGAACCATTGCTTGCTGGGCTTAAAAGAGAAGAGGGTGATCCTATTCTTGACAAAAGAGTTATGGACGGCTTTAACGTTGGTTTTTATGGTAACATGATGTGTCTTTCGTATATGTCAGAAGTCAAGCTTAAAGAAGTTTATGCTAATGGTTTTGAGTCTGAAATTGAAAGCCAGCTTGCTGAGATTGTAAAGTTTCTTCGTAAAGAATATAAAAAGATTACTGGTAATTCTGTTTCGTTGACTGCTGAAGGCGAGGTAGATATCAGAGTTGAAAATTCAACACGTGTTCGCTCTTGGGTTACTGCTAAGATGCATTATAAGGTTGGTGGACTTGGCGAAGACTTAGAAGTCTTGCCAGAGTCAGAAGATCGCCTTGAGTCAAACTGGCGCTCATTTGTTGAGCAAGGCGGCTGGGATGGTAAGGGTGGCACCCGACCAGAAAATGATACGAGACCTAAATCATCAAATGACTAATGGCATTTCAATTAGACAAAAAACAACAAGTAAAAGAAATACTTAAGTGCGGTAAAGATCCCGCTTACTTTTTAAAGAACTATGCCCGTATATCTCATCCGATGCACGGGCTAATTCTATTTGATACTTATGACTTTCAAGATCAATTATTATCTGATTTTAACGATTATCGTTTTAATGTTATTTTAAAAGCTAGACAGCTTGGTATTTCTACTATTACAGCCGGATATATCTCATGGATGATGATGTTTCACCGAGACAAGTCTATACTTGTAATGGCCACTAAGTTTGCAACCGCAGGTAACTTGGTTAAAAAAGTTAAGAGCATCATCAAGAATTTACCAGAGTGGATCAAAATTACAGATATCTCTGTAGATAACCGCACGTCATTTGAGTTGTCAAATGGCTCATCTATTAAGGCTGCTTCTACATCCGGTGATGCTGGTCGTTCTGAAGCGTTGTCTCTTTTGGTGCTTGATGAGGCTGCGCACATTGAAGGTCTTGAGGAACTGTGGACTGGTTTGTATCCTACGCTGTCTACTGGTGGTCGATGCATTGCTCTGTCTACGCCAAATGGTGTTGGTAATTGGTTTCACAAAACATGCACTGACGCTGAAACAAACGCTAATAATTTTCAATTAACAACGTTACCTTGGGACGTGCACCCAGATAGAGATCAGACATGGTATGAGAAAGAAACCAAAAATATGTCAAAGCGTCAAATTGCGCAAGAGCTTGAGTGCAACTTCAATACATCTGGTGAAACTGTAATTGATCCTGAGTGCATGAAGTGGATGCTTGATAACGTAAAAGAGCCAAAATATAGAACAGGGTTTGATAGAAACTTCTGGATCTGGGAGGAGTTTGACCCCGCATGTAGTTATCTTGCGGTGGCTGATGTATCTCGCGGCGATGGTGCCGACTATTCAACATTGCACATGATCAAACTAGAGACTCTCGAAATAGTAGGCGAGTATCAAGGTAAGCCAACGCCAGACATGTATGCAAATTTCTTGAATCAAGTAGGGCGAGAATTTGGAAATGCGATGCTTGTGGTAGAAAATAACAACATTGGTTACACAGTCCTCGATAAACTGATTGAATATGGTTACCCAAACTTGTACTACTCTGTCAAGTCTACACATGAGTATATAGAACAACATCAGGCCGAAGTGCGCTCGTCTGCTATTGCAGGTTTCACCACCTCTATGAAGACACGACCTCTTATAGTAGCGAAATTAGAAGAGTTTATAAGAAACAAACTAATTAGAATATATTCTTCTCGTACTGTTAACGAGATGAAAACATTTATTTGGAGAAATGGTAAACCTCAAGCAATGAAAGGCTACAACGATGATCTCGTTATGGCGCTTGCTATAGCTTGCTGGGTAAGAGATACCGCACTACAATCAAACGCACGAGACTTAAATTATCAAAAAGCATTCATCAGTTCTATAAGGACTTCTAAAACTACCATGAATACACAAATAAAAGGACAAGAAGGCTACAAAAGAAACAATATTTTTGATAAAATGACTGAAGCTGAAAAATTGTACGACCAATACAAATGGATTATAAAGTGAGAAAATAAATGGCTGACAACAGAAGACAACGACCAAAAGGAAGAAACCCTGCTAATGAGCAGTCGGAATTATTCAAAAGACTAACACGTCTTTTTTCTGGTCCAATTATTAACTATCGTTCTCAAACAGGACGACGTATTAGGCGACAACATCTGGATAAGTTTTCCAGCAGGTTTCGCTCAGCTTCTGGACAACAATTTAAAAAGGCTCAATACAATCCGCTAGATAATATTGCTGCTAACGCTATCGGTAATCAGCGTCGATCAGAGCGTTATGTTGATTTTGATCAGATGGAGTATATGCCAGAGATTGCATCCACAATGGATATATATGCTGATGAGATGACAACTTATTCTGACTTGAGACCAATGCTTAATATTAGGTGTCCCAATGAAGAAATTAAAGCAGTCCTTGATATTCTTTACAGAAACATTTTAAACATTGAGTATAATCTTTTTGGCTGGTCTCGTACAATGTGTAAGTATGGAGACTTTTTCTTGTATCTGGATATTGACGATAAGCACGGAGTTACATCGTGTATAGCTCTGCCGGCCCAAGAGATTGAAAGATTAGAGGGTATGGACGCTACAAATCCAAACTATGTTCAGTACCAATGGAATTCCGCTGGCATGACGTTCGAGAACTGGCAGATTGCTCACTTTCGTATTCTTGGTAACGATAAGTACGCGCCATATGGTACTTCTATTCTTGAGCCTGCCCGCCGCATCTGGCGCCAGCTTACACTCATGGAAGATGCTATGATGGCTTACCGTGTTGTCCGCTCATCTGAGCGTCGTGTGTTTAAGATTGATGTTGGTGCTGTGCCGCCAAACGAGGTCGAGCAGTTTATGGAAAAGATTGTCACACAACTTAAAAGACACTCTGTTGTTAATCCTGAAACTGGTCGTGTTGATCTAAGATACAATCCAATGTCAATCGAAGAAGATTACTTTATTCCAGTTCGCGCTGGCTCAGCCACAGAAATCCAATCGCTTGCAGGCGCACAGAATATCACAGCAATTGATGATATCAAGTATTTACGTGACAAGCTTTTTTCCGCGCTAAAAATTCCCCAGGCATATCTTGCCATGGGTGAAGGCGCAGCAGAAGATAAGACAACACTCGCACAAAAAGATATCCGATTTGCAAGAACAATCCAAAGATTACAACGTGTTATCATTGCAGAGCTTACAAAAGTTGGAATTATCCACCTTTACACTCTCGGCTTCCGTGGCGATGATCTGTTATCATTTGAGTTGGCGCTCAACAACCCGTCTAAGATTGCTGAGCTTCAAGAGCTAGAGCACTGGAAGCAGAAGTTCGATATTGCCGGCTCTGCTACCGAAGGCTACTTCTCTCGTCGCTGGGTTTCCGAGAACATCTTTGGTATGTCGCACGAGGAATTCAGCCGTAACCAACGTGAAATGTACTACGATCGCAAGCACGATGCTAATCTTCAGGCTGTTGCTGAGGCGGCCGCTGCTGGTGAGACCGGCGGTGGACTCGGTGGCGGTGGTGGAGACCTTGACTTAGGTGGCGATGACCTTGGCGGCGGTGGAGACCTTGACTTAGGCGGCGAAGGTGGTGATGATCTTGGTGGTGATCTTGGTGGCGGACCTGAAGAGATGCCAGCAGGTGACGCCGGTGGCGGAGGCGATGACTCCCCGCTTCTCGCAGTGCCACCAGGGTCTAGAAACGCACCAAGGCTTACTCCCGGCGCTAAAGGCAAAGTGTATCACCCCAAGAGGGATGACCGACGTTCGGGCTCTGGACCAAGAAGCCGATCCTTTAAATCTAAATCGGGTCAGAAAAGTAGCTCTGGCATTAGAAATATTATGCCCGGTGCTGAGATTGGCAATTTAGCTAAGCCGATTGGTGCTAATGTAGGTATTTATGAGCAAGAAGTCCCTACTTATAATTTAGAAGAAGAAAAAATCTTTACTTTAAATAATTCAATTAAAACATTATTGGAAGGACTTGAAAGTAATATTACCGAAAAGACGGAGCAAAGTGATGAAAATTAAACACAATAAAAAAAGAAATACTGCGTTTGTATATGAGGCAATAGTAAAAGAAATAACTGTTGCAATTATAAAAAACGATCATGAGCGCAAAGATAAAGCTGTGTCGATTTTAAAGAAACACTTTAAGCCCGGTTCTGTACTCAGCAGACACCTTGAATGCTACCGCTCGCTTTATGAAACAAAAAATGTTGATGAAAAGACATCTGAAAAAATTATTAAAGAAGCAAGAATTGGAAGCCGCTTGCTGGATGCTCACGGTTTATTTGTTAGCCAATCTAATTTAATTGATGATGTTAATAAAGAATTGTCTCCACAAGTTTTTAATAACTTTGTTCCCAATTACAAAACTTTAGCTACAATTTATCAAATGTTTTCTGATGATTCTGGCCCTAAAAAGTCTGTTGTTTTGGAAAACCAGCTAATTGCAGCGATGACTAACAACGAAGTAGGCAGCGCGCTTGAACCTTTGGACAACATTGCGATGACTTCCTTTATTTCCAAATTCAATGAGAAATACAGCGATCAACTTTTGGAAAACCAAAGAACATTGTTGAATCTCTACATCACATCATTCAGCGACAATTCGTTATCATTAAAATCATTCTTAAATGAAGAGATATTAAATTTAAAAAATTTAATTAAAGAAAACTACGGTGCTGAATTTTTTCAAAACGATAATGAAATGAAAGAAAAAGCAAGAAAAGTTGTCGAATTACTTGAGACATTTAGCTCAAGAAACATAGATGAGGATGTTCTTATTAAAATCCTTAAAACGCAAGAATTAGCACAGGAGATTGTTGACAATGGCAGTAACAATTAGAGTTGGCAAAGATGATGTAAAAGAAACAATTCGCCTTGAAATGGATATTAGAAAATCCATCAGTGGCGATTTGATGATTTTTGATCATGGTGATATTGATATCGTTCTGTCAGCCGCCACTAATAAGGTGACTGCATTTCCAAAAGAAGCTATGAACGATTTAGTTTATGGCGCCCAAAACAGGCTATTTGCTTTTTTAAGAAAGCGAGGTGTCATTGTTGCTGAATCAATTCAGGCCGGCTCGTTTTGTGGTGCTATGGAGGGGACACTTCAAAAGCCTTTTAAAGAGGGTATTGAGTCTGCTAAATTAGCGTTAATAAATTTAAATTCTTTTATTGATGAAGAAAGACCATATTTTGAATCTCTTGAGGCAATTATTGCTGGTGACGATAACGCCTTAATTCATCCTGACAAGGAACATTCAACTGAATTAGGAGAAGTTCCACAAAGCACCGACCAAGGCTCTATTAGACAAGGCATGGTTCGTGACCCATATTCATTAAGCTACCTCTATACAATTTAAAATATGAAAACTCTATTAGAAAATTGGAATGTTTTTTTGGAACAAGAAGTGTCCGACACTACTCCGTCGGGAATCACTACCGTGGGAGAATTACGTTTAGCAATTAAGCTCATGAGAGCTAAGCAGGCCGGCGGTGAAGCGGGCAAAAAAGCTGCAAGTATGCTGATCGGCATGATTCCAGGTGGAGGCGCCGCAGTAGAACTTATAAGTGGCGCAAAAGACGCAGCCGATATGGTTAAAAAACTCTACGGGGCAGACGACAGTTTTAAAACAGGAACAGGATTAGATAAGTTAAACGTTGATGACGATGTTGGAAAAATAGTTGATGACCCCATTGAGGTTGCATATCTAAATTATCTGCTAAAAGATAAGTTTCAAAAAGCTCCAGATGATCAATCATTGGATGATTTCGATGCCACCACTGGATTACAAGATTATATTGCATCGAAGTTTAACAGAAAGACAGTAAAGGCGGTTTAATTGGAATTATTAACATTTGTCCTGTGTGCTTATGGTCTCACACAAATTATCGTATACGGTAAAGTTTTTAACAGAATAAGACCTGTCAACGGTAAGCTTGGAGAACTGTTTAGGTGTCCAATGTGCATGGGTTTCCATGTGGGTTGGTTTTTAATGCTGCTTTCTCCGTTTACAGAACTATTTAGTTTTGATGTTACTATGGCTAATTTCTTCCTTCTTGGCTGGCTATCTTCTGGGACATCATATGTCCTCAACATGGTATTCGGAGATGAAGGAATTAAAATTAATCAAAATTTCGACAACAAAAAAGAACTTGGAGAAGAACAATGAATAACTATTTAATTTGTAAATGGGGACTGCAACCAGTTCGCCGTTGTTGTAAAGGGTCCTAACTCAAGCGGGTAGTGCCCGCATATTTTATGAGAGAAAAAATGAAATTATTAAGAGAATATTACGAATTATGTGAAGGTGGCGTTTGTCAAGACCTATTAACTGAAGATGAAAAAAGGTTTGTTGCAAATGGAGGCATGATATTGTCCGGCATTATGCAAAAAGCTGATACTCAAAATGGTAATGGCAGGGTTTACCCCCATGCTGTTTTGATGCGAGAAGTTAAAAACTATTCTAAACTTGTCAAAGAACGCCGGGCCCTTGGGGAATTGGACCACCCTGATGATTCTGTGATTAATTTAAGAAACGCATCACACATGGTTACAGATATTTGGATGGAAGGCAAAGATGTCAAGGGTAAGATTCGTGTACTTGATACTCCATCTGGAAAAGTTTTACAAGAGTTAGTAAAGGCAAACGTGAATGTTGGTATTTCCTCTCGCGGCATGGGCTCTGTATCTGAGAGTCGCGGACAAACTATTGTTGAGGATGATTTTCAATTAATTTGTTTTGATATGGTCTCGGAGCCATCTACTCCCGGCGCATTTATGATGAAAGAAGCCAAGGATTATAAAAACGAAGTATTCACCAAAGCCGACAAGATTAATCGTTTATTAAACGAGGTCTTGGAAGGTGAGTAAACACCCTATTGTTGACAAACATCAGCTTTTAGTTGAAGCTTGGCGCAAGTACGCCAAGTCTGGACACGTAAACGAAGGGTTCATTGATTCAGTCAAATCTGCCATGGGTTTAAGTCCTCGTGATACAACACGAGCAAAACTACCGTCGCTCCCTCCAGAACAACAAGATGCTCAAGACGCTCCAAAATATAAAAAACAAGACATTTTAAATTTCATGCTTGGTATTTTAGATAAAATGGATACTGCGTATGCAACTGAAGAAGATGTAACTGGACTAGCTAATGCAGTATATGAGGATTTATTACTTGATGAAGCGGTAGCAAGACAAGAGAAAAAATTTGAAAACGTCTTTGATTATTTAGCGGATTTCCACGACGGTTCCAGCGCGAGCCGATCTCCAGTTTTTGATGATTTAAAAAAAATATTAGTGAAATTTTTAAGAAAGACAGAATTTAAGCTAAGCTCAGATCTAGCTGACCTTCTTGGGTTTGGTAGCCGCCCTACCAATGAAAGTTTATATAATTTTTGGCAAAGATTAGCTGAAATCAAAACGAGTGTAAAATGAAAAAAAGTGATTTAAAAAATTTAATTAAGCCTCTTGTAAAAGAGTGCATAAATGAAGTTCTTATTGAAGAGGGCTTGTTAACTGAGATTGTCTCACAGGTTGCTACTGGGATGTCTTCTCAACCATTGGTTGAAAGCAGGCCGGCCGCACCTGCCGCTGCTAACAATAATCAAGCAGATAGGCAAAGAGCTTTAAAAGAAAACAGAAGGAAACTGTTGGACGCCATTGGTGGAGATGCATACAATGGTGTTGATTTGTTTGAAGGCACCACACCAGCCCCTGGCGCAAGTCAAGAAGCGCCGGCTGGTTCGGTTGACTTAGGAAACCCTTCAGATGCGGGGGTTGATATCTCGTCTATTTTGGGCGGCGCATCACAAATATGGAAAGCAATGAAGTGATCTAATGAAAAAGAAATCAAATGTAAGTGTAACTGCAAAGCAGTGTAAAAATAATGTTAATATAATGATTCGTAGGTTTATTAAGAAAGTTAAAAAAGAACGAATTATTGAAGAAGTTAGAGATCGAAGGTACTATAAAAAACCTTCTGTTGCTAAAAAAGAAAAGCGTGAGCGTGCCGAACGTCAACGCCGCCGTGACCAACTAAAACGCCAACGTTCAAAAGAAAGGCGTAATAGAAGAAATAAGTGACTATTTATTAAGTGAAAACAAAATGAGGATTTATTATGTCTGTATACATTGCAAATAGCTGGGGAAGGACGAGGAGCCCAAAAAACCTAGCGGGTCCCCCATCGACTGAAGTTACATTCAGTGCTGCGGCTGACCTATTGGGCGTTACCGCGACTACAACTGGATATGCCACTGAAAATCAAAGATACCTCCATGTTCTTACCGAGGATAACAATGGAGGCACCCCTGGAACAGTAAAAGTGTATGGTTATACCCACGCTTTTCAAAGATGGTTTGAGCTTCCTCAATCATTTCAGCCAGTTGGTACTAACGCTGGACCTACTGCTGCTACAATTGTGGCGCCCGCAGATTCTGGACATGCTGACCCCGCGGATATAACTCCAGATGAGAGAGAATATCGAACATATGAAATTGTCGGCATTGATCGAGTGGCATTTGTACGCAGCACAGCCCATACGAGAGCTTTTGCGGCCTGCAGCACATTCTAGGAGATTTGTATGGCGACTGGATGGGCATATGTAGATTGTACTAGTACAGGGGGCGGTGGTCAAGCAGCCGGACCCACTGGATCAGTACAGTTTCTGACCGGAACCAATGCAACCAGTGGTTCTAAATCATTAACTTATCATACTGCTTCGTATCTTGGATACCCTGCTAGCACCTTAGTGTTGACGGGGGCTCTTTTTATTAAGGGTCCGATTAGCGCTAGTTCTTTCCATGTCAACCAAACAGACACAGTTTCTGGTTCTACACTTTTTGGTAATGATATAGGTGACTATCACATCAGAACCGGTAGTATGTATGTAGGCGGAAACTCTCAAGGACCAACTTTCCAAGTTAAGCCCGCTCTAAGCCAATCGCAAACCATGGCATTTAGAGTATCATATGCAAATGTTAATGCGGCCGCATGGACTGCCTCCATTGACAGTTACATCTTGGGGGTTACACGAACTGGTGTTGTAAATATTAGGATGCCCACGGCAAGTGCTGTTGGTGCTGGTGCACTAATAATTGTAAAGGACCAAGTTGCTTCAAGAGGAGGTAGTTCCATCTACATTTCAGCTTCTAAAGCTGTGGGAGAAACAATTGATGGTGCTAATTATTATGAATTGACAGGCACAATGCCAGCAATCAGTTTGTATTCAAATGGCGCGGATTGGTTTGTGTTCTAAGAGGAGCGGTGTTAAATGGCGTACAATCAATTATCAGGTACGGTCATCGCCCCAGACTACTTTGGACCCGGTGATGGAAATCCAGGAAACAATATACTCTCGGGTAACCTCAGTACCTCTGATGGGGCTAACATTATTAATGTTCCTCGTGTTTCCAATGCAACTGATAATTCAATTGTAACCAATGTTGGTGGCAATGCAAACACATTAATATGTGAAAGCAACCTAAAGTTTGATGGCTCGGTACTAAATGTTACTGGTAAGGTCACAGCAAGTATTGGTGTTTCTGCTTCACATTTTGAAGGTGACGGTTCTAGGCTAACAGGTGTTGCTACTTCTGGTGGCACAATCGGTGCAGCAGAAGATGGCTCTTATGCTGATGGACTATTCACTGACTTTACTGCTGATACGCTTATTGGCGTCCCTGTTGACCGATTCAATGAGGTTTTGAAAATCCTCGCTCCCACACCGGCCCCAGCAGTTCGTTCTATAAATGAGCAATCCACAGATGGCGTTAGTGCCAAATTATCTTTTGGTGCGTCTAATCCAGTTACAGATTATACATCATCCGGCACTGCGGCTGGCTTTAGTGCTGTTGGGAGAACAGGAACATATAGCGTAGGAACATCTGGAGCGAATATTAGACTTGGTGTATACAGCAATGAATCTAATATAGCTGGCGTTATTAATAATAACGTAGCGGAAGTTGTTGCAAATGGAAATGTAGCATATGCAACAGGCGCTTTTGGGAATGGTGAGACTGGAACGTTAAAATTAGAGTTAAATGGAACAACGATACAGAGTATTGATTTAAGCTCCTTTACAGGCGCCGGTAGAGCAAACACAGGCTCTGCTTCATCTTTGAACTCTGATGGCTCTGGGTTTACTAATGTTTCTTTGGCTTCTTCGAGTGTCGATGGTAACGGCGCCGAATGGTATATTTTCAAACATAGAACAGCAAAATACTTAATGCATAAGGACAGCATGAAAGTTGGCTGGAACTACATGCGAATAGTCCACACTGTTGGCGCTACTGACCATACAACAAACTATATTGAATGGATCAATGACCCTTCAGGTGCTGTTGATGATCTTAAAATGGCTTTGCCAAGAATTGAAAATATTTCGTTAGTAGGGTCAAAATATCTCTCTGGTGTCCAATACAATACAAATGCCACGGCCAATTATAAAGCTGATATTCTTAATTTATATCGAAATGTTTATGCCGCATCCGGCACACCTATTTCGTTTACTGTAACAAATTCTTCTACTCCATCTGCACAATCCGTACCAGATATCGGAGGTTCAGAAAACAATACAAAAGTATTAGGTATTACTGCTAGTTTAAGTGTAAATGCGAACGTCGATAATTTATTGAATGGTGCAGTCACAGCAAATAGTACAGTTACGCACCCGCTCAAAGCTACAATATCTAATACGGGCTCTGCTACAACTGGTAATGGATTTTTAATTGATAATCGCACACTTGCAAGCACTAATCTAATTGAAAAATTTCACGATGAATCATTCAGAAAAGCATCGGCATCATATGGTACCCAGGCTTCTGTGGATGCTCTCGCCTCAGTTTGGAATTCACAAAATCATATGACCGGCGGCGGTGCTGCAGGGCACACAGATGGTCTTTTATATTTTAATCAAAGATTATACAGCCCTATTGACGGTGATATTCCTGCAGGTGGTAATTTTACAGCCGTAAGTAATGTATCTAGTGGCCAACCAAACTACTCAGGTGTCTCGGGGACCAGAACATTTTTCCGTGTGCTTACCAATTCTAGCGGCGCAGGAATACGAGATCTTAAAATCACATCTACTAAAAATGGCACAGCCTATAGTAACACCAATTTAGATGCAGATGAAATTAGACTCTTCATAAAAAATCCTGGCGCCACTGATTACATGAACGTAAGAAATAACTTTACTTATGGGAGTGTTGGATTTAATGCTGGCGCCTTGATAGATGGTGCTGGTGATAATAGCAGTACCACGGGCACTGGGAACTCAGTACATTGTGTTACATTTGGCACGGCGTCTGTTGCTAATGGAGACTACGTTATCGTCAAAATTGAAGCAGATGAAAGTTGGTCTGGTTACCTAAGTCAGCTTACGTTCCAGCTTGGCGCTTCCGATGTCTCCGCTCCAAGCGAAGCACCAGTATTAGATGATATTGACGCAAATAATTCTGGTGTTAGTGATGCAAGGCTTTCGTTCGGTACTTCAAACCCCGTCGCAAACTATAGCAGCGCTACAGGTTCATCAATTAGTACAACTACATTCAACACAAACGGATTATACTCATTAAGCGGCGACCGACGCGGCGTTCTTGGTTCGTTGCAAAATATTACGGGCGAGTTGAACGAAGACGTTGCCGCCAGTAGCCCAAACTATGTTGCCAATGCTTTCAAAGACGCATATTCTGGTGTGCTTGTTCTTGAGGTCAACGGAATTGAAGTACACTCGTTAAATATACACAATTTAAGTGCAGTAACGAATGATTTTAACGCCAATGACTCCGGCTTCAGCGTGTCTGCTGTTAGTTTTAGCGAGACAACAGACGGCATCCCTGACTATACAAAACCATATAGAACAGGCACTTATCAAATAGGCACTTCAGACCAAAACCTTGGTTGGAACTACGCCAGGGTTATTCATCGCCATGGCGGAAACGACTATGTTACAAATTATGTTGAATGGGTTGTAGACACAAATGCGAATGCTCTCACCTCTGGTTCCTTAACTTTAAGTAATTTTGGACACACAGACGTATATTATCAATCGGGTGTTGGATACTTTGCTTCTAGGCCCACTGGTTCATATAACTATTTTGCATCTAACGTATACAAGAACGTTTATCAAGATGGAAACGCAATCACGTATCCTACAACCACTAACTGTTCTATAAGCAACATAAGAATAACAGGCTCTGGAATCCATACCACATCTTCGGCCGCATCATCCTTAGCACTTGGATTGTTGAACAATACAACAAATTGTCAGAACACAAACATCCAAGTAACAGGTACTGTATTATTTGATTCGTTAACGTCTATTTCAGGTGGGCTTAGTTTGTTTACAGCCCGCGATATTGCTGTGGCTTCACAAATTACTCACCCACTAAAAGCAACACTAAGTACAACTCAATTAAGTAAAACTGCTTTTATGGTTCATTCGGGCACATTTGGCTCAACCACCCTAACAGGTAATGAATATTTTGGTATTGAGTTATACAGAGTTGTGTCTGGAAACTATGACAACCAAGCTAGTGTCACATCAAATGGAAATAAATGGAACTCTGTACGTTCTGTTAATGATAATGGTAGCTATCCAGAGCACGCTACTGGACTTGTGGGTTCAAATAATTATCTTATTTCTCCATTACAAATTGGTAACGACGGCGACACAAGAAATGTGGCCCAAGGCGGCGTCTTACAATCGCCTGTGGGTAATCCTAACTACTCGTCCTTAACGCATGCTACGAGATCATTCTACAGATACTTTAGAAATGAGACAGGACAAGCAAAAGCGACATTTAAATTAAAATTATACGGTGACGCAAATTTAATTTCTAAGAGTGGTGCCTTTTACACGGGTATTTTAGCTGCCAATAAAAATATTACAGTTGAAGTCAAGGTTCCTACTGACCCAGCCTTTAGTGGGCTCGATGATACGTCAACAGCATGGGGTGACGCCATCAGACCATTTTCGTCTGGCGATCAACCTACTGCTGACGGGAAGGGTATATTAAATCTTGGCGGATCAGATTTGACACAAACAGTGGGCGGCTCCGGTAGAGAAATACCTTTACAATTACAAGCAAGACAAGTTAGAAATAATCAATACTTTGTTGTCAAGATTTCGGCACACAAAGATTGGACCGGTTACTTATCTAGAATACAGGTGGACTATAGCTGATGAGTACTGGAAAAACCGTAACCACCCAGACTAATTTTGCATCCAAGAAACTTCTTGGTAAGGCGCACACCTCCAACTTAAAAACAGACGTTAATGAAAGCATTCCGTCTAACGTATCGATTCCATCAAAAACTGTTTTTGGTGAAGATATCCCCAATGATCCAGGTGTCGAATTTTACACATTATACAGCGCATCGGTTGCTGGTGGTGGAAGAGGCACTGTTGAACAAGTTTATTTTGATATTGTCTCTTTGTCGGATACAATTTATGATGGTAATGATCCCGGTGCTGGTGGCGATGAAGCTTCTGGTGAAGGGCCGCATGGTTATTATCTACAACTGCCAGACAACTATGAATCTACATCGTCAAACCCCAATAAAGGCTCTGGAGTTTTTACTAATAGCAAAAGGCTTTATGATTCTCGCGGTGAGCTTCAACTTGTTCCACCACTAATTTCAAACGCCAGCCCCAACCGATACTTTATTAAACTTTACAAGGGCGATCCAAGTAATGCTGCTAACGAGATCACCTCTGGAGACACCATTGATTGGCAGTTCGATTATTACTCTGGGATTATTTTCATCCAGGACTATGATGCATCTAAAGTGCCACTCACTGCGTCAGCATATTTATACGTTGGAAAATACCTTGACGAAAAAATCAATGATATTTCAGGTTCGGCAGGCGGAGGCGGCGGCGGAATATTTACAGAAGCAAATGCTAGCAAAGCATTTACAACTAGTAGTATTAATATTGGCTCAGGGGTCACACCAACACACACGCTTCAAGTTAAAGGCACATCAGAATTAAGTGGCGGAGTTCTTCATAAAAGAGTAGTCAAGAGTGCAAATTATACGGTAACTGTTTCCGATTATTATGTTGGTGGCAATTCAACTGGCGGTGCTTTTACCTTTGCGTTACCCAATGCCGCTTCATCAACATCAGGCCAAACTTGGGTTTTCAAAGATGAGGGAGGAGCAGCGCACAATAATGGAATAACCATCTCTGCTTCTGCATTTGGTCAAACTATTGACGGCGAAAATACGGTTGTTTTAGAGTCATCTTATGCATCTATTCAGATTTATTCAAACGGTGTGGATAAATTCTATATTTTCTAATTTTTTTATGCTGCTAATATACTAGTTATAAGCGAGCGAGTATGCATATTCGGATCGTATTCGGATGGGTATATTCGTTTTACCATATAAAACTATAAAATGGAGGGTTTTTAAATGGCTTATAAATTCCAAAGAGGTGAGGCAAACCTTAGTGGCTCGATTGAACTTCAGTCCGCTGCTGCTGAGCTTTCTCTCTCCCAACAAGACGGCGTAAAAAACGTCGAATTAACACAAGCTGGTGTTGTTTCCGGTTCTGCTCAACTTCACGGTGGTAAGCTTACTATCGATTCTGTTGACGTTATTACTGGCACTCGTCAGCTTGCCAACATTGCTTCTTTAGACGCAACAACTGAAGGCACAATTGAGACTGCAATTGATACTCTTGCTAACTTATCTAGCATGGGTACAAATGGCAACGAGCTTGAGGCTCTTGGTTCACTTGACGTGGCTCAAGGTATCAAGGTCGCCAACTCTAACTTTGTTGATGCTTCCCGTAACGTTCTTGCTGCAATTGTTTCGGCCACTGGCATTGTTTCATCTTCTGCTGACGGTCGCTTCGGCGCACTCGACATCGAGGGTGTTGAAAGAATTACTTCTGCTGGTAACGTTACTGCTGTTGGGCTTTCTGGCTCCGCAAACTTAGAGGTTGGTGGTACTGTTCGTGTTGATGGTGTTGCACAAGCTGCTGTTGATGTCGCAGGCGACTTCGTTCTTTTCTTAGATGACACTGATCAATTAGTTAAGAAAGAAGCTGTCGGTGATTTCGCTGCTGATCTTGCTGGCACTGGTCTTGAGCAAAACTCCAACACAATCCGTATCGCTGCCGCTGCTGCTGGTAACGGTCTTTCGGGTGGTGGTGGATCCGCTCTCGCTCTCGATCTTAACGAGTTAACTGCTGCTACTATTAACGTTGCTGCAGATAGCATCGCTATTATCGACGCTGATGATTCAAACGCTTCGAAGAAGGAAAGCATTGCTGACCTTGTGGCCGGAATCGCTGGTGGTGGTCTCACCGCTCTTAACGGTGTTCTTTCGACACAAGCTGGCTCTGTTCGAGTAATCGACTTTAGCACAACTCTTCTCGAAGGTTACAACTATTACACCGGTTCTGCTAACAAAGCTGTTAGCTTGCCAGCTTCACCATCCGTTGGTGACGTTGTCTATGTTAAGGCACAAGACTTAGGTGATGGTAACTCCGTCACAGTCAGCCGTCAAGGTTCTCACACAATTGATGGTGAAACATCCATCTCTCTTGAGTCCGATTACGCTGCTGTTGGCTTTGTTTACCTTGTTGCAAACAACTGGGGTATCATCTAAGATACCTTGCTGTCTATCAGCTTACTTTTGGATGCCTCCCTTTTGGGGGGCATCCTTTTTTTTACGAACTATTTATATCTGAGATTCAAATAAAATAACAGCCTATTTATTAGGACAGAGGAAAATATGGCTTATAATATTATGAAGGGAACCGTTGAGTTCTCATCTGGAACCGGCTCATTAGAGGGAACGTTAGATTTATCAAGTGATCAAAGTATTGCTGGTGGAAAAACATTTGTACAAAGAATAACTGCTAGTGCAATCACGCTTGGGGGTACCCCTCTCGTTGTCCCGGCCATTACTGCGATATCGAATGATGGCGCAAACCGTGTATTTACATCAGATAATGACGGTACAGTTACAGCACAAACTAATGTGACAATTGCAAATAACTCTTTAACAGCATCTTTTTTCTCCGGGTCTGGTATTGGTCTAACAAGTTTGCAAGCTGATCAGATAACTGGCCAAATAAGCGCAAGCCAAATACATCTTGGTGTCGGATTAAGAGCAGTAGGAAACACTTTAGCAGTTTCAGCTTCTGATGGGCTGTCTGTAAGCGCAACCGGCGTGACACTGGACCTGCTGGCATCTCATGGATTGGAGTTTAGTGGTTCATCAAGAGAATTAGCGATAAACCCAAGTAATCCTGCAGCAATTACAGATAGCGGACAGTCCCTTGCCGACGCCGATAGTTTTATTGTATACGATGCATCTAGAGTGCAGACACGAAAAGCAACAGCAGAAAATGTTTACACATACATTAACTCTAAAATTTCAACTCCAGCTATTACATCATACACAAATGCATCAAACAACAGAGTGTTGACATCTGTGAGCAGTAATACTGTTAACGCAGAAGCAAACCTTACATTTGATGGTACTACACTTTCAGTCGGCACGGCCGGCAGCAGAGCCGCACAGTTTAATGGGCATATATCCGCTTCTGCCGGCGTACACATTACTGGTTCAAATCCAAAACTCTCAATTGGTGATG
>Ga0209645_1000574_pt1 | contig 18845 bp, 9 predicted proteins | sample ETNvirenome_6_30_FD_184070 | JGI IMG/M metagenome (GOLD analysis project Ga0209645, IMG submission 184070) | Marine viral communities from the Pacific Ocean - ETNP_6_30 (SPAdes) (version 2) | ecosystem: Environmental > Aquatic > Marine > Oceanic | place: Pacific Ocean | collected 2013-06-19
TACTAGTTATAGGTTTAAAAGCTTCTATAATATCCATAGCACCAGCTTCACCTTGTTCTTCGTATATACGTTGCACATTGTCAGAAGCATCTTTAGACATCTGAACCGTAGCCTCTGGTTTAACTTTACCTTCAACTAATTTACCTTTAGCACCTTCTTTCGCAACTTTTAATATAGCTTTATTTATTTTACCATCTTTAATACTCTTACTATAATCTTTTACAAAATTATACACATCTCTACCAGTATCAAATGTAATTTCTTTACCTAAATAGTTTTGTGAAAATCTTCTAACTATATCACCTATTTTAGTAAAAAAGTTTTCGTTAAATTTAAGACTACCATCTATAATTGACTCAGACATTATAGTTATAGTTTCTTCACCAAAGTTAGCGTCTCTTTTAAAGACACCATCTTCGAAATTACCATAAGCCTTAAGTCTTTCGCCTAGTATACTTGTTTCTCCACCTAAGTCTTTGACATGATCTATTAAAGCATCGCCTAAATTATCTTGTAATTGTTGTTGATTACCTAAGGTTTTAAATAACACAGCATGCATAAACTCGTGAGCAGCTGTACCAACCATTGGTTTGTCTTTATTAAGTGTTATTTCAAAACTACCATCAGTATTCTGCTTAATAAAACCAAACTGTTTAGCTGCTTCTTTAGAGTTAAATCCTTCTTCTTTAATATTAGATATTTCTTCAGAAGTCATTTCTATAACTTGACCTTCTAAACCAGCTTCTTTTATTTGTTCTTTTACTGTTTCTGTAACTTGTTCTGCTGCTCTACCGACTGCAGCTGACTGTATTTCACTTAATTGATCTTTAAGTTTTTTATCTTGATTATTTAAACCTCTTATAGCATAACCAAACTCTTTGTTAGTTATTTCCCCATTCTCTAGTTTTGCTCTTAAATTTTCAGCTTTTTCTTTAATACCATCTTTTTCATTTAAAATATTTATTAACGATGTTTTTTCTTCTGCAGTAAGAACTTTGTTTAATTTTCTTTTTTCGTTAATATAATTTTTAAGATCTTGTTCTGCGTTTTTAATTTCTATATCAATAGCAGCTTTAACATCTTTATCTCTAGTTTCGTTTTTTGCGTAAGTTAAATCAGATATGTTATTTATTTTACTGTTTATTTCTTCTACACTGGCATTATCACTTATTAAAGCCCTGTTTACAGCTTTGCCACTTGCCGATATAGATACACTACCTATAAAACCGCCTAAAAAAGCCTCTAAACCTTTTTCGCTAGCCATAGCGTTAATCATTTTACCACTAGCAGTTACAACATCATCTCCTTTAGCTATACTGTTGTTAAACTCATTTAAACCTTCTTGACCAAGCTCCGTAACACCTTCTTTGCTACCTGTTGTTATATAGTTCATTATAGCGTTACCCTTTGTTGGATTTGATCTAATATAATTTTTTATACCGTTAAACCCTATATCTTCTAGTTTTCTAGCAAGCAAACCTATTGCCATAGGTGTAATTAACTCATCTTCATCGTTATCATACAGTTGCTTTAAAGCATCTGGATTATCTTTGCCATATAAAGTTTTAGCTTTTTCATTATTAAAATCAGAAATAAATGGAGCAACTATATCGGGGTACAAAGTCAAACCTCTTGATAAATAAGCTGGAATATAACTAGTAAATGCAGAAGAAATAAAATTTAAAGTACCACCAACAACATCAGCGGCGCTACCACCTCTAACACCTTTAACAAATCCACCAGATTCCATTATTAATTTCTCCTGCTTGTCAATTTCTTTTTGTTTATTAACTATATAGTCATCAGTAAATTGGCCTACCTTTATATCTGTATCTCCATAAAACCTATCTATTTCTATATCACTAAGAGCATTTAAATTGCTTAACCGTCTGTAATTGTCTGGATCTGACTCTTCAGAAATTCTTTCTCCGGTATCTGGATCAACAAATTGAACTTTAGCCTCGTCTGTAGAAAACCATTTCTTACCTTTACCTTTAAACCTAACATCATCTTCACTAGACGTTAATAAATCTATAGCCTTATCGTCATAAACATCTTGAACAAACCTAGTTCCAGATTGTTGAATTTTTTTAAGACGACTAATAGCTTGTGGTTTTAGATTTTTCCACCAATTTTTAACATTTGTTTTTAATTGTTCTCTTTCTTCTTTTTCACCAAGACTAGCAAATACATCAAATATTGTTTTTCCAACCTTTAGCTGAAAAGGTAGATATGACATTATTTCTTTTCTAGCTATGTCTTCTAGATTTTGCTCAGTAATATATTGTTTTTGAAAAGCATTAAAATCACCAGAGTATAAATTTTGATCTACTATTGTTTGGTGAACTTTTGATTTATAATTATCATCTTGCAATTTGTTTTGAAAATCATCAAAACTAATTGATAGTAAATCTTGGTTGACTAAGGCGTTGTATAATTTTTCTGTATTCATTATTAATCTAATAATTTTCCTCCACTTTGACTCTGAATACTTATTCCGGTTTCAAATCCAAAAACCTCTTGAAGACTATAAGTACCTTTTCTTAAATCTTTTTCTTTATAACCGCTATCTCTATCTTTTTTATAATCATTGACGCTACTATAAGCATGCCAACCTTTAGGCACTTGAACGTAAAAAGCATGTGTCCCATCATAAGTAGTACCATCTTGTCTAGGTTTTGTAAAGAAATTATAAGCTTGTTGTTTTACAGCTGGATCAGTCCAAGTTCTACTTCCATCAGGGCCAGTAGTGTAACTTTGAACTCCTAAAATAGGGTATTGATTAGTCACGCTTGAAGAACTACCTCTAGGATTTACAAAATTATCGTCATGTCTATTTTGCAATACATCTGTTGTGTATCTAGCCATTAAATTTGACACTTGTCTAACGTTGTTATCATCAAACATCCAATCTGTTTGATAAGTACCATCTGGATTTTTAAAAGCTTCATATCCTTCATAATAGCTAGGATCCATTTTACCATTAGCCCATATATTTTCAAACGATAAGTTTTCGTAAGCATCTCCAGTTACATCTTGTTCTAATGCTACTTGAACTTCTTCAGCACCCATATTATTGAAAAGCATAAGGTTGTTATCGTAAATTCCTGTTTTGTCAAATTTACCACCTCTGCTAGCGTTTGTTACAATGGCTTGGTCAAGTTTTAAAAGACTAGTACCCCAAATGTTATTTTTAACATTCCATCTACCACCTATATCACTCCATTTTTCATAAACACCATTAGTAGTAAAACCAATACTACCGTCGTTGTCTATACTAAAAGTACTATTTTTACTGTAAATATTATCATATTTTTTATAATCAAAACTTTTACCTCTAGCTAGTAATTGTTTGTCGCTAGCGGTTATATATTGTTGTTGATCTGCCACAAAACCACCTAACTGGTCATTAAGATTAAATACTTTAGCTTTTTCCATTTGTATTTCGTCAAGTATGTTTTTATCTCCTGTTCTTTGATATTTTTTACCGAGCTCTATAACATTACTTCTAGTTTGTCTAATAAATTCCATAATTTGCGGTCTATTACTAGCATCTACTTTTACTATATTACTAGGTAGTTTTATTTCACTAGCATAAGCATCTATTTGAGCTTTACTTTTTTCTCTTTCTTCTATACCAGACATTATAGCTTTAGAAAAAGTAGCGCCAAAAGCCATACCACCAGCGGATGTCAACATGCTTTCTGACTCTGCTAAAGTTCTAGCACCACCAATCAAACCTAAATTAGGCCCGTAATTTATTTTTTGTTTTTTCGCCATTTTTATTTAGTTGTTATTTGAAAAGTTGTGTTAAAGTTCCTGGCGTTATACCACCCATGGCGGCTGAAGCAGCTGTTCCAACTAAAGATCCAATACCACCATACAAAGCAGCATTTGCTTGAGCTATAGCTCTATTCCTAGCTGCTAAATCTTGCTGCGCCATACCTAGTTGTGTACTAGTCTGCATGTATTCTAGTCCTCTAGCTCTTTCAGCACCAGCTAACCTTAATTGTTCGGCTTGCATAGCACCAGTTCTTTCTAGTTTTTGTAATCTACTAGCTTCTTGCGCTCTTAGCATATTTATTTTAGATTCTTGTAATCCAATACTAGCAGAAGCTCTCTGCGCTTGTAATTGACCTTGATTGGCCATAGCTTGTGCAAGACCAGCTATACCAGAGCCACCTGCAGCACCTTGTAAGCCTTGCATTATATCTGCTTGCTGTTGTTGAAACATTTGTTTTTCAAACTGTGCTTGTTGTTGGTTTACAGTAAGATCTTCAAATGTATTTTCTAAATTTGAATATTGATTTTCAACGTTAGCATACAAATTACTAGTATCTAAACTTCTGTACTCACTTAACATTTTATCGTATTCACTCTGGGCTGCTATCTGTGCATCTCTTCTTTTACCTCTACCAACCAATCCTTGTATTATACCACCAACACCTTGAGCTATACCAGCCATAGCTTGTGGAGAAGACAAGTTAGAAGCAAATCTTGATCCAAAACCACCCCCAGTAGCCGCGGCAGCAGTATCAGCTGTTAGCTTATTACCAGTTCCACGATCACCAAATCCAAGCCCCATAAAAGTAGATGGTAATTGAAAACCAGTTCTATTAACAGTAGCGCCACCAGCATTAAAATTTCCAACAAAAGAACCACCACCACCTGTAGTTATAGGTGGATTTACAGGTGTAGTCGTGGTTTGTGGATTTAAAAAATCTATACCAAGAAAGTTCTTAGTACCTTGATCCATGTAAAATCTAAAATCATTTTGTGTTGAACCTCCATATGGATTATACATAGGTTTGTCAAAACCATAACCATAAGCTGCGTCAAAGCCAAAACCTAAAGTGTTTGTTCCGTTTGCCATATTTTATTTTTTTATATATATATTATCACAGTTTTCACTGTTTTTTTACTTTTAAGCTGATGTTAGAAGTTTTTCCATATCAAAATATAGAACAGCTGATTCTGGACCAGCGTTCAAAACTTCTATATTGCCAGTTACAATAGCTGTTTTACCAGCTTCAGCAAAGGTTAATGTAATACCGTTTTCTAACGTTTGCGCTGTGTCTAATACTATTGTTCCAGCTCCAGTCGCATTTGCACCGCTACTAACTGTTGGTATACTTGATGGATTAATACCTATACCACTTACTGTGCTAGTACCATTTAATATACCATCCCTAGCCGCAACAACTACGCTAGTACTATCAAACGAAGCAGCTGTAGTTGTAGTTGTTACGGGTGCAAGATTTATAGCTAAGTCTGTAAACCTAACATCAAAACCATGCACATTTAATATTTGACTTTCTCCATATCCACCTAGTTTTAATGTGCTACCAGCAAAAGCTAAAACTTGTTGTTTGTTAAACACAACACTACCAGGTTGTGTAGTTACCACTCCTTTTGTTACTGTTGGTTTTTGGTTTTTAGTATTTAAGGCTGGAGCTCTATTTTTTGTTATAACTCTTTCGTTTTGTGTATCCGCAAATAAAGTAATTGTATCTCTATATTCACTAACTTTAGTTCCTGTAGTTATATTAGTACTTGGAACAACAATCATGCCTGGTGTAACTTTTGATATATTGTCTAAGGGCCATTGATAATTTTTTCTAGGACTAAAAGTTAAAGGAGCGTTATCACGAAGCTGAACAGCTTGTGACATCGTAAAATCAGTAGCAGTACCACTTGTTTCAACAACTGTAACTGTTGTTAATTCTCTATTTATTTGAGAACTAAATCTTAGCGTTGTACCATCTCCTATTGTTACCGATCTTGACATAGAAAACTCTTTTACGTTATCTCCATCAGGATTTAATGCTGCAACTGTAACAACAGTATCTTCAAAAGTTTTTGCTAATGCAGCTGGGCTATCTACAGATATTCTATCCCCAACAGCCATATTTGTAGCAACGTTATTATCCATGACAACTTTAACGCCACCAGTAACATCTCCATCTACGGTATCAGTAGTTGTTGGTGTTGTTATCTTATCACCTACTTCTATAACTGCTGATAAATCAGTATTATCCATTCTAACAACTTGTCCGCTAGTAACTGCACCGTTTACATCATCGCCTGTAAAAGCAGCTCTCTCTTCTGGATATTCGTTTTCACCAGGTAATTTTTCTGGATCACTACCAACGACAGGTAACAAGAAAGATAAAATATCATTTGGTGATGGTTGTCTTTGAATTTGAAAAGAAGCGCCAGATAAACTAGAGCAAGAAAAAGAAAATGGTATTTTACCAGTATTACCACCTCTAGAAAAATTTAAAGAAGCATCTGTTTTTGAGCCAAAAGTAAAAGCACCCGTTGGGTTATAAGCTCGAAGTATTAAATTTGTATCTGCGTATTGGTATATAACTTTTTGTATTAATAAAGAGTTAGATCCAGTAGAAGAATTTAAATCAATGGTTCCGTCAGCAAATCTCACTTCATTATAAGGCGCGTGTTCAGTTCCTGGTTTAGCATATAAATAAATATCATATTGATCATCTCCAGAAAAAGATAATATTTCGTCGTCTGCTATAGCAACCGCAGAAGATAAAGAAAATTCGTTAGCATTGTCTCCGTCTGGATTTAACGCTGCCACAGTAATAGCACTTGAATTAAGTGTATTATTACCAGTAACTCTATCGCCTACTGCCATTTTATTGGCAACAGCATTATTCATAACTACTTTAACACCAGCGCTAACAGCTCCATTAACAACATCAGTAGTTACAGTATTAGGAAAAACAATAGAACCTTGATAACTATTGCCAGTTAAAACATTTTCTAAAGTAGACTTTCCAGAGCCAAAAGTTTGGGTTGTAAAGTTATAATAATAACCAGTTGAATTATCTTTTACTTCTAAAATGAATTCTGAACCTACATCTCCATTTATGCTAAAAGATCTAGTTTGACCTGTTGCTGGTAAATCTGATAAATCTAAACTAAAATTTCTTATTATTGCCATATTTTATTTATTTACTACTTTCTGAAACTTCCGCGCCAATTGAAAACAAAGTTATATCACCTGTGGAATTATTTACAAATTCTACTTCTGCAAAATAACCTTTTAAACTAGAAGTGTTTACTTCTTTGTTTTTAGAAAACATAATATAATCGTTGACTGAAGGTGGTGATACAGTATTAGGATCATAAGAAACAACTATGCTATTAGGAGGTGTAGGTGGTTGCGACACGTTATCACCATTTGGTAATAATTTAGTAACAACTCCAAACTCTATTATATTGCTATTAGCATCTACATAAAGTATTTGGTCACCTACTTGTAAACTAAAATTTAATTTATCGCTAAAAGTTAAACTTTGTAATATCATATTAATTATATTAAGGTAATGTTAATATTATTTTATCACCAATCTGCCAGTCACCAGCTGCAGACTCACCACCTGGTTCCCATCTACCATGAGAATTACTAATAATATCATTACTATCAGCTGGATTTGAATTATTAGAATTATAATCCCATATTTTAACTGTACCAGCTCTCATTGGTAATCCATTGCGAACTTGTATTACGTCAACAGTATCTCCATTACTCCATGATTCACCTAACAAATCTTCCATTGATTGGTTTGCGAAGTAGAAATACCTACCATCTACAGTGTTGTATGTAGGATTCATTATACTATTAACATTAACAGAGACAATATTATTAATATCAAGTTTGTTTTGTTTAACTTTTATATTTTTAATATAAACTGTTTCGCCGGCATTAAACGCTGTTGTTTGGAAGCGATAATTAGCAGGTCCTCCATTTCCATTTGGAAGTGCTTCGAAGAACAGATAAAATGTTTTGTAAGTATTATTATCTCCGTAGTAATATATACTTTCAGACGATGTAATAGTATTAGATACAGGTGCGTCGGCGTAAATTCTCATTTTAACTTCATCGCCTGGACTAGTACGAGCATCAAATTGTACCATGTAGTAACTTCCAGTTCCATCCCAATTAGTAGTATCACCTCTAAACAAATCTTCACTTAAATGAGTGTTTGTATTTAATTTAACCCAATTACTACTATCACCAGAATTTTTAGTTATATAAATATTAGTATTTGGAACTGAACCTAGAGTATTGTCACCATTAACTACCCAATGTGTTGTGTCATCATTATCCCCAGTCCACGTGCTACCACCATAACCATAATTACAATCACTAGGATCATTACAATTAGCATTTGGATCATAACCACCTTGATTTGGATCCATACAACCGTTTATACAAGAAGTACATTGATAACCATCATCACACACCGCGTTAGGATCATAGTTAGGAGCTGTAGGATCTGTACAACCATCAGCACCATATAAACAACCATGATTATTGTTTGCCATTGGGCCTGCATAATTACATGCCGTTGGGTCTGTACAACCTACTATACCTTGAGAGCAACTACCATCATCACATGTTGCATTAGGATCGTAGTTATAATTACCGTAACCTTGACCTATACTAGTACATCCATATATACAAGGTTCACAAGTACCGTCATCGCAAGTAGCGTTAGGATCGTAGTTAGATGAATTTGGGTCTGTACAACCATCAGGTAAAATACAAGAACCATCATCACCACCGGCAGATGGATCATAATTACAAGCTGTAGGATCTGTACAACCAAAATGACCACATGAACCATCATCAGTAGTAGCTGCTGGGTCATAGTTAGGCGCCGCAGGATCTGTACACCCATTCACGATTAACGTAATACAGAAACTACCATCATCAGTATCTGCTGTTGGATCAAATTCAACGTAATTTGGATCTGTACACCCGTACCATACGCAACTACCATCTTCATGGCAAGCACTTGGATCATAATTAGAAGCAGTTGGGTTAGTACACCCAGCATTATAACAACACGACCCATCATCTATTATTGCCGTAGCATCGTAGTTTACAGCAGTATTATCTGTACAACCTTCGTTATACGTACAAGAACCATCATCTACGTTAGCATTTGGATCATAATTATTTGCGACACCTCCATTTGTATTTGCATCACCATCCGTGCAACCCAAAATAGTTGGAATACAACTACCATCATCAAAACATGCATTTGCACTATAGTTAAATGCTGCTGGATCAGTACATCCACCATAATAACAACAACCACCATTGTCATTTGTAGCATTTGGTGTATAATTTAAAGCTGCTTGATCCATACAACCATATATTATACCGTTATCACAAGAACCATCATTAATTGTAGCTGTAGGAACGTAGTTATTAGCGCCTTCGTTTGTACAACCTGGCACGTGAGGAAGACAGCAACAATTTGGCGCTGTAATATTATCGCAAGTTGTACAAGTTACATCATAATTTCCATAGTTATAATAAGTATTGTAAGTAACTCCATAAGCAGAAGTTGTTTGCGACGCATCAGTACAACCAACAGTTATTAACGTTAAACACATCTGTTGATCACTGATATTAGCGTTTATATTATACTCGTGATAATTAGTATCCATACAACCAACAACGTCATAATTGCAATTTCCGTCGTCAAAGCAAGCTGCCGCATCATAATTAGAAGCTACTGGATCTGTACATCCAGGCGTATAACAACAACTACCGTCATCTACTGTTGCTCCAGAATTATAATTAGTAGCCGTTGGATCTGTGCATCCTAAACTTTGGTAAGCAGTTGTAGACACAACTCGACCTAATCCTTGTGTAGATTTATTTTTACTATCAATTTGTACTACCATAACTATTGTTTACCTTTTATAAAATTAAACCACTTACCTTCTTTTTCTATAAACTCATTTAAAGAACCTTCCTCTTGATTTGTTCTAACACTTTGCACGTACCAACCGTCTTTAGGTTGATCATTATAATATTGATTATCAGAATAAGTATTTGTAACAACATTATAGTTACTACCATCCCAAGAATTAGGGTCATAAGTATTATACGTTAATAATTGATTAACTTTAGATTGTGATCCTTCGTAGTTTATAGTGTGAAAAGATTTAACAGTACTAGGAGCGTCATTTAATATTACTTTTACACTAGAATTAGTAGGTGGTAAGCCGTAAAAAGTATTTCTAGGAATAAAAATTTCATTATTAGCATTATCTAAAATAGTATCAACATGATGTTTCCACAGTTCGCCATCTTTAAAACTATAATAATCATTAGCACAACTTATAGCATTTTCAGGTATAAAAGATTTAAAACTAACCCAACCTTTAACATCTTCTTTAAACGAAACAGTTCTTGACTCAGTAGCTTCTTGTTGGTGTAAAGTAACGTTATATTCATATTTTCTATCATCATAACTTCCAATTATTAAATTAGTAGAACTTAAATAATCTCTAAACCAATCTTTCATACCATGATCTGATATAGGCGTTATACCATCTCTAGATAACCTTACAATAGAACCTCTAACTTTATCAGCAAAGTAAGCTCTATAAGATTCTGATGCAAATGATTCTGGATTTGTAGATATACCAAAATCACCTACAAAAGGTATAGTTTGACCTAACACATTTTCATTTGCAGTTAATTGCGGATTTCCATCTGCATTAAAAACAGCATCTTTATTAGCTAGTATTTTTAAGACTTTATCTTCGCAAAGAGCTATTAAATCAGAGTCTCTAGTATGTAATTTTTGAATACTACCATAAGTAGGATTTACATCTTTAGTTATTTTTTCAGCAGCTATAAACTGATTTAAATTATTTATACCAGAAGTAGAATTATATAGTCCAGAATATATTAAACCATATTTTCTTCTTTCTTTTTTATACTCTTGGTCTAAAGTAGTGGAAGCTTTAACACCATTAGAAATAAAAGGTAAATTAAAATTGTCTCTAATTCTATTAGATTCAACACCGTTACCAAATGAATAACAATTATGCCAATTTAATAAATAATCACTATTATATAATGATTTTTTTAATTTAAATTGATTACTAATAATTATTTCTTCAATTTCTACCTCAAACTCTACACCGCTTGGTCTAGTTATTTTTAATTTATCACCAGATTCTAGTGGTTGTATTATGTTACCACTAGCATCGGTACTTGTCCCTGGTCCAATCCAAGCTACATTTGATATGGAAATAACATTACCACCACCACCAGTGTTATCTACAACAGTTGTATTACTGAACATGTCTAAACCTCCATTGTCAGATGTTACTTTAGAATTTATTGGTATAGCTGTTTTTATAGTACTTGGATTTAAGCTTATAGGATTATTTTCACTTATTTCATAGTAAATATCAAGATCAGTACTTTCTTTAGGTTCTGTTTCCCAAACGTAAGGATCTGGAGGTAAAATACCTCCATCTGTATACTCATCTACAGGTTCTATCATTTGCATAGTGTAACCAACAGCGCCAATACCAGCGGAATCATTATCCCAGTTATCACTCCACAAATCACTATTATACTCAGTATTATTACTAACACTATTCATACTAACTTGCTCGAAAAATACTTTTCCTTGTGATGTAAAACCTGGGACAGCTGGAAATTCTGTACTTGGAACAAGAGGAGAAGTGTATCCAGTTAGTTGTATTTTATAACCATCTGATTCTTGTGTTATACTTTTTACAATAGCATTAGTAGCAGTTTCATCTCCATCATTCCAACTACTTAGTCGCATGCCTTTTTGAACAACGTATCTACCACCATTAACTTCACATTCAGCATGAATATCATCAACTTTTATCCAAATATTAGTCATATCATTTGCTACGTCACTACTCACATATCTTATAGTATAACCAATTTCAAGAGTTTGAGACGCACTAGTTGTAACTTGTTTATTAACCGTAATAACATTATTGTCATGATCTATTGCTATAATTCTTGTTTTAGCAGGTACGTTACCAGAAGAATTAAAAACAGTCATGTTAACCTGTAAGTTACTAGTATCAGATAAAGTAATAGTTTGTGGATTAGCTTGAGCCAGTGCAACACCAGTAGAAGTATATATTTTTTTACCTAATTTTAAACCATTAGACATTGGTGTACCAACTGGAGCCGCTGGGTCCCAATGATCCATAGCTGGCGTAATTGAAAAATTAAAGTTTTTATGGTAGCTAGCAGGACTTCCTATAAGCATTTTAGCTTTGTTTCGCGCTGCATCATTAACACCAACCCCACCATCATCTTCTCTACCCCATCTTACCCACTTACTATAATTAACACCTTGTACAGTATATATTGTTTTTGTAGGATCTTCTTTCCACCAGAAACTAAACCCACCATTAACTCTTCTTGTAAATTCCGTTGTCTGCGCGTCATTATAATTTTCATTATCTTGACCTACACCAAAAAACGTAGGTAATGTTGCCGAGTAATTACCAGCGCCATCATGATACAAAGCATCATGCAATCCCCAGTTGTCAGTATAATTTCTATAGCCAATACCACCTACGGCTAAACTCATATTGCTATAAGTAGTACTATGCGTAATACCCGCGCCATTACCAGGATTATAAGTAAAAGAGTCCATATTGTTAGCTGGACTCCAATACAATCCATTTGGATTTTCCCCACCAAAATATTGGCTATATTTTTGCGTGCTTTTATTTATAAACCAAACAGGATCTGGAAACTTAACATTGTTAAAGCTTCCATTTGGATTATAACCTGGTTGAAGTAATGTTTGGCCGAAATAAGCTTGTCTTGCGTTATGCAAGCTCCAGTTTTCTCCATTAGGATTGTCATCTTCATCGTTATTATCAAGTCCAGTCGGTGAACCCACGCTATAATCGTTATCTATCCAATTAACAGGATAAGAATTATTAAAATAAATATTTGGATTTGCATTAGCATCAGCATTATTATACCAAGTTTGTAGACTTCTTGATTTTAACGTACTGTCATCGTCTAATAAATAAACAGTTTTAGACGCAGCTTCTATATATTCTATAGATTGAGAACCGTCTGTAATGTCAAGTTTTATCCTACCGTCGTTAGGTATTTTAGCAAAAAACCTACCATCAAATTTTGGTGAATTTTCTATTATAGCTTTTGTAAATTGTATCTTTATTCCATCTTGAACTTTACTAGGAGACACAGCGCTATCAAATATAAAACCAATATCATTTTCTTGTAAGGGTCTTGCTAAAGTTACAAAATAAAAACGAGTTCCAGCGCCTAAGGTAGTATCTTTTCCATTAGACGTTATTTCTGAAATTTTATATTCAGATGAAGAGCCAGTATTTCCAATAAACTTAATATACAAATCTTCTGTAATAGAATCTAAATCAGACATGCTAGTTGCTGCAAAGCCACCTTGATCATAACCTATATTAAATGAAATAGCATTATATCTAGGCGCGTTAGCAAGTCCTGATCCAAATATATCGCCATTAACATTGTTACCCATGTCTCTTCCACTATTATGGGTTGCTGTTCCTATACGTATTTTTCTAGTTTTTATAAACTCTGGAGCTTCATTTTCTATTGATAAAATTTTATATTTATCATTATTTTCTATAGAATTATCATCACCTTTCTTTAAAAATAAAGTTGTATCAATATCTACTTTGTTTCTATCAGAAGAAGGAAATGCTAGCCAAATATTTCCATCTTCAGCTTGATACCAACGATCCATTGCTAAGTTATAGTATTCAGTAGAAGTTTCTTTTATAAAAAACTTAAAATAATCTAAATTATTAGGTGGTTCACCTATTAATCCAGCTAATAGCTTATTGGCATTTGCAGAATCTTTTTTGTCAACCTTAAAACCACCAGACTCACTAATTAAAATAGGAGTTTCTCTACCGTAGTTATCTGTAAACACAACGCCTAACTTATAATCTCTTAAAGATTTTATTGATTGATACGCTCCTCCAGAAACTGTATTATCAGCACTTACTAAATGATTTTTAAAATTAGGTTTATAATTTTCAGAAAAATTACCAACAGTTAAATCAAGATTATGCTCGTAGTTTCCGTATACAATTCTATTCCCAACAACTTCTTGTGCTAATGCTTTTACAGGTACGTTATCAAAAGATCTTAATAATTGATTAGAAGAAACGGTGGCTTTAATAGCTTCAGAAGTTATATTATACTCATTTAAATTCCAAGCATTAGTTGTTTTACCTAATAAAACGGGATCCATTGGACTTATAGTTTCTACTATATATATATTTGGCGAAGTATCTTCTTTGTATAATATATCTATTTCTGTTACATCACTAGGTAAATCTTCAGTTTTGAAATTTTTAACTTTTATTTCTCTAACATTATTAATCATACCTGTATTCCAACCATATTGAGGATCGTAATTAAAAGTACTAGGCGCAAAAGCAACTTGTGAAAAAGGTGCAAAAGTAGAATACTCACCATCTTCGTATTTATACCTATAAGAAAATCTTGGAAATTTATTTTCAAATATAGCCTCGCTTTGTAATTCTAAATCAACAATAAAGTCTAAAGGTGTATTAATATCTGGTGGTGTAGGAGGCGCACCGTTTAAACCTAAAACTTCCATTTTTACATGAGCAGTTCCAGCGGCAGAATCAGGCCATTGATTACCATGCGGTGCGTTTGGATTTTGCAAGGAAGAATCCGAAACAAAACTTGTATATTGCCAATCTCTTACTACGCCTCTTATAGCATAAGATGATAAAGGAAAAGCAGGGGCAGTAGCGTTGTTGTTGTTATCTAAATTAAATTCTTTTAATAGTATAATACTACCAATATTCCAATTTAAATCAAAATCAATAGATTCACTAGCGTCTGATTGTATTTCAAAATTAACAGTATCACCAACAGCTAAATTACCAAAGTTATAAACAACAGTGTTATTACTAGATGATATGATTGATGATTCATTAACACCTTGCCCAGGGTCTAATACAGTTCTAGTAATACCAGTGTAATTTTTATTTTCATCTCTACCAACATTTAAATCTATAGTTAAAGGTTGTTTTGGAGATTTTTTAATTACTGTTACGTTTTCTTCTTTTACAGCTACAGAATTATTAATATTTAAACCTGTTTTGCTATTTATAACGTTAGTATGTGTATTACCATCTGGATAAGTTCCTTGTATACTACGCTGTATATTTATTTTTTTAGGCTCTGAAAAGTTATCAGTCCAAAACAACATATCGTCAATAATATTTATACCAGTAATTAATCTATTTCTATTAAAATTCAAAACTTTTTTTGACTCAAAAAGAAGAGCTGTTGCACTACCTAAAAATACTGGTTCTTCTAAATGTATAGCCGTAGTTGCATTAGGTCCTGTTATAAAAAAAGTAAGTGGATTATCAGAAAAAACCAAAGGAACAACAGGTAGACCAGTATCACAATTAATCATACTCCATTGAAAATCGTTATTAAGATTTACTGAAGCAGGGTCTACACATGTATTTTGCGGCCAAAAAACACCAGCTCCAATAGAGTTGTCAATAGTTAAATTTAAGCCTGATTGTAAGTTGTTGTAAGCTTCTTCTATGAAATTAAAAGAATTAGCTAATATTTCAATATCACTTGATGGTGGTACAGAAGTTTGATCTATACTAGTAATAGTACCTATTAATCCCAAACCTTGATATGTAGATGCTACACCTAATGGACCTAAAGCATTGTCTTGTACAATATAACTTGGTACGTTTTGTGCTATTTCTGGATCAAAAGGAACTATATAACCATCTAGCTCAATTTTTACCGCAAGTTGACCAAAACCACCACCATAATCTAAAGATACGTTACTAGCAGCGGTAATAGTAAATATTTGTTGCTGTGGACTACCTGGTAATAAAGTAAAAGTATCACCAATTATATTGCTTATATGCTCACCATTATAATTATCTAAATAAACATAATTAACAGTAGTCTGATACCATTCGTAAGGAGGACCATTGTAACCATAGAAAGGTATTAATTTAAACATTTCCACCATTACAGAGTGCGTTGTTACAGTGGCAGCGGTATTACCTAAATCAGGGACTGATTCGTAAGAAAACGATGGTGTTGATAAAAAACCTACATTAGTTACAGGTATTTCAGTAAATACAGGATTAGTTAAATTATATCCAGTAACAAACATACCAGCTGTTACGTTAGAATATAAATTTACATCTGAAAACTCAATAAAACTATGTAATCCGCCACCTGGATCAACATCATTGCTAATTAAAAAACTATGTTTATCTACAAAAACTGGTTCGCAAGTATTATCACTTTTCTTGCGAATTATCATATCTTTAAAAGATTGATTACTACCAGGGTTTAATGGTAGCTGTTCAATAGCATTGTCTGGACCAGCTACCATCCAATATAAATCATCGTTTTTCTCGTCAGAAATAGATCCTACGGTATAAGAGCCATTAGGTATAGGGCTTGTATTGTTTAAATATGTACAACCTAAATTATTACCTAATATATTTTGAACAGTACCAACATTAGAACCTTCTGATGTTGATACTTGTATATTCATCGCATCTCTGTATTGACCCGGAGGAACAAGTCTTGTGTCAAGATCTTTGTTCATTTTACCACCGGTAAAATTACGCTTCATCTCTGGCATATACTAGTGTTTTATTTGTTTTGACTTACTTCTTAAAATTTGAGTAATTTCTTCTAATTTAACATTAGATAATCTTAATTTCGCAGCTCTAATAGCAGCAAATCTTTCTTTTTTATATCTACGAACTATATACTCTGGTATATTAGCTTTTGTTGATAATACAGCATAAGCTATACTTTTGTACATTGCTTCTTCTGCAAATTTATGAACTTGCATTTCAGCATCAGTACCAAGACTATCACTTATATAATCTAAGATCACAGTTTTTCCTGAAATATTAGAACTAAAATGTATTTTCCCGTTAACTTCGTCAATATAAAAAGATCCGTTAATTTGAGCATGCTGTGGGTCTAAACCATATCTTCGACCTTCATTAGGCCAATATGTATCATTTTGATAATCTTGATAATCATGCATGTTGTTTTCGGAAGGTGTATGTGATTTATAGTTAGACCAAGTATCTGTGTCAGCATTTGGATCTATAAAAGTAACTTCTCCACCGGATGGTACAGCTGTATCAGCAGTATTATCTACTACTATGGTGTTATCAAAAACGTTAATAACTTTAGTTCCTATTGGAAAATTATCATGAGACACTATCATACCAACTTCAATATTTGTTAACTCTGAAGCTGTACCAGTTATTTTATTATCACCAGATAAATCCCAAGATAAATTTTCAACAACGTGAGTTGATTTGTTCGGCGTTAATAGTGATCCATCTGTATTGCTAAATGTTAAAGTTATACCAGAACCACTTTGCAATGGAGCAACTGCTACACCTGCTAAATCTTCTAAAGATATAGTTGTAATACCACCTGAATTAGAAGTAGCAGCGACAAAAGCACCACCGGCACCACCACTCACAACAGGTATATAAGGACCTTCAACAATCATGCCTACTACAATATCTTTATATTCTGAATCTAACACTATACTAGCAGAAGTATTATCTAAAGTACCAACTGCTTGTAACTTAAATTCTCCATCAGAATTTTGAAAAGGATTACTAGAAGGATTTGAAGTTTTAGAAGTCGGGTATAATACATGCTTTATACCAGCTGAATCTACAGAGCTAATTTTAGTATAATTAACATAATCTTGAGGTAAAATCATTTGTAAAGTTGCTGGAACTACTATTTCTTGCGCTTTAATAGATTTTAAAGTATCAAAGCTTAATTCTTGCAAAGCTCTTTGAGCGTGAAAAGCAACATCAACTCTTTTTACTTTAGATATTGTTTTACCTTCTCCAACGTAAGCAACCATAAATTGATTTACTATATCGTTTAAAGAAGTAAACTGATAATTACCATAATCATTGCCATCATAGTAATCTTTTTGCGTTTGATTTATTAACCCCATTTATTATTGTTTTTCTTGTTGAATTTGCATTGTTTCTAAACCTTGGCCACTTTGCGCTATGTCATTTCTTCTCATTGCCAATCCAGCAAATTTTAATATCTTATAAACTAATTCATTTTCTTCAGATGGATGTAATTCAAAATCTACTTTACTAGTAGGATCATACATCGCTTTGCCATTAACAACTACGTAACCCCAATTTGGTTGTAAAGGTTTTTTTACATATGTACAAGTTCCTGTAAAACTATATGACGCAGGATAAAAATCCATAGTATTAAACCCTGTTCTTACGTAAACAGGTCTACTGTCAGTAGGTTTAGTAAGAGGAGACATATTCATTTCTAAAATATCATCTTGCTGCACTTCTTCTACTATAGTATTATCATTAGCTATTACTGTGCCTAATCTAAATATATCATCTTCAGCAATAATACTATTATTAATAGCAGAAACTTTTTCAAACACGGCTATTTTTTCATTTATATTATGTATAATATCGCTATACTCTTCGGAATTACCAGAAACTCTTATGAATTGATTTAGGTCATAGAAATATTGTTCAAATATTTCTTTTTGAGCATGGTCAGCAAATAAATTAAACTCTTGAGGTGTAATATAACCTCTTTGCTCTTTGTTAGCGAACGCTAAAACTTTTTGATATACTGTATCTATACTAACCATAATTTTTTTTTAATTGTTATAAGGAAATAATCTATTTAAAGTATCCTGTCTTTTACTGCAACCACAGTCTTTACCAGTTGCTTTACTAACTTTATCTACAACTTTTTTTATTCCAGTTGCTTTTGTAATTTTAGCAACAGTATCACCTAATCCTTTTGATTTATTTTTTTCCATATAATTTAATTTGTAGTTTGTAATCGCCCCGTAGGGCGACTACCACTACAGTTAGATTAATTTAATCTTTTTTCTATATTTGCATATATTTCCATA